>Ga0214472_10000061_pt1 | contig 154275 bp, 139 predicted proteins | sample RVTome_6_FD_207662 | JGI IMG/M metagenome (GOLD analysis project Ga0214472, IMG submission 207662) | Soil microbial communities from uranium-contaminated site in the Upper Colorado River Basin, Wyoming, United States - RVT140D175 | ecosystem: Environmental > Terrestrial > Soil > Contaminated... | reverse complement strand
TAGGAAGAACCACGACACGGCGTCAATCAAGGGGTGAGCCTGGGGGAGCGAAGGCAAAAAGGATGTTCAAGGTTCAATGTTCCAGGTTCAACGTTTCAATTCGATTCGAACCTTGAGCCTTGTACTTTGAACATTAAACTCTGGAACTCCGCGCTCGCTCCGGAGGGCTCGCGCCTCGATTGCTGTCACGCGTGAATAATCCAGGCTAGACACCTGTGCCGCGATTTTAGTCACCCCCGCGTCTTGACCAAACAGGAGACAGTCCATGGAAACGAAACTAATAAATCCCCTCTCGCTGGCCAAGCCCAGGGGCTACACTCACGGCGTGAAGACCTCGGGCGCTTCGGCGCTGCTATTTCTCGGCGGCCAGGTAGCATGGGATCAGGAAGGCCGGCTGGTAGGAGAAGGTAACATCGTCGCTCAATTCGACAAGGCGCTGGAGAATCTCTTAGCCGTGGTTCGCGAAGGTGGTGGAACGGCGGAGAACATCGTCAAGCTCAACATCTTTGTCACGGACAAAGCAGCCTATCTCGCCGGCATGAAAGAAGCGGGGCGAGCCTACCAAAAACATATGGGCAAACATTTCCCGGCGATGACCCTGGTAGAAGTCAAAAGCCTCTATGAAGATGGCGCCATGGTCGAGATCGAAGGCATGGCGGTTCTATAGCGAATCGGCGCGACAGCGGTTCTTTCAATCAAAGCGTCGGCACGATCTCTCCCATGAGCCGTTCCATCTTGTCGAGCATCGATTCAATCGAGATCGGAATGGGAATATTGAGGTCGATGCAGATATGCTTTACGCCGGCCTCGCGGTATTCAAGAAGTCTCTGCCGCACGGCCAAGCGGTTGGCGGGATCGCGCAAGTCCGGAAACGCATTCCAGCGCAACGTAAGATCGATTTTTTTGCCATCGCGCCCTTGCTCTTGAGCGAGCTGCGACACGAAAGCGAATTTTCTCGTCATCTCTGGAATCGGCATTCGGCTGGTCGGATGCCAGCCGTCGCCGTAGGCCGCGACGCGCCTTAGCGCCCGCTCCGAGTTGCCGCCTATCCAAATCGGCGGCCCCGGCCTCTGGACGGGCTTCGGCAGCAAAACCGAGCGGGGCACGCGGTAATACTTGCCGTCAAATTGGACCTCTTCCGCCTTCCAGAGCTCTCTAAGAAGCTCGATAAATTCGTCGGCCTGTTGATTGCGTTCCTCGATCCCACGGCCCACCGCGACAAATTCATCCGCGCTCCACCCGGCGCCGAGGCCGACGATCACCCGGCCGCCGCAAAGCACATCCAGGGTTGCGATCATCTTGGCGGTCACCGCCGGGCTGCGGTAACCGGCGACCAGCACGCTCGTCCCGAGCAAGATTTTTTCCGTATGCGCGGCCGCGAAGCTCAGTACCGTCAGCGGATCGTAAGTATTGCGCATGGGGCCGGGCATCTCCCCGCGGGGGTTGCCCGGATATTTTGACGCGGGCGCCACCGGCCAGAGCAATCGCTCCAGAACCCAGAGCGAGGAAAACCTCAAAGACTCGGCCCGGCGGGCAACCGCAACGATCGCCTGCGGACTGGCATAGGGCCCGAAGTGTGGTAGTGCAATGCCAAGCTTCAAAATGAGCCTTGCTAGGTAGTGTCCTGAGTTCTGAGTGCCGAGTTCTGAGTCCGCTCCCCCGCTCAGGACTCAGCACTCATTACTTATTACTTACTTACTGAGAGCCGCTTCGAGCTCTTGGGCAATGGCGAGATATTTTTCGTGAACGCCGGCGCCCATCTCGCGCATTTCATGCTCCTCGAAGGATTTGAGCAGCGCGGTTTGTTCCCCTTCGGGAATGCAATCGTCCGCGATCCTGAACAAAATCTCGTCTTCTTTCTGGATATGCTCCTTCAATAGACGGAGATAGCCCCGCGCATGATTCAACAAAGATTCCACGCCGCCGGTCTCGCCCCGCTCTAAGCCTTCGACCGCAGTTTTCATGGCGCGCACGTGACCCCGCCCTTCTTCATGCTCCATCAGCATCACGCCAATAGGCCCGCCGTCTCGCGGTATGCCGTGCGCCTCCATCGCGGGGAAGAGAAGTTTTTCTTCTTTGAGATGATGGCATTGATCGGCGAAGTTACTGATGAAATCCAGCACTTTTTTCCAATGGCTCAACGATGGCGCCGGCGCTGCGGCCAGCAGTTTCTCCACCGCGGCGAGGACTCTTTCGATCACTCGATGTTCATCGCCCAAGACTTCCGTGGGCTTCTCGAACTGATGATACCCCCAAACACCGTGCGTATGAGCGTATTCCATTTTTAACCTCCGTCGTTTTCCAATTGACCTGAAGCTTACGCGGCGTCTCGCAAATTCGCCGCCGGTTAGAACAAAATCTATTCTTTAGCACGCACATGCCACGAGTTCCAGACAAATGAACCCGGATTCCGCAGTCGAAGTCATGATCTCTATTGAACGAGGTGTGAGACTGGAGTAGCGAAGGCACCCCTAAGGATTTCAAATTACAAATCTCAAATGGCAAAGTTTGAAATCTGAGATATGCAATCTGAGATTCCGAGCGCCAGCAAGGACTTGTCCATTGCCTTCGCTACGGAAGGCTCGCGCCTCGCTCCGTGCCTTAGCTTTCAACTGCGGAATCCGGAATGAATTTCACTTGGCAAGACGATTCCCCTTGAAAAATGCGGTCCTTGTGCCGAAGATCTCAGGCCGTGATTTTTCGTCCCTGGGAAAAAGAACCGTTGTGATTCCAAAAGGTCAAATTGCGGAGATGAGAATCGGCGCTACGAACGCGCCGTCATCACCGAGCGCAGATTGTTGAATAGAAACAAAAACACTGCCGCGATGTTTCCAACTCCGCCCCATTGTTGAACCGCCGTTGACAACGCGAGATCGCCGCCGACCCTGAGCAGCAGCGCTCCGTGCAGGAGCGCGAGATGAAGATAAAAACTCCGGCGGAACGGCAGCGCAAATCCGGTGATCGACGGAAAAATCACCGGCGCATGGGCGAAGATCATCGAAAAGACAAATCCCAAGAAAACCGCATGCAACATCGCGTCATACTTCGGCCCGGCGACGAAATCATCCGCGAATGTGACCCAGAGCATGCCCGCGGCGGCGAGCCAGAAATAACCACACAGCAGGCAGACGGCCATATAGCGCGGCAAGCCGTGCTCGCGAACCGTGCGCCCGGCGATGTCGTAACGGAATAGCCATAGGGCGAGCCCCAATAGCGCCGCTCCGGCAACGCGAATTCCAGCGTCAAAGGCAGGCAGAGATATCGCGAGGCCGATCAGAAAGACCGCGACGCTCGCGTTAAAAAGCCAGGACGCGTGCTCGGGCCGTTGCATGACGCGCGAGAGCTGCAGCCTTTCCCCGGCGATCATAAGTACGAGGAACCCGGCCCACCAGGGCGCCGCGACGTTGAACGGCTGAGCCACCAGCCAAAGGGCGTTGCCCACCGCCCACAGGACCGCGCTCAAAATCATTACGATAAAATGAGCCGCCGGCGCCAGGCGGTAAAGGGAGACAAAAACCAAAATCGATAGACAGCTTGCGCCGAGCGCCAGCGCGGCGCCGAGCTCAGGCGGGAAACCCAAGAGAACGGTCAAGACGCTGATACCCGCGAGCAGCCCCGCGCCATACGGCCAGAGACGCTCCAGCGCCACTGCCCGTTCCAGCGCTATCAACGTCCCGAGAAAGCCGACGGCCATCAAGGGGCCGTGGTTCGACGGCAGATCTTGATTAAGTGCCGGCAAATCCAACCCCATCCGGGCAGCGCCAGCCCAGAGACCCGTGAGCAATGAGACCGCGGCAAGACCAAAAAGGACGAACCTGAATTTGAACCGTTTGGACATGCTTTGCCCGCGGGTATCAATCCTTGCGCTCAACGCGCGGTTCCGACTCCTGGAGCGGTCATCGTTTTCCGTAAGCACCAGCGATCACTGCCCTCAATATTATTGACGGCGGCTTTGCAAACCGCGCGCCCATCCATATCACAACGTCAACGATGATGCGCCACCGGTTGGAAGCGGTACAAAATCGCTGCCGCCCGCTAAAGTTCCTTGCGACGAACACTGAGACACACGAAGCAAGGTGCTTTTGTGTCGGACCTGCAAGCCTTGTCTTGAAAGTTAGAATGATGCGATCGGATTTTCGCATTTCCGAAAAAGTTACGCGCGGCCGACTGCAGAAGATTCTGAAAAGGTTCAAGATTGATGATGGTACAACGATTGCGTATCGCATCGCTAACGGACTTAATTCATCCGTTGACTCCATGCAACCGTTATGAAACTCGGTAAGGAAAGTCGATACGCCATTGAGGGATTGGTGGTGCTGGCGAAAACCCCCTTCGGCACGACGATGCAGTTGCGCGACATTGCGGACGCGGGAGGGGTACCGCAAAATTTTCTTGCGAAGATATTTCAAAAGCTCAAAAGGGCGAATATCGTCGCCTCTTCCCGCGGCGCCGTTCGTGGTTACGCCCTCGCCCGCCGTGCAAAGGCGATCAACGTTAAAGATATTTTACTGGCGGTGGAGGGAAGCGACACTTTTGACCGCTGTGTTTTTTGGAGCGATCGCTGCGCCGAGGCGGCTCCCTGCCCGATGCATATCCATTGGAAACGGGTACGGCAAACCATCGCCGCATTGATGGAGCGCACGACGGTGGCGAACCTGGCTAGACATACCCATGCGAGAATAAGGTTTAATCCATCCGATACCGATGAAACACCAGACATTAGATTCAATTTTAAGAAACCGGATCGCGGTACGGTTGGGGCGTCACTCTTATAAATGATGCCCCTTCGAGGGTTCGAGAAGGAGACAAGAGATGAAATTTGCTTTTTCATCGGCGCTCGCGGCGATCGTTGTTCTCAGCTGCGCGGCGGCTCTCAGGTCCGCCGACACCAAGCCTCCAGCGGGATCGGCTCGGTTGCTAGCGCTTGGGAAACAAACTTACAGCCAGCAATGCAGCGCCTGCCACGGCGTGGGGGGCCGCGGAGACGGGGAAGCAGCTTATCTCCTCTACCCCAAGCCGCGCGACTTTGTCGCCGCGAGATATCGACTAGTCTCCACTTGGGAACGAGTACCGACGGACCAGGATTTGTTCGACACGATCACGCGCGGCATGCCGGGTTCGGCCATGCCCTCCTGGGGGCATTTACCGGCGGAGCAACGCTGGGCTTTGGTTTCCTACGTCAAATCCCTCGCCGAAAAACCGCTGGTCGTAAAACCGCAGAAAGCGCCGGCGGCTGACGGCAGCGGCGGCGCAGGGATTATTCAACCACCGCCCCGGCCACCTTTCGATGCCGCGGCGAGGGCACGCGCTTTGGAAATCTATAAGGAAGCCTGCGCTTCCTGCCACGGTGCCAACGCGAAAGGTGATGGCGCCGAAAAACAAGTTGATGAAGAAGGTTATCCGACCCGCCCGCGCGACCTGACCGCTGGCGTGTTTAAAGGAAGCCCCGATCCGGTTTCCCTCTACCGCCATATCGTCGCCGGCATTCCGGGAAGCCCCATGCCGATGAGCGATTGGGCTTGGGGCAACGACGCCTGGCACCTGGTCAACTACGTCCGCTCGCTCTCCAGCGACACCCAGCGTGAGCGCGCCGAGATGAAAAAATTCACCATCCAAGCGACGCGGGTCAAAACTCTTCCGGATCACCCCGAATCCGGCGTCTGGCGTCTCGCGCCACCGGTCAATCTCCATATGATGCCGCTCTGGTGGCGCACTAATCGTCCCGAGGAAGTAACGGTCCGGGCGGTTCATGACAGCAAGGAGTTGGCGATCCTCATGGTATGGCCGGACGATACCCATGACCAGGCTGCACTGCGTCCCCAAGACTTTCGCGACGCGGCGGGGGTGCAATTTTCGCTGACCGCCGATCCGCCCTTTTTCGCCATGGGCGAGAAAAAGGCGCCGGTCAATATCTGGATGTGGAAATCCGAGCGCCAAGCCGATCTGGAGGTTGCCTACCAGGACCTCGAGAGAGCCTATCCAAACCTCGGTATCGATTCCTATCCAAATTTGATGCGCTCAGCGGTTGAGCAACCGTTTCGTCACGCTCTAACTTTGCAATCTGACCCGACGTTCGTTACCGGCTGGGGCGCCGGGAATATCGTCTCCGATCCGCAGCGAAAAAGTCCCGTCGAAGATCTCACGGCTAGAGGATTCGGCACGCTGCAAGCGCGGCCGCGAGTCGATCAAAAAGTCGACGCCCGCGGGGTTTACGGGTCAGGATCGTATCGCGTGATGTTTCGGCGCTCGCTCGCCGCAACCGGTCAGGGGGCCGTGGCTCTGCAACCAGGTGCTACGGTGCCCGTCGGCTTTGCCGTGTGGAACGGCAGCGCGGGGGATCGCGATGGCAAAAAGTCGGTGACGATTTGGCAGGAGCTGAAGATCGGAAAATGAATACCGTTCCAAACGTTCCAATCGTTCAAGCCGTTCAAACCCTCTCCGTCATCCTCCCCCGCGTCGCGGGGGAGGAAAGAGGTGGGGGCTGGAACGATTGGAACGGATGGAACGATTTGAACGACAAGTGAGGAGACACGATGATGGCTGACGAAACCACAAAAGAAACTTTGAACCTGAGCCGCCGCGACTTCCTCCGTTGGCTCAGCCTCGGCAGCGGCAGCGCCGCGCTGGGCGGCACTCTTCCACTGAACTTGCTCGCCGCCGCCAGCCCCGGCGAAAATCCGCTCGCCGGCTCGATCAATCGGAACTGGGAAAAAATTTATCGGGACCAATATAAGTACGACAGAGCTTTCGACTGGGTCTGCTCTCCCAATGATACCCACGCCTGCCGGGTGCGCGCCTATGTGCGCAACGGCATCGTCACGCGTCTGGGCAGCACCTATGATTATCAAACCTATGCCGATCTTTACGGCAACAAGGCAACGGCCAATTGGAACCCCCGCCAGTGCGCTAAAGGCTATACCTTTCATCGCGTCATCTACGGCCCCTACCGCTTGCGCCATCCGATCGTGCGCAAAGGCTGGAAGGCCTGGGCCGACGCAGGCTTTCCCGAACTGACGCCTGTGAACAAGACCCGGTTCATGTTCGACGCGCGCGGCCAGGACGAGTTCGTGCAGATCTCCTGGCAGGACGCCTTCGATGCCATCGCCAAGGCGCTCGTCGCCATCAGCACCCGCTACAGCGGCGAGGAAGGGAAAAAGCGGCTGCTCGCCCAGGGTTACCAACCCGAGATGGTCGAGGAGATGGGCGGCGCCGGCACGCGAGCGGTGAAAATGCGCGGCGGCATGGGGTTGCTCGGCGTCATCGGCAAGTACGGCATGTATCGACTCAACAATTCCCTCGCATTGCTCGACGCGAAAATCCGCGACGTCGGCCCGGACAAAGCGCGCGCCGGGCGCAATTTCTCGAACTACACCTGGCATGGCGATCAGGCGCCGGGACATCCTTGGGTGCACGGCCTGCAGGCGTCCGACTGTGATTTTAACGACCTGCGCTTTTCCAAACTCATCATCATGGATGGAAAGAATCTAGTCGAGAACAAGCTCACCGACTCCCACTGGTTCATCGAGTGCATGGAGCGCGGCGCCAAGATCGTCGTCATCGCGCCGGAGTACGGCCCGCCCTCGACTAAAGCCGACTACTGGATTCCCATCCGGCCGCAGACCGATGCGGCGCTTTGGTTAGGCATTACCAAGCTGATGATTGATAGGAAGCGGTACGATGAAAGCTTCGTCAAGCGCTTTACCGATTTCCCGCTGCTGGTGCGCACCGACAATTTAAAACGGCTGCGCGCGCAAGAGGTTTTCACGAATTATAAAACCGCCATCGCCGCCGACGGACCGTCGATGAAGATCCAGGGATTGACGGCGGAACAGCACGCGCAGCTCGGCGATTTCGTGGTGTGGGACACGAAGAAAAACGGTCCGGCGGCGATCACCCGCGACGACATAGGAGAGACGATCGCCAAGAAAGGCATCGACCCGACTTTGGTCGGAACGTTCAAGATTAAACTGGTCGACGGCAAAGAGGTCGAAGTCGCCCCCCTCTGGACACTCTATCAGACGCACTTGAAAGATTACGACCTTGACACCGTCGCCGACATCACCGGCGCGCCCAAAGCGATGATCGAGCAACTCGCGCACGACATCACGACGATGAAGCCCGTCGCGATCCACCAGGGCGAAGGCATCAACCACTGGTTCCACGCCACGGAAATGAACCGCGCGGCTTACTTGCCGCTGATGCTTACTGGCAACATCGGCCAGCCCGGAGCGGGCTGTCACACCTGGGCGGGAAACTACAAGGCCGCGATCTTCCAGGGATCCACTTGGTCGGGTCCGGGCTTCAAAGGCTGGGTCGCGGAAGATCCGTTCGAGATCAATCTAAATCCCAACGCCCATGGCAAGGAAATCCACGCGCACGCTTATACCAAGGACGAAGAACCCGCCTATTGGAACCACGGCGATCTCGCCTTGATCGTCAACACGCCCAAATTCGGACGCAAGAATTTCACCGGCAAAACCCACATGCCGACGCCCACCAAAGCCCTGATCTTCAATAACGTCAACCTGATCAATAATGCCAAGTGGGCCTACGGCATGATCAAAAACGTGAATCCAAACGTCGAGATGATCGTCTCGATGGATATTCAGATGACCGCTTCCATCGAGTACGCCGATCTGGCGCTGCCGGCCAACTCATGGCTCGAGTTCGAAGGACTGGAAATCACCGCAAGTTGCTCCAATCCCTTCCTGCAAATCTGGAAAGGGGGAATTCCCCCGGTCTTCGACAGCAAGGACGACCTCGACATCATCGCGGGCATCGCCGGCGCGCTCGCGAAAGTCACCGGCGATAAACGCTTCAGCGATTGCTTCGCGTTTGCCGCGCCGGAAAAGCGCCACATCTATATTCAAAGGCTGCTCGACACCTGCACGACCACCGCAGGCTATAAGCTCGCCGACATCATGGCCGGCAAATACGGGCCTCCGGGCGGCTGCCTGTTGAACTTCCGCACCTATCCGCGCATCCCCTTTTACGAACAGGTGCACGACAGCGAACCGTTCCACACCGACACCGGGCGCATGCACGCCTATGCCGACGTGCCGGAAGCGATCGAGTACGGCGAAAACTTCATCGTCCACCGCGAAGGGCCGGAAGCGACCCCTTACCTCCCCAACGTCATCGTCAGCTCGAATCCGCTAGTGAGGCCCGAGGACTACGGCATCCCAGCCAACGCCGAGCACTGGGACGAGCGCACGATCCGCAATATCAAAATGCCGTGGAACAAGGTGAAACAGACCAAGAACTTTCTCTGGGAAAAGGGGTTTCAATTTTACTGCTTGACACCGAAAACCCGCCACCGCGTGCACAGCGGCTGGTCCAACGTCGATTGGCACATGCTTTACGATTCGAATTTCGGCGACCCCTATCGGTTGGACAAGCGCGCCCCCTGCGTTGGTGAACATCAACTGCACATGAACCCGCAGGCGGCCCGGGATCTCAACATCAACGACGGCGACTATGTCTACATCGACGCCAATCCCGCCGACCGGCCGTACCTCGGCGCCAGGCCCGACGATCCTTTCTACCGCGTGTCGCGCTGCATGCTGCGCGTGAAGTACAACCACGCCTATCCTTACAATATCATCATGATGAAGCACGCGCCGTTCATCGCCACGGAGAAAAGCGTGAAAGCGCACGAGACCCGGCCCGATGGCCGCGCGCTGTCGGAGAACACTGGCTACCAGGCTAACCTGCGCTACGGCTCGCAGCAGTCGGTGACGCGCAACTGGCATATGCCGATGCACCAGACCGACACGCTGTTTCACAAGGCCAAGGTCTCCATGAGCTTCATCTTCGGCGGCGAAGCGGACAACCACGCGATCAATACGGTCCCAAAGGAAACCCTCGTCCGCGTCACCAAGGCTGAGGACGGCGGCATGGGCGGCAAGGGAATCTGGAAACCGGCGACGACGGGCTTCACGCCGGATAACGAGAGTGAATTGATGAAGCGCTACTTAGCCGGGGATTTGACGAAGGTAAAATCATGAAGCGATTCCGTTCAAAGTTCAATGTTCAACGTTCAATGTTCCGGACCCTTGAACTTTGAACCCTTGAACCTTGAACGCGAGCGACGAGAGGAGCGAGAGATGCCCTACGACGACCCCGACCCAACCGATCCGAACATGCTCGTCGGCGTGCTATTGCCGGCCGACGCCGAGGCGAGCCGTGACATGGCTTATGTGTTTGCCGAAGAATTCGCCCGCCTGGGCTACACGCGCGAGCAATTGCTTTGGCTTTTCAAGAATCCTTTTTACGGCGGCGCCCACGGCGCATGTCAAGCTCTCGGAGAGAACGAAACGTTATCGATCATCGACGAGTGCATGAACGTCTGGGGAAGCATCCGAATAAGAGTTCAAGACGTTCAAACCGTTCAAGACGTTCCATCCCCCTCCTTAGTCCTCCCCCGCGACGCAGGGGAGGAAAGCCTGTCCCGAGTCCCATCGAGGGAAGGTGGGGGCTTGAACGATTTGAACGACTGGAACGATTTGAACGCGCGACGAGAGGAGCGAAAAGATGCCTAACGTTCACAACTGGCAAATCGGCCGGGAGATGAATTATCCCTATACGCAAGCCTTTCCGCGCCGGCAATTCGCCTTCGTATTCAACATCAACCGCTGCATCGCCTGCCAAAGCTGTACCATGGCCTGCAAGTCGACCTGGACTTTCAGCAAGGGCCAGGAGCATATGTGGTGGGCCAACGTCGAGACCAAGCCCTACGGCGGCTACCCGCAATTTTGGGACGCGAAGATTCTCGACCTCTTGGAGAAAGCCAACCCCGGCAACCAACAATGGTCGGGAAAGCCGTCGACGAACAAGAAAAGACCCTACGGCCAGTTCGACGGCAAGACCATTTTCGAAGCGCAGAACATGCTGACCCCGGACAGCGCGCGGGTGCTCGGCTATCTGCCCACCGACGAGGAATGGAATCTGCCGAACATCTACGAGGACAATCCGGTCGGCAAAAAAGGCGTGCGTAACGAACTCGACAAAGAGGGAACCGAGTTGCCGGTGCATAAGACCTGGTTCTTCTATCTCGCGCGCATCTGCAACCATTGCAGTTACCCGGCCTGCCTCGCCGCCTGCCCGCGCAAGGCGATTTACAAAAGACCCGAAGACGGCATCGTCTTGATCGACCAAAACCAATGCCGTGGCTATCGCAAATGCGTCGAGGCCTGCCCCTACAAAAAGAGCATGTACCGAGGCAACACGCGGGTTTCCGAGAAGTGCGTCGCCTGCTATCCCCGTGTCGAAGGCAAAGACCCGGAAAGCGGCGGGCAGCCGATGGAGACCCGCTGCATGACCGCCTGCATCGGCCAGATCCGCATGCAGGGTTTGGTCAAGATGAACAACGACGGCACCTGGACTGAGGACCGTTATAACCCGCTTTACTATATGGTCCATATCGCCAAAGTGGCCTTGCCGCTCTATCCCCAGTTCGGCACCGAGCCCAACGGCTACTACATTCCACCTCGCTGGGTGCCGCGGGATTACCTACGTCAGATGTTCGGCCCCGGCGTCGACGATGCCATCGAGCGTTATACAAACCCGGATCGCGAATTGCTCGCGGTCCTGCAACTTTTCCGCCGCTCGAACCGGATCATCTTCCGCTACGAAATCAATGAGGGACCGAAGGTTTACGAAGCGACGTTGCGCGGCCGCAAAGTGACCCTGTACAACGACACCGTGATCGCCTACGGCGAGAACGGCAAAGAGATCTTCCGCACGCAGGTAGAAGAACCCTTGCACGTGCGACCGAATAAACATGCGAATTCGATATGACTAAGGATTAGTTCAAGTCGTTCAAAATGTTCAAACAGTTCAACCTCCTCCTTCATCCTCCCCCGCGACGCGGGGGAGGACAGAGGTGGGGGCTTGAACGATTTGAACGGCTTGAACGACTCAAACGCTATAGGAGTGAACGAAAGTGGAATGCTCTAACCTGAATCACGAAGTATCTGAGATCGATCTCGCCCTCGCCCGCGCGACGCTTTACAGCGCGCTGGCGCTGGGGTTCCGCCCGCCGACAGAAGAAATCACGGCGCGTCTCGGCTCGAATGACGCAGCGGCGGCTCTGGCAAGGGCGGCGGCTCTCCTCGACCCCGCTCGCGAATTCGGTCTCGCGGCGGTCTCTTCACTCCTCACTCCTCACTCCTCACTCCTCACTCTTGCCGAAGCGCATCGCGCACTGTTCGGCCACACCGCAGGCGGCGCCGTCCCGCCCTACGAAACCGAGTATGGCAACGAAGCGTTATTTCAACAACCTCAAGAGCTGGGCGACTTGATGGGTTTCTACCAGGCCTTTGGACTGGCGGTAAAGTCTGGCGAGCACGAGCGGCCTGATCACATAAGCTGCGAGTGCGAATTTCTCTCTTTCCTCGCCATGAAAGAAGCCTATGCGCTGGAGCATAGCGATGGAGAGATGCTGGAGGAAACGCGCAAGGCGCAAAAATTATTTCTCAAAGACCATCTCGGCCGTTTTCTCCCCACGTTCGTGCAGAAACTCGGCGGCGAAAAGGCTTCCGGTTTTTACGCCGCGCTTGCCGGGCTCGGCCTTCGCTTGGTTACCCAAGAGAGCGCCAGGCTCAAGGTGACGCTCGGCGGGGCCAATATGGTGCTGCGGCCCGCCGATGACGACCGCGTGCCGATGGCCTGCGGCAGCGGCACGGAATGCGCAGCCATCCCCGGCGCGTGTGCGCCGGAAGGAGACGATTCCGTATGAACCCGACTTTGGCCATCCGCTACGATCCGCGCTTGATCGAAGAAGCGGTCTTTCATGCCCGGCGCAACGGGTATGTCTTGAAAGGATTCGATGCGCAGCGCAATCGAATTTACCAAGTGTCCGACCCGGACGATCGGGAAAGGCTGTTCCATGAGCTGCATGACTCGTGGTTCGTTCGGCTTGGCTTGAACCAAACCATCGACGAGGCTCTACATGAGCAACCGATCATCGCCGCGCAAGTCGGCAGCTGTTTTATCGTTTGCGCTGCCGAATCCAACGCACAAGGAGCCGAGCTTTTCGTCGCCCAAGAGGAACGGCCGGAGAACCCAGGCCGCCGGACGCTGCGGGTTCTTCTTACGCCGGAATCGTTGTTGAGCCCCACGGGCAAGCCCGTGAGGCAAAATCCTGAGCGAGAGTCCCCGGCCAAGGCCGGGGATCGAGTCGAAGGGTTGAACTCGACCTCGCTTAGGACTTTCTTGCGCCGCGAACTGTATCACATCGCGGACATGCTCGACGCAGATTTCACCTATGAACCTGCGCTGCCGAAAGCGGAGGGCGGTCCGACCTACGACACTCTCGTCACCAACCGCTATCGAGTGTTATGGGACATAACGATCCATGGGCGAATGACGCGCCGAGGCTGGCTGGCGGAATCCGATCGCGCGGAGCAACTCGCATATTTTCGCCATGCCTTTCCAATGCTAAAGGAAAACGCGGAAGAACAATTTAACAAATTCTTCGACAGCGATCGACCAACCCACCCGGAGCTAGCCGCTTTTGCCTTTGATCCGAGAGACGCCAAGGGAACCGGCGGCGACCCATGCGCTCCCGGCGCCCACTGTCCGCTCTGCAAATTCCCGACCCATTCCTTCGAACCGCACCCGGACCAGCTCGGCGAAGACGTGCTTGCCACGATCAAGGGCGACTTCGAAAACTGGATGCCGTCCCTGGGGCTTTGCGCGCAATGCGCCGATCTCTACCGGGCGAGCCGGCTTTCGCTGGCGGCGGCGAAACTCCTGCCGGGCTGGACTCCAAGCCCGACGCCGGAGCCGATCAATGACGGCCACGAAACCGGCAATGCCGCCGCAGGAGGAAAGTAGCCATGCGCAGCTTGGAAGAACTGTTGGATGAATCTGCTGCCAGCCACGGTCACCACTGCGCGGGACAAGTGCTTGGCGTGCGCCTGGCCATGGCCGGATGCCGCGAGGTCGACATCGACGAACCCAGAGGATGCAAAAAGCTCGTGGTGCTCGTGGAAATCGATCGCTGCGCGACCGATGCCATTCAGGCCGTCACCGGTTGTTCGCTGGGTAAGCGCACCTTGAAATTCTTCGACTACGGCAAGATGGCGGCGACCTTTGTCAACACCCAGACGCAACATGCCGTCCGGGTATTGGCGAAAGACAATGCCAGAGAGCTGGCCCGGCTCTACGCGCCCGGTGCCGCAACCCCTGACCAAGCCCAAAAGCAGGCCTATGCCGTGATGCCGGAAGGACTGCTTTTTTCAATCCAGCCCGCCAGGATCAACATCGCGGAGGAAAACATGCCGGGCTTTCGCGGCGTCAGGGTGATCTGCGCTTCGTGCGGCGAAGGGATTAATCTCCGTCGGGAGGTTCGCGTGGACGGGCGGATTCTCTGTGTACCTTGCGCGCAGAGAAACTTGGGCTCCAACGGAGCGGGTGGCGACCATCCGAAAGTGATTCTAATCGTGGGCTACAAGAAAGTCGGCAAAACCACGCTCATCGAAAAACTCATTCCCGAGCTTTCCAGTCGCGGCTACAGGGTCGGCACCGTCAAGCATCACCACTCTGACTTTCCCGTGGCAGTCGATGCCCCAGGCACCGACTCTTCGCGCCATCGCCGGGCGGGAGCGAGCGGCGTCGCATTGGTCACTCCTACCGATGTCGCGCTGTTCCGTGACACACCGGGCGGAGCATCGTTAGAAGAGGTCGTAGCGGCCTTGCATGGAACCGATATCGTCCTCGCCGAGGGCTTTCACCAGGCGCCCGGTCTCAAGATCGAGGTTCTGTCCGCGCCAAACGCCCAACGCCGCTGCGCAGGGGACCCTCAACTGCTTGCCACGGTGGGGCCCGCAACCGGCGACCCATCGGTTGCGAGCTTTGAACTCGACGCGGTCAAACCCCTGGCCGATCTCATCGAGCGGAAAGTCTTAGAAAACCCTGGGTTCTCCGGCGGTACGAAAAACTCCAAGTTCGAGATCCCTTCGGTTTCACGGTTACCGGTTGGTTAGCCCTGAAAGCGACGACGAGTCAGCGTCAAAAAGGCAAATGAGGTGTCGGGTTTTTTCCACCGGAGTAGGAGAAAAGACTACATTCCGTATAGGTAAAATCCTACCGGCCTGAGTGATTCGTATAGGCGAACCATGCAAATCTGCCCGGAATACGTTTGTTCGGCGCGGGAGCCTGGCCGGTGAAAAAAATGGCCAACTGCTGCCGCGCGGTAAATCGATGGGGCGTAAAGTAAGTTCAAGTAATCGCCAACAGCACACACAATGAGATACTGCACGATTGTCCGCACGGCGCTGGAACTGCTGGCATCCGCATTGCTGAGTCACTAAATCGCGGCGGCTGACGTTACGATGGGCCGCTGATTCTCGCCTGTGCCATGGCATAACTTGTCCATAAACAGGAGGTTCTTTATGCCTATGCCAAAAGGTCATCATCGCCGTCCGGACATGGTAACCGTTTTTAATCTTTCGCCGGTTAACGGGGCGCCGTACAACGGCGACCTGTTGCCGGCGCATCCATGGGACTGGCCGCACGCGACGTGGCTCAAGCGGAGGATGGAGTTCCTCGATAAGGTTCGGCGCATGAACTCCGCGCCATCGGTCGGCGTCGTGACGAACCGGCGCCTTTGTGTCGTTCGACAAGAGATGAGACTCCCTTCGAGGAAATTTGAAAGACCGCGCCTTCCACAGCAGAGAAACTTCTAAGTTCCGCCGTCAGGCCTGGCATTCGGCGCCACCGGCTGCGCAACCTTGACCGGCGCGGCAGCCGCGTCGTTTTCTGTTGGAGTATCCGTTCAGGGCGTCGTGGCCCCTCATGCGCCAAAATACAGCGCCGGACTAAAAGCGCGAATGATCCCGAATTCCGCAGTTGAACGTTAGCGAGAGGCGAACCTGGAGCGGCGAAGACACCCAGGTGTGCTGTTTCAAAGTCTTTTCCGCCGCTTGGCACAACGCCTTATTCTTCTGACAAAATTCGCACAGCAGCGAGATCTGTCCGAAACTCAGGGGTAGAAAAGCATTGTCTTCGTTGCGCAAGGTTTGCCCCTCGCTCCCAGCGTCACTTTCCCACTGCGGAATCCGGGATGATCCGGCGGTCAAAGGCAGTTGTCCAGCTGTTTTGAAAATCGTGTTGTATCCATCACGTTCGGATTTCATCCGCACTGCGTCGGACCGCCATTTAGATTTGCTGCGACCTTTCACCGCGCTGAAATGAGAGGGTTGGCGTGTAGCGAAAAATCGGACAAAGCAAAGCGTCTGGAGATCCATTGACACGCTAATTCCTCTAATAAAGCAGGCAGTATCGAACGCAGATAGTTATGGCAGGTCATTTGTTAACACCCTCTATTCAAGGGACAACAAGAAGCCGGAAAAGAGATTAAAACTTTGCGGATGTGCATAAAACTCAAGAAAGGGGCGAACATGAAAACCATCATGCGCGGACTAACGCTAGTTTCTTTGATTCTTTTCGCGGCCTGTATGGCCGGCGCCGCTCAGTCGCCGGATCGTTGGGAACGCCTAGGTCAACGTGAGGTGGATTTCAGAAATGATCACGACCAGATCGATGTGGGCCGAAGCGAGGGGCGATTTAAACAGATTGAGATCAGGGTTAAAGATGCGCCGATCGAAGTCTCTGATATGGTCGTGACATTTGGAAACAATGAAACCTTCAGGCCCAAGTTGCGGCATAAATTCGCGGAAGGATCCGGCAGCCGTATCATCGACCTCCCCGGCGAACGTCGAATCATCAAGCGGATCGATTTCAAATACAGGAGCCTCAGTCGCCGCGAAGGCAAAGGAACGGTTCAAGTGTTCGCGCGTTAGGATTCATTTGTCGCTGCTTCGCGAGGGAGACGCTTGCCTTCGGTGTCTCTTTCCCTTGGTCGATTCGACTCACCAAAACGTAAAAGCATCCGCACACCCCACCTGGCGCAGTCTTATACAAACATCGTGCGCATGAAGCGCTGCTCGTTTCTCTCTGAGCTGACCCCTCAAGTGATGATCGAAGCGGGAGTGGGAAACAGATAGTAGCGTAGAAAGCAGGGGCGGGTTTAGCATCGTAGCATCACTGCCATTTCGGATGCCAGGGACCCCAAAGCTGAATTTTTCTAACGGGAAGGCCTCGGCCTTGACCGGCCCTGATCCGAAAGTTCTCCTGATCGTAAGGTATAAGAAGTTCGGCAAACCGGCACCCTAAGCACCGCAGCTAGCGCCGTCTATTGAATCCCGGTAAGTGCTTATGAGTTGTTCGCAATACTAGGAAACCTTCGTTAATAGTTTCCAGAGGCTGAGAAAGGCGGCGCTGATTTTTCCAGTAAGTACGCGAAAAATCACTGGCACTCATATTGCGAACCCCCCAGGCAAAATGATTGGCATGGATGAATCATTATGAATCTTGAGGAGCTTGTTTCTCTCTACCGTGAGCCTCTGGAAAGCTCGCCTCTCGACATAGCGCGGGAGTGGAAGAAAAGCCATCCCGACAGCAAATGGGTGGGTTGCTATCCGGTCTATACTCCCCTCGAACTTATTCACGCCGGCGGCATGATTCCGGTTGGCGTCATCGGCGCCGGCAACCGGTTGGAAATCGCCCACGCGGATTCGCGCTTCCAGTCCTTCGTCTGTTCGATCGTCAAGAGCACCCTCGAACTGGGACTCACGGGACTGCTGGATTTTCTCGACGGCATCATCTTTCACTCGATTTGCGATCCGGCGCGCAATCTCGGCAGCGTTTTCAAACGTAACTTTCCGAACCTGATGGTGGAATACATCCACTTCCCACAGAATATGACCTCGCCACACACCGTGAATTACCTGGCCGCCGAATACCGCAGGCTGAAGGCGGTCTACGAGGAAGTGGCCGGGCGGGCAATTAGCGATGACGACCTGCGCCGCAGCCTGGGAATCTACAACGAACAGCGCCGGCTACTGCGCGAACTGTACGCGATCCGCGCGGAAAAACCACAGAATGTCTCGGCAGTGGAAAGTTATATCGTCACGCGGCTGGCCACGCTGATGCCGCCGGAAGAATATATCGGGATACTGAACGATGCGCTGACGACGGTGCGGCGCAGAAATGAAAAGCCCAAGGACCGCATCAAAGTCGTGCTCGAGGGCTCGTTTTGCGAACAGCCGCCGATCGAGCTCATCGACGGGCTCGAGGCCGCGGGTTGTTATCTGCTCGACGATGACTTCCTCACCGGTTGGCGTTTTTTTGTTGAAGACATCCCCCTGGAGGGAGACCCGGTCCGTAATCTCGCGGAAGCCTATCTCCGTCGCAGCGTCTATTCCGGCGTGAAGCACGACACCCGGGAACCTAAATCAAAGCATCTGATCGACCGGGTCAAGGAAACCGGCGCCGTGGCGGCGTTGATTCTCTCCGCCAAATTCTGCGAGCCGGCGCTATTTGATTACGCCTTGTATCGAAGGGCTTTGGAGAAAGAAGGGATCCCGCACCTCTTCCTCGAGTTCGAGGAGAAAATGTGGATTTTCGACAAGGCGCGCACCGAGGTAGAAACCTTCGTCGAGTCGATGCTCTTCGATTGACCGGTGTCGGTTCCGAGTTCCGGGTTCCGAGTTTCGGGTTAACTCGAAATGCGAGACTCGAAACAGGCTGAGCCAACACAAACGTGGAAGGAAATACCAATGGCAGAGGCGACTAAAGCCGAGAAGACAAGCTACCAGGGCCAGATGCATCTCTTGCAGAAGGAGATCATGGGCCGTTATTTCGAACGGCTTACGCGAGCCGCGGAGCAAGGAGAGGGGAAGGCCGCGTACATGCTGATCAGCGGCAATCCGGTCGAAATCGTGCACGCCTTCGACATGGTTCCCGTTTATCCCGAAATCAACGCTTTGCAACTCGCGGTCAAAAAGGCGGCTCTGCCTTTTATCCTGAAGGCCGAAGAGATCGGCTATTCGATGGACAACTGCGCCTACGTTAAAGCGGACGTCGGGCTTTTTCTCGGCGACCGCAAAACTGCCTTCGCGACCATCCCGCTCCCCTCGCTGATTCTCTGCAACTACGTCGGCTGCAACGTTTATTTGCAATGGTTCGAGCACCTGGCCGAATATTGCGACGGCGAGATCTACAACCTGGATGTGCCTTTTCTGCGCGACCCCACGGGCGTCCCTTCTAAAGAAGACGTGGAATACGTGGTGCGGCAGCTAGAGGAGGTCATCGAAACCTGCGAGCGCCTGACGGGAAAAAAGCTCGACTGGGCCAAGCTCAAAAAAATCGTCGCGATTTCCGGCGAGACCGGCGAGCTGTGGTCGAAGATCAAAGCGCTGACGAAACATGTTCCTTCGCCGTTCGATAACTATTTCGACTCGGTCACGATGATGGCGCCGCTCTATTGTTTGCGCGGAACTGAAGACGGACTGAGGTTCTTCGAAACGGCTCTCAAAGAAATGGAAGAAAAGGTTCGGTTGGGAATGGGGCCGCTCCCCGAAGAACGCTACCGTTTCGTCATCGAAGGCCCGCCACCCTGGCCGTACCTGCGGACCTTCCGCGATATGTTCGCCAAATGGGGCGCCGTCGCCGTGGCCTCCACCTATTCAACGGTCGGCGGCATATGGGAATTCGGCTTTAAGCATGATCCGAATCATCCGCTCGAGTCCATTGCCCAGCATATGCTTCAGTGGAACGTGACTAACCGCAATTTCCTTCAGCGCTATGAACAGATCGCCCGCTACATCAAAGAATGGTCTGCGGACGCGCTGGTCATCCACTCAGTGAAAAGCTGCCGGCTCTTCTCCGCCGGCCAGGGCGACATGCGCGAGTATTTTACCAAAGAGATGGGCGTACCGACGCTGCTCATCGAATCGGACATCGAAGACCCAAGATACTTCTCTGAGGCGCAGCTCAAAAACCGCATCGATGCCTTCTTCGAATCACTGGAACACAGAAAATTAGTGCGCGACAAGCAGGCTGCGGGAGGCAACGCATGATTTACGCTGCGGGTATCGATGTCGGCTCGACCCAGACCAAAGGCATTATCATCGATCAAGATCAGCGCATCATCGCGCGCGCGTTGGGCATGACCGGCGCCAATGTCACCCGCGCCGGGGCGAATTGCTTTAACGAGGCATTGAAGCTTGCCAATGTAAAGCGTGAGGACGTGCGCTACGTCGTCGGCACCGGTTACGGGCGCTACAAAGTGACTTTCGGCGATGCGCAGATCACCGAAATCAGTTGTCACGCCCGCGGCGCCTTTTATCTTTTCCCGAACACAAAAACCGTCATCGACATGGGCGGTCAGGACGCCAAGGGTATCAAAGTCGGCGAAGGCGGCGAAGTCAAAGATTTCGTCATGAATGACAAATGCGCGGCGGGCACCGGCCGGTTCCTCGGCAGCGCCGCCGAAGCGCTGCTGCTCAACCTGGACGACATCGGCGATATCTCGCTCAAGGCGAAAAATCCCGTGCGCCTCACCACCGTCTGCACCGTGTTCGTCGAGTCCGACATCATGTCCTACCTAGCGCAGAACAAGAAAGTCGAGGACATCCTCGGCGGCGTTCACAGCGCCATCGCCGCGCGGACGATTTCCCTGGTGCGGCGTGTCGGCATCGAGCCGGAGGTGACTTTCACCGGCGGCGTGTCGCGCAACATCGGCATGGTGCGCGCCCTGGAAGAAAAATTGGGGTTGAAGCTCAACGTGAGCCCGGACTCTCACTTTGTCGGCGCTCTGGGAGCGAGTCTTTTCGCCCTGGAACGCGCCCTGGCGGGAGCCAGCAGCGGAACGCACGAAACGACCGGGGCCGGCGCGGGCTCTGCCGCCTAATGCCTGTCGGCTATTGCCTGTTCTGAGGAGGATCCATGGTTTTTGTCGCGGGAATCGATATGGGAGCGAAATCGACCAAGGCGGTGATCTTGGACGACCAGCGGCGGATTCGCGGGAGCAGCTTCATCAGGACTCGTCCCGACTTCGCCGCCATCGCCAGGGAAGTGCTTGATCTTGCCCTGCAGAATGCGGGAATCAAAGAAAGCGATCTTAGTTATATCGCCACCACCGGTTTCGGCCGCTACAATGTCCCCTTTCGCGATATTCAGATCACCGACATCACCTGCGTCGGGACAGGCGCGGTGTTTCTTTTTCCGAAGACGCGAACCGTGCTCGACATCGGCGCGCAAAGCACCCGGGCGCTGCGCGTCTCCGAAACCGGCAAGGTCAAAGAGTTCCGCACCAACGACAAATGCGCCGCCGGCGCCGGGGGCTTCATTGAGCGGGCGGCCAAATACTTGGAAATCGAGATCGAGGACGTGGGGCGGCTTTCTTTGGAAGCCACCAAGCCGCAGACCATCAGCAGCGTCTGCGCCGTCTTGGCCGAATCCGAAATCATCAACCATGTCTCCTCCGGCGAGGGGGTGGAAAACATTTTGCGCGGCGTTCACAACTCCCTCGGCTCGCGGGCGTTGGCGTTGATGAAGCGGGCGGGAATGGAAGACGAAGTCACTTTCGTCGGCGGTGTGGCGCGGCAAAAAGGCATGATCAAGGCGCTCGAAGAGACGGTCAAACGCAAGGTCAACGTCTGCGAGGAGCCGCATATGGTCGGCGCCCTGGGCGCGGCGCTGCTCGCCCTGCGCCGGCTCGAAAAACTCGAACGCGATAAGAGAACTGAGCCGCGAGGACTGAGTGAACCTCAGCACTCAGCACTCGTTACTCAGCACTGATAAGGAAGCGAGGGTTGCATGATGGAGCTTAAAGGAAAAACTGCGCTGATTTCCGGCGGCGGCGGCGGCATCGGCCGGGCCGTCGCGCTGGCACTGGCACGGGCGGGAGCGAAAACCGCCGTGGCGGATATCGCCAAGGACAACGCTGAAAAAGTTTGCGCGGAGGCCAAGGCGCTGGGCGTGGACGCCATGGCCTGTCCCGTTGATCTAACCAAAAAGGCCGAAGTCGATTGCATGGTCGGCGAGATCGTCGGCCGCTTCGGATCGATCAATATTCTGGTCAACTGCCAAGGCTGGGACCGCCTCGAGCCTTTCGTCGAGAGCAACGAAGAAACCTGGGAGAAGCTGCTGGCGATCAATTTCAAATCGGTGCTCTATACCGCCAAAGCCGTGCTGCCGCACATGATCTCCGGCGGCGGCGGCAAGGTCGTCAACATCGCTTCGGATGCGGGGCGGGTGGGTTCGAGTTGGGAAGCGGTCTACGCCGGAGCGAAAGGCGCGGTAATCGCCTTTTCTAAGACCATCGCGCGGGAAGTGGCGCGCTACAAGATCAACGTCAACGTGGTCTGCCCGGGACTGACGGAAACGCCGCTGCTTCAGGCGGTGCGAACTCAATCCGAGCAGACGGGGCGCATCATCGACGCGGTCACCAAAGCGACCCCGTTTCGCCGCCCGGCGCAACCGGAGGAGATCGCTGACGCAGTGTTGTTCCTCGCCTCGCCGGCGGCCGATTTCATTACCGGGCAGACGCTCAGCGTGAGCGGCGGATTGACGATGGTGTGAATGTCCCCCTCGCCCCACCTACCCCCAGTAAGGGGTAAGGGGTGAAAAGTAAGGTGACCTGAGATTAATCGGAGACATACAATGAGTAATGGGATCAAGGCTATCGACTTCATGTACTACGTGTCGACGCCGGAATTTATCGCCAAGTGGAACGACGCCAAAAAGGGCGAGCTTATCTGCCGCATGGAGCGCGCCATCGGCGGGCTGCCCCAGTACGACAGCATTGAGGCGATGATCGCCAAGATGGACGAAGCGGGCGTCGACAAAGTTTTTGTCACGCAGTGCAAAATGTGGTCGTACCGCAACAAATGGATGTATATGGATACGACCATCGAAGAGGTCGCCCAGTACACCAGGCGCTATCCCGAGCGCTTCGTCGGCCTGGCCAGCTATAACCCGTTTCGCATTAAGGAATCATTGATCGAGCTTGAACAAGCGATAAAGGTCCACGGTTTCAAGGGCGTCTACATCCACATCTACGGCTTCGATATTCCGCTGCACGACGCTAAGATGTATCCCCTCTACGCGAAGTGCGCTGAGTTGAACGTTCCGGTTTCGATGCAAGTGGGCCACGTGCTGGAAGCGATGCCCAGCGAGCATGCCAGGCCGATCTATTTGGACCGCATCGCCAGCGATTTTCCCGATCTCAAGATCATCGGCGCCCATACCGGCTGGCCCTGGGTCGAGGAGCTGATTTCGGTCTGTTACAAATGGGATAACGTTTGGTTCGGCATCGACGCCTGGATGCCCAAGTATCTCCAGCCAGAAATCATTCACTACATCAACAGCCGCATGGGGCAGGACCGCTGCCTGTGGGGTACCAACGGCCTGCCGTGGAAACAAAGCCTCGACCAAGTCGAAGCGCTGGGACTCAAGGAAGATACCAAACGGAAATTGTTGAGAGACAACGCCGTAGAACTTTTTGGAATTTGATGACTCCGCGAAGGAAACAGATCGCGAATTGAAGATGTTTTTTCAACAGTGACAGAGACGGATTAATATGAAAACAGAAGAACATATTTTGGAATCACCGAACAAGCACAAGGATTTTGTCGTTAGCGGATCTCTTGTTTCCATAAGAGACCGGCAAAATACACCCGCCGCCCAGGCGGAAGCGACCCCGAAAGCCAAAGGCAGAGTCCTCACTGCCGGAGAGATCCTGTCTATCGAGGAAGTCGCCGCGCAGACGATCGACGGCCTGGACACGGCGAATATTCTTAGCGCCATGGGCGATATCGGCCCGGAAGCGCGCCTGTTTATTTATCGTCCCAACGGAAAACTCACGCGTTCCGAAGTTTTCGCGGATCCGCGCGTGTGCGTGGATATTCACCGGGGCGCCGTCGTTGAGAATCTTAACGAGAAGCCCAAGGATGTCAGCGGCTGGCGCACCCACGAATTTTTTATCGACATCAAGGGCTGCCTGGGAGATGAGTGCGGCCGCTGCGCGATCGTCTGCCCTGAGAGCGCCATACACCTGAGTGGCAAGGGAAAAGGGAGTTTCCACGAGATCGATCCGTTGGCGTGCAAGGGCTGCTATATCTGTTGGGTCGAATGTGCGCGCACCGCCGCCGACTGCATCCTGGTGGACGGTAAGACATTCGACCCGGCGATGCGGGCGAAGCATTTTGGGGAATGAAAGGATTCAGTTCAAACCGTTCAAGACGTTCAAGCTGTTTAAGCCCCCACCTCCCTTCGACGTGGCTCAGGGCAGGCTTTCCCCCCCCGTCCGTTCATCCTGAGCTTGTCGAAGGACGCGGGGGAGGATTAAGGAGGGGGTTTGAACGATTGGAACTTTTTGAACGTTTTAAACTCTTAACGGAAAGACGGAGGTTGAGAATAAGTGGCTACAGTCTTATCAGGTAATACAGCAGCGGCGTGGGGATTCAGGCTTTCGCGCGTTCAGTGTTATCCCTACTATCCCATCACGCCTTCCACCGGCTGTTCCCATCAGATTTCGCGATGGGTGAACGATGGAGCGATGGACGCGATGACGATCAACGCCGAGTCGGAACACAGCGCCGCAAGCCAAATCATCGCGGCGGGGAAGAGCGTCCGCGCCGGCACGGCGACCTCTTCCAAGGGTCTCCTCTATATGATCGAAGTGCTGGAGAACGCCGCCGGCGCCGGCGTCCCCGCCGGCATATTCATCGGCAACCGGGCCACCGGGGCACCGATCAACATCTGGGCCGACAATACCGATGCCTACGCCATGCGCGACAGCGGCGCGATCCAATTGTTCGCTTCCGACGCCCAGAGCGCCCTTGACAACGTCATCCAGGGTTATCGCATTGCCGAAGACATGAAAGTTCGACTTCCGTTCTCGGTGAATCTCCGGGGCTTCACCGGCACCCACGCCTACGAGGGAGTGGAAATTCCGGATCAGAAAGCGGTGGACAGCCTGCTCCCTTCTTACGTGCCGCTCTATTCGTTGTTCGCGCCGGATAAGCCGGTCACTTATGGTGCAATGCTTTCAGCCTATCCTTACCGGCGGCACAAGCGCAATCAGATGGAGATACTGCGCCAGTCTGCCGCGGTGGCGCAGAAAGTCGGCAAAGAGTTCGGCAAGAATTTCGGCCGCGCCTACGGGCTCTTCGAGTGGATCGGCGACCCCAAGGCCGATCTCGTCATCGCTCTGATGGGCGAATCGGCAAGCCCGGGCGAGGTCGTCGTGCGCCATCTCCAGGGCCGCGACGGAATTCCCGGCGTCGCGCTGCTAAAAATCCGCCTTTTTTCTCCTTTTCCCGCGCGCGAGATCGCCGAGGCGCTGGCCAAGGCAAAGACCAAAACGGTGGTGGTTCTCGACGAAGGTCTGCAACATGGCGCCGTCTTTCCCCCGCTCGCCCAGCGCCTGACCACGGCAGTGCACCTCCATCTGGAAGGCAAGGGACCCAGGATCGCCAGCGTGATCGGCGGCCTTGGCGGCAGCGAAGTCAGGCAGGAGCACTTCCAGTTGATGTTCGCTCTCGCTGACAACATCGCCGCGGGCAAAGCGGTGCGCACCGAACCCTATTGGTTGGACATCAACGAAGACCCGATCTTCTGCGAGAACGAGGCGCAGGTAAGCCCCAAGCTGCTAAAAAAATGGGGCGAAGTCTGGCGCCGCCATGAGCGCAAGGAAAAATATTTCGCGCCGATCGCGGCGGACACCCATGAGATTCGGATTTATAGCCGCGCCGGCCAGGGCGCCATCACGTCGGCCGTCGGCTTCACCGGCGCAGGAATCTTGAGCGGCCATCAGCTCCTGACCGTGCCGGCATTCGGCTCCGAGCGGCGCGGCGCGATTATCACCACCGACACCCTGATCAATCTGAACAGGGACAAGAAGGTGCGTTCTTTCAATCGCGCCTGGAACGCCGTGGTCCTTTACGACGATACGATCCTTTATTCGCCGGAGCATCAGGTATTGGACGGATTGAAAGAAGGCGGCGTGCTGCTGGTCAACACCGCCAATCTCACGACGAAAAAAATCCGCCAAATCCTCCACGCCAGCGAAAGCCGCGTCCGGGTTTTCACCGTGAACGCGAATGAGATAGCGCATCGGATCGGTTTGAAACATATCAACATGACGATGCTCGGCGCCTTTCACAAGGCCTACCAGGAGATCCCTTTCGATGTCGCGCAGACCTACTACGAAATGAACGTGCCGCGGCCCCGCGATGCCAGCATGGAGGCAATCCGCCAAGGCTTCGCCCAAACTACCGATCAAGTAAGCATCAAGCCTAAGAAAGAAAGCCACTTGGTCACCACCCAGGAATTTCTCGATTGGCGTCCCGACGATCACGTCATGGAGAACTGGCCTTCGGCTGTGGAAGAATACCAACACGGATGAGGAAAGCATGTACAAGATTCTCTTTAATCGCGATATTGGACTGAACCCGCACAGTTTTATGCTGCCTGAGCCCGTCCAGGACATCGCCGACTACGGCGCCATTCCGACGACCGGGTTGACCTCGGGACATCAGGGTTGCGCGGGCTGCGGCATGGTCAGCGGTACCAATCAGGTTTTGCGCGCGCTCAAGTTGACGGGAAAACACGTCGTGGCGAGCATCGGTACCGGCTGCAACGAAGTCATCACCACGCAAAACACTTCCTGCTGGGGAGATGCCTCCGTGGATCATAACAATTTTCCCAACACCGGCGCGACCTTGAGCGGCAACATCGCGGCGTTGAAGGCGCTGGAGAAGGCCGGACTGGCGTCGGCGGATGCCTTCATCAATCTCGGCATGGCGGGAGATGGCGGCACCTACGACATCGGTCTGCAGGCCCTGCTGGCATGGATTGCCCGTGGAGAGAACGGCCTGTACGTCTGTCTCAACAATCAGGCGTATATGAACACCGGAGTTCAGGGATCCGGCGCCACCCCCTTTGGCACCAACACCAGCACGACCCCTTTTGGCAAGGTCGTCCATGGCAACCAGCGCACACCGCAATACCTGCCGGATCTCGCGCTCGCCGCCGGGGCGCGCTACGTGGCCACCGCCTGTCCCGTTCATCATCGGGATCTGATGATCAAAGTCCAGAAAGCGGCCGCCATCGAGGGGCCCTGCGTGATCGAGATTTTTTCCGTCTGCCCCGAGGGTTGGAAAAGCGAGACGGATGTGTTTCACGAAATCACCCAGCTCGCCCTTGAGACCCGCTCGTGGATTCTCTACGAGGCCGAACGCGACCAGAAAAACAACACGGTGCTCTTTACTTTGAACTACGCGCCGAAGAAATATCTGCCCATTTCGCAATATCTACAGATGCAGGAGCGTTTCGCCGGCATGAGGCAGCTTGCCGAAATGGTCGAGAAGACCCAGGAGATCATCGAGGCCCGATGGTCTTTCTGGAACCCCGTGCTAGCGGCCAATCAGACCAATGGGGAGGAAAGAATCCATGATGCATGACTTCACCCTGCGCGTCGCCGGCGAGTCGGGCGAAGGCGTCATCACAGTCGGTGAAACCGTCGCCCGGATCGCGGCGCGGGAGGGGCTCCAACTCGTGACCTTTCGCACCTTTCCCGCCGAGATCAAGGGCGGCGCCTGCATGATGCAATTGCGGCTGAGCGATCAGAAAATTTCTTACCACGGCGAGAAGGTCGATTGCCTGGTGGCGCTCAACCAGGTGGCTCTAGATGAGAACTTTCCCGACCTCAAAGAACAAGGGGTTTTGTTGTGCGAGGCAGATTGCGATGTAATCGAGGACGGGTTAACAGCCACCGTCTACAAAGTTCCCTTCGAGCGGATTGCGGTGCGGGAGATCGGTAGCCGCATCAGCAAGAACATCGTGGTGCTCGGCGTGTTAGCCGAGCTTTTGGGAATTCCCAAACCAAGAATCGAAGAATTTCTCGCCGAGAAGTTCGCCAAAAAGAGCGAGGCGATCCTGGATCACAACATGCAAGCGCTGGAAAAAGGCATTTGCTTCGCTCGCGAAAATTTCTCCAAGCGGGAAGGCTTCGGGTTTCCGCGGGGGAAACCGGAACGCCACCTGCTCATGACCGGCAACGAGGCGATCGCGCTGGGCTCGGCCGCGGCGGGAGTAAAATGTTTTTTCGGCTATCCCATCACACCGGCCTCGGAAATCATGGAGTGGCTGGCGGTCCATCTGCCCAAGATAGGCGGCAAGGTGCTCCAGACCGAAGATGAAATCTCGGCGATTTGCGCCGTCGCCGGCGCCTCGTGGGCGGGCGAAAAGGCGATGACCGCCACCTCCGGGCCCGGCCTGTCGCTGATGTGTGAGGCCTTAGGGTTGCTTTCCATCGCGGAGATTCCGGCGGTCATCGTCGATTCGCAACGCGGCGGACCCAGCACCGGGTTACCGACCAAGACCGAGCAATCCGATCTCATGCTCGCCATTCACGGCTCTCACGGCGACGCGCCCCGGGTTGTCATCGCTCCCACCTCGGTGTCGGAGTGCATCACCATGATGGGCACGGCATTTTATTACGCCGAGAAATATCAAATACCGGTGATCGTCCTGGTCGATCAGGCGCTCTCGGCGCGGGTGGAGACGGTTAAGCCCGGTGTCGTCGAGGAGATCCCCAAATCCTCCCGGCTGCGCGCGCAGGCGCCAGCGGCGGGACACTTTGCCCGTTATAAGTTGGCTAACTCTCCGGTTTCGCCAGCGGCGATACCGGGAACCGACGGCTGCGAACACATGGTCACAGGGATGGAACACGACGAGTTCGGCAACTTCGCCTGCGACGACGAGACCCACACCGCGATGACGGTGAAGCGGTTTCGCAAACTGGAAGAGATCGAAAACGACCCGCTGACTCAGAATCTTTGCGAGTCCATCGGTGAAGGCCGGGCCGACATCGGCGTGGTCACCTGGGGTTCCTCGGCCGGTCCGGTCGAAGAGGCAATCCAGGAAGCGCGGCGGCTCGGCATCTCAGTGCGCGGGCTGGTACCGAAGATTTTAAATCCGCTGCCCCACGCGCAGATGAAAAAGTTTTTCTCCGAGGTGAGCCGGGTGATCGTTCCCGAACTAAACTTCACCGGCCAACTTGCTTCGCAGTTGCGGGCAACCTACTGCGTTCCGACCATCAGCTTGACCAAAATCAAAGGGGTGCCTCTGGAGCCCAGCGAGATCGTCGCAAAAATCATCGAGGCCGCCGACGGCCTCCAACAAAGGAGCGTCCGGCGCTATGGAAGAGCAGGATAAATTTTGTGACTATCTGAGCGGCGTCAACCCGGTCTGGTGCCCCGGCTGCGGCTACTACGGGATCCTCGGCGCATTGGTCGAAGCGTTCGTCGACCTCAAACTGCCGTCCAAGGAGCTCGCCCTGATATCGGGAATCGGCTGTGCCAGCCGCCTGCCTTACTTCGTCAAGGCTTATGGCTTTCACGGTATTCACGGCCGCGCGCTGCCGATCGCCCAAGGAGTCAAGATAGCCAATCCGAATCTCACCGTGGTCACCGTGGGCGGAGACGGCGACGGCCTCGCCATCGGCGGCGGCCATTTTCCCCACGTCGCGCGCAACAACGTCGATTTGACCTACATCCTTTTCAATAATGCGATCTATGGTATGACCAAAGGGCAATTCTCGCCGACCACGACTTTGCTCTCGTCCACGAAGACCTCTCCCTTCGGTCTGACCGGAGACGCGCTCAATCCGTCGGCGCTGGCCATCGTCTACGGTGCGAGTTTCGTGGCGCGCGGCTTTTCCGTCAGGAAGGAACAATTGAAAGATTTGATCATGCAGGGCATCCGCCACCCGGGCTTCGCCTTCATCGAGATCCTAAGCAGTTGTTCCTCTTTCAACACCACGGACATGAACGTCGCGCACCTCTTGAAGGCTATCGACACCGTGCCTGCCGATCACGATCCCGAGGACCCGGTGGCAGCCCTGCGGCTGGCCGGCAACGAATCGAGAATCCACCTCGGAGTGCTGCGCCGCAGCCCACGGCCCAGCCTGGAGGACCGCTTTCAGGAGATTCAGGAAAGAGCGCGGCGCGGTAAATCGCAGGGCATCGATAGCCTGGTCCGGCAATTCGCTTAGGCGCGCAAAGGAGGCATCATCTTGTACCAATCTCTCAACTATCGGAAGGAAGGGCCGGTCTCCGTCATTCAGATCAACCGGCCGCAGAAGAAGAACTCGCTAAACACCGAATTACGACACGAGATGGAAGAGGTCATGAGAGAGATCGCCGCCGACACTAAGCAGCGCGCGGTCATCCTCACAGGCGGCGAGGAGATCTTTTGCGCCGGCGCGGACATCAGCGAGATCGAAGGAACCGCCAGCGCCGAGGCCGCCTATCAACACGCGCGGGAATTTCAAATTCTCTTCGAGCAGCTCGAAGCCTTGCCGCAACCGGTGATCGCCGCGGTTTCCGGCTACGCGCTGGGCGGAGGCTGCGAGTTGGCTCTGGCCTGCGATTTTCGCATCGCTTCGGACACAGCGCGCTTCGGCCTGCCCGAGATCAAGATCGGCGCCTTCCCCGGCGGCGGCGGCACCCAGAGATTGCCGCGGCTCATCGGGACGGCGAAAGCCAAGGAGATGATTTTGATCGGCGATCCGATCACCGCGGAGCAAGCCCTCGCCGTCGGTTTGGTCATGAAAGTGACGCCGAAAGCGAAGCTGATGGAAGAGGCGAATGCCTTTGCCGCCAAACTCGCTTCCCTGCCCCGTCTCGCGCTGCAGGCTTCCAAGATGTTGATCAATCGTAGCCAGGAAATGGATCTGACTTCGGGGCTCGAATTGGAAGCGAGAAGCTTCGGCGCCATCGCTCACACCCATGATCTGGCGGAGGGGACCAAGGCTTTCATGGAAAAGCGGAAACCCAACTTCACCGGCGACTAAAAAACGCGTGATCAACGTGAACACCGCTACGGAAAACAATTTGGACTATTTGCGCTCACGAGCCCTCTCCTCATTCCCTCCCCCTCGACGGGGGAGGGCAAGGGTGGGGGTGATGCGCCACGCCCTGGCGTGCGGACAGAACACCCCTATCCTGACCTTCCCCCGTCAAGGGGGAAGGAACACTTTGGGCAATGAAGCGGCCGGCTTGTTGATCTCGCACCGACGGCGTCATGACCCATTAGCAACAACGATCCAGGAGAAACGGATAGTATGACCTACACCAACTTTGTTTTTGAAAACGACGACGGCGTGGCGACCATCCGGCTCAACGATCCAGATCACCTAAACGCGCTGACCTTCGCGAGCTACGGCGATCTGGAAAAAATCTTCGCCGAGCTAGCCCATGACGACTCGGTCAACGTCATCGTGCTCACCGGCACGGGGAAAGGTTTTTGCTCCGGCGGCAGCGTCAATGACATCATCGGCCCGCTGCTCAAGATGAAAGGCGACGAGCTCTATAATTTCACTCGCATGACCTGCAACGTGGTCAAGAACATGCGCAATTTGAAAAAGCCAATCATCGCCGCGGTCAACGGCATCGCGGCGGGCGCCGGCGCGATGCTAATGCTGGCCTCGGATCTGCGCATCTTTTCCGACAAAGCGCGCGCCGCCTTTCTCTTCGTAAAAGTGGGTCTTTGCGGCGCCGACATGGGCGCGCTCTATCTGCTACCGAAAATCGTCGGGATGGGCAAAGCCACCGAGCTCGTTTACTTCGGCGACACCATCGACGCCCAAGAAGCCCATCGCATCGGCTTGGCCAACCGGGTCGTGCCGGGCGACACCTTGATGGATGAAGCCTATAAATGGGCCAAGCGGCTCAAGAACGGCCCGCTCTATGCTTTAGGAGTGACCAAAGAACTCCTCGAGTATGAAGCGAACGTCGATTTGGAGACCGCCCTGGAAATGGAAGCGATGGCCCAGGCCCGCTGCATGGAAACGCCGGACTTTATCGAGGGGTACAATGCGTTCATAGAAAAACGTCCGCTCAAATTTAACCGCGGGTGACATCGGGGCTTTGGAGGGGTGATATGAAAAGAGAAATCTACGTCAGATATCTGGAAAAAGGCGATTTACGATCGATCGTCGCCATGGAAGAGCGCATCACGGGCGTGGCGCGACCGCAATATTGGGAGCAGCGCATCGAGCTCTCGGAAGCGATTCGGCCTCACTGGGCCTCTTTGGTCGCGGAGTTCGATCATCGTTTCGTCGGTTTTTTGTTCGGCCGAGCCGGCGAGCTTGAATTCGGCCTCCCCGGCACGATCGCTTGGGTCGAAACCATCGGAGTCGATCCAGCCTACCGCGGCCGCGGCATCGCCCGCGAGCTGATCGAGCAGTTCATTTCCTCCGCCGAGGACCACGGCATCAAAACGATCTTTACGCTGGTCACCAGCGGTAACACCGAGATGCAGAACTTTTTCAGCCGCCAAGGTTTCGCCCAGGGCAAGATGCTCCATTATCAAAAGGATTTATCCAGTTAGGTGCTCGGCGCGGGCAGCGTTGGATTAGGGAACGACTTAATGGACTTCGAGTTACCCGAAGAATTAGCGGAGGTGCAAAAACTCGCGCGCGACTTCGCCGAGAAGGAGATCGCCCCAACTGCTGCGAAAGACGATAGAGAACATGTTTTTCGCAAAGACCTCGTCGCCAAAATGGGTGATCTCGGTTTTTTCGGTTGTCTGGTCCCCGAAGAAGACGGCGGCAACGGACTTGGATTTCTCGCCCACGCGTTGATTTCGGAAGAAATCGCCCGCATCCACAGCGCCATACGGGTCTATCTGAACATGCAGGCGGGGCCGGCGGTTACGATTGCGGAATTCGGCAGCGAGCAGCAAAAAAATAAATTTCTCCCGGAGCTTTTGAACGGGGAAGTCGTCGGATGCTTCGCGATCACGGAGCCCGACACCGGCTCGGATGTCGCCTCTATGAAAACCACCGCGACCCGCGACGGCGACGGCTACTTGCTCGACGGCACCAAAATTTGGATCACCAACGCGACCGTCGCCGATGCCGGCATCATCTTCGCCTATACGGACCGATCGCAAAAACACCGGGGCATGTCCGCTTTTTACGTCGATTTGAACCAGCCGGGTATCAGACGGCGTGAGCTTGACAAGCTCGGCACCCATGCCTCGCCGACCGGAGAGCTCGCCTTTGAGAATTTTCGCGTAGCGCGTGAGAGGCTTATCGGCCAAGAAGGCGACGGATTCAAGATCTGCATGCGCCACTTAAACCACACGCGCCTGGGCTGCGCCGCCGGCGCCGTCGGACTCGCCAGAGCGGCGCGCGACGCGGCGGTGAATTACGCCAATCAGCGCGAACAATTCGGCCAGAAAATCGGCGAATTTCAAATGAACCAGGACCTGATCGCGCAAATGGTGGTGCAGGAAGAAGCGGCCCGCCTGCTGGTCTACCGCGCCGCCCAGCTCGCCGACCGCGGGCGCCCTTACAACTTGGAAGTCTCGATGGCGAAATTGGCTGGCGGCGAGGCGGCGGCTTTTTGTGCGGACGCCGCGCTCAAGATATTCGGGGCCTACGGCTACTCCACGGAGGTTCCCGTGGAACGATACTATCGCGACGCCAAAGCTTATCAAATCGTCGAGGGGTCGGTGAATATTCAAAAGCTCATTATCGCGCAAGACGCGCTGGGCTACCGGAACGCCAACCGATGAACAATTCGCCCACCACAGGAAACCTATGTCACCAAGCGGCGCAAAATTAGACCGCGCTCACAAGCGCCACGCGCGGTCTAGTGACGCGACGGAGCATCCGCGCCATCCCGCGTCACAGCCGCCGGCGGGCCGTCCTCAAAGCCTGCGCAAGCTGTCTTTGCAGACCGGGATTGTCTACGGACCGGTGGAGTCTCGCCGGTTGGGACTTTCTTTGGGAATCAACCTTCTTCCGACCAGCTACAAACTCTGCTCTTTTAATTGCGTCTACTGCCAATACGGTTGGACGAAAAAAGGAACCCTGGCTCCCACCCATGAGTTGGCGGATATGCCCAGCCTTGATGCCATCGCTACCGCCATCGAAGCGGCTCTGGAGCAACTGTCCAGTGCGGGGAAAACCGTCGAATCGATCACAATTTGCGGCAACGGCGAACCGACGCTTTATCCCGATCTGAGCGCGGCCATCGAGATCGCAAAGCAGGCGCGGGACCGTTATCAACCGCAGGCCCGCCTGGCGATACTTTCCAACTCCTCAACGGTGGGAAGCAAACCGATTCGCAACGCTCTGGAGTTGTTGGACTTGAAGATCATGAAATTCGACGCCGGCAGCGAAGAAATTTTCCGCCAACTTAATCATCCCTGCGCGCCCATTTACATGGGCGATATCGTTGCCGGGTTAAAAGAGCTGAAAAACATCATTCTCCAATCCCTGTTCGTCCAAGGACGGGTCACCAACGCCGATCCCGATTCCGTCGGCCTTTGGGTAGAGAAAGTGCGCGAGATTCGCCCGCTGGGGGTCCAGGTATACACTTTGGAGCGCGAGCCAGCTGATGAGAGAATCGGGAAGGTGAGTCTTGCCACCCTTCAGTGGATTGTCGAAGAAGTGCGCTGGCGGGCTGGCGTGCCCGTAGATGTTTTCTGAATTACGGGGAGGCAGAGGCCTCTAGATAGGATCAGAGTCATTCGCTTAATTGTTTACTTTAACAGTACTTTTTTGAAGACGGAGTCCGCAAAGTTTAACAAGTTACAAAGTTCGATAGTATACCGTTACGACGCGTTGGGGGAATGAAGGGTTGTGTAGCTTGACATTCCGCTAACGCCTTATTATGTTAGAAGATAGCGGTTTTGGCACCTGTGTATAGACGCGGTTCAAGCCTCATCTTCTAGGCAACTCAAATAGTATTAGCCGCTAAGTTGCATCCTCCTCGCCCCCATCCAAGCCTAACGCCATGGGAGTGAGAGAGGTCAATTTTGCGCCTAATTCGATTTGATTGGTAATCACGCGGCCCAGCGTCGATTGATAGGCAATTGGCATGGCGCCGCATTTATCCTATACTATATTGAGGAGAGAGTTAATGCCATCACAAGCAAATAACGAACACGCCGGCCGGGAGCAGGTTCAAGAAAACGAGGTCGCCTTGGATCCCATGAGCGATCATGAGCCCGCCTTGGACAGCGAACTCGATTCCACCGCGGAATCCCAGGAGGATCAGGGCACCGAGCGTGAGGAGACCGGCGCGAATCTTAATTCGATTCAGCAGTACCTGCACGATATCGGTTCGGTTCCCTTACTTTCCCGGGAACGCGAGATCGCGCTCGCCATGCAAATGGAGCGGGGCGAGCAAGACATTTTCGCGGCGCTCTTCTCAACGCCATTGGCCTTACGCCATGTGCTTGAGCTGGGAACGGCGGTCGCTCGTGGCGAAGCGGATCTGCTCAAGATCATCGAGAAATCAGAGGAGACCGACAATCATGGCGAAGGGCCGGTCGATGTGAAGCCTTTTCTTGGATCGATCGCGAAACTGCGCCGGCTCGCCCAAAGCAAGGAGAAGGCTCTGCGGCAATTGGCCCGCTCGCGCTTGTCGCGGCGAAGACGCGCCACTCTGGTCCGCAAAGACGCTGCCCTCACGGAAAAAATCTCCGATGTCGTTTGTGATCTCAGGCTATCGCCGGCCGAAATCGCGACCATGGTGCAGCAGCTCAGGCATTTGAATGAACGGCTCGAAGCCGTCGGTCCGCCCGCCAAGAAACCGTCCAAAAAACGCACCCCTGGGAAGTCGGACGAAGTTCGGCACATCGAGGAGACTGCCGGTATTCCCGCTCCGGAAATCAAGAGGCTGGCGCGCCTGATTCAAGATGCCGAAGCTTCGGTGGGCGCCGCGAAGAAGGAGTTCACGGAGGCGAACCTGCGCCTGGTGGTAAGCATCGCAAAAAAATACTTGAATCGCGGCTTGGCTTTCTTGGATCTGGTTCAGGAAGGCAACCTTGGCTTGATGCGGGCCGTGGAAAAGTTCGACTATCGGCTTGGCTTCCGGTTTTCCACGTACGCGAGCTGGTGGATTCGCCAGGGTATTACTCGGGGCTTGATCGATACGGGACGGACCATTCGCATTCCGGTGCACCGAATCGAGCTGCGCAACAAAATCATCCAGCGGGTTAAATACCTGCAACGCAAGTTGAATCGAGATCCCCGGCCTGATGAAATCGCCAAAGACATGAGAATGCCCGTCAGCGAGCTGCTGAAGTTGATCCAAGTCCAAAATGAGCCGGTCTCGCTGCAAACGCCGATTTGGGAAGATGGTGATGAGCTCGAAGACTTCGTGGAGGACCGTGTCCGGCCTCAACCTGAAAAGGAGGCAATGGAGGGCGTGCTGCGCAAACAGGTGAGAAAAGCTCTCGCCGTTTTGACTCCGCGCCAGGAAACCGTGTTGCGCATGCGCTTCGGCATCGAAGAAAAACGCGACTATACCCTTGAAGAACTCGGCGAGAAGTTTTCCGTCACGCGCGAACGGATTCGCCAGATCGAACAGAAGTCGTTGCAAATCCTCCGCAATCCCAGCCGCCGCCGGCCTATGATGCCGTCCGCTTCCATGGAAGCCGGGGCCGCATAGAAGCGCGCCTCCGGGCGGTGAATTTACACAGGCGAAGTTTCAGCTTAGGAAGCCGACGCCGCCGACAATCCCGAATCAGATCCTTCCCCGGGCCCTTAGCTCCTGCAATCGCCACGCGACCACTTCTTCGACCCGATCGGCGGGCAAGCCTATGGGCAAGGAGATCGACTCGGCGCCGAGCCGTCGGAGCCGCTCGCTCATTTCGCTGAGTTCCGCGTAATGTTTCTTGTAGTCTTCGACCAAAGCCGAGCACTCCTTGAGCCTTTCGTCGATTCCGTTCAGGCAACCATCAAGGACCTTTTTTTCCTCTTCGAAGATCACTTCCAACTGCTGGTGAATTTCGGCGGTCTGCTGCTGAATGGTTTCGGTGACATGCGCCAAATTGATTTGCATTTGCAGAATAACATTCATCAACCGTCCGACGGCGTCAGCGTTCATAACCGTTTCTCCCGTTGCCTGCGATCACCACCAGCTGAGATTGTCCTATGGGTCATCCGTGACGACCGGGTGGGCCTTCCACCTTACCCTGCTTCGGACGGCAGAGATCGCCGGTTAATCACGTTGAATGGAAACGGCCCCCCCCCCACTAGGTTGAGTAGTGGGCCGGTCACAACATCGCCTTGAAGCTCGGTTTTTCACTTAACATCGCGCCAGAAGTCTGTCAACGTGGCGCGCGGGTGGTGGGAGATTGACTGCATGCATACGCTCAAATATGATCATCCCGCTTAACGCTTCCACAGCGTTCCGCGAATCAACCGGAGAACGCCATGGCAAAATTGAAACTCACGGTCGCTTGCGACAAATACGACTACCTACAGCCGCTGCGCGACGGGCAGGTCAAAGCGGAAGGCCTTGACCTTAATCTCATCACGGTCGAAAGCGGCATTCGTCACGAGCGCATGGTTCATTACGGCGAGTACGACGCCTGCGAGTTTTCCATGTCTTCGTATCTCGTCGCCCGCGGCCAGGACGTAGATTGGCTCCAGGCCATCCCCTTTTTCCCGCGCCGGATGTGGGGACACAAGTTTTGTTTCATCCGCGCCGGCTCCGGAGTAAAAAAACCCTCCGACTTGAAAGGTGGCCGCATAGGACTTCGGAGCTACGAAAACACGCTGGCGTTGGTCACAAAGGGCATGCTGATGAACAGCTACGACCTCGCCGTCAGCGACGTTACCTGGGTGGTCGTCAACAAAGCGCATGTCGGCTTCAAGCTGCCGCCGAGCATCAAGGTCGAATTCGTCGAGGGCAAGCCCCGTCTCGAAGATCTGTTGGTGCAAGGGAAAGTCGACGCGGAGGTTGAACCGGACTTACCGCAAGCCTGGCTTCGCGGCGAGGGAACCGTGCAAAGGCTCTTTCCGGATTTCGAAACGGCGGAGCGGGAATACTACCAACGCACGAAAATCTTTCCCATCATGCACCCCGTGGTCATCAAGAAAGATATCCTTGACCGCGACCCCTGGGTGGCCACCAGTTTGTTCGAGGCCTTCATGGCCTCGCGGCGGGCCTACAACGACTTCATGGAACAGCCGCACCGCTTGAGTTTCGCCTGGGCGCGCTCCTACCTCGAAGAGGAAAGAAAGTTTTTCGGCAAGGATCCCTTCTACCAGGGCTTCAAAGAAAACTATAATGACGTAGAAAACCTGATCAAGTTCGCCGGCCAACAAGGCATGCTCGGAAGAAGGCTGACCGTCGAGGAACTGTTCACGGAGAATACCAGAAACACCTGACAAAAGATCGAGGATAGAAGATCGAAGATCGCCATCCTCGATCCTCGATCTTCTATCCTCGACGATCCTGTATATACGCGCTTCTCAACGGCCTGTCGCACAGGAGGTTTTTATGGATGATTATCGAATCATCGATGCGGACGGACATGTGATGGAACTCGATAGCGAGCTGCGGGAGTTCATCGGCGCTCCCTACAAGGATCTCGAATGGCATCAGAGCTATTCGTTCTGGCCCGGGCTTACAATGGACGGCTACCTGCGCTCGCTGCGCCAAAAAGGCGGCTGGGCCGGCGGCGGCGATGGGCCGAAGGCCAATCACTGGCTCGACTTTCTCGATAAGAACAAGATCGAGCTGACGGTTCTCTACCCGACGCAGGGTCTGACTCATGCCGCGATTCAAGACAAAGATTGGGCGATCTGCATGGCGCGCGCCTACAATGATTGGCTCTATCACAAATTCATGGCGGTCAGTCCGCGCCTGTTTGGAGTCGCGCTGCTGCCGGTCCAAGACATCGCAGAAGCCGTGAAGGAACTCCGGCGGGCAGTGAATGAGCTGGGAATGATCGGCGCCGTACTGCCGGCGGTGGCTCCGGCAGGCAGGCTTTACAGCGGACCCGAATTCTATCCGCTGTGGGAGGAAGCGCAGAGACTCGATGTGCCGATTTCCACTCACGGCGGACTCAGCATGCCCGCGCTGGGACTCGATCTGCTCGGCAATTTTACCATTGCCCACACCCTGGAGCATCCTTTTGCTCAGATGCGCCATTTCGTCGCCATGATGTTCGAAGGCGTCTTCGAGCTGTTTCCGAATTTCCGGTTCGGCTGCATCGAGTGCGGCGTGGGATGGGTGCCCTACATGATGGACCGAATGGACGAGGAGCAAGAACGCAAAGGCCACCACTCGCCGCGCTGCAAGCTCAAACCGAGCGAGGTCGTCAAGAAGGGCAATATCTTCTTTGCGGTGGAAGTCGAAGAATCGGCGCTGCCCCTCGCTGCAAAGATAGCCAACGAGAATGCGCTCATTTGGGCGTCCGACTATCCCCACGAGCGCGACCAGCGCGATTTCAGCCAAGACATTCCGAACTTGATCAAGCGCGAAGACATCAGCGGCGAGCTCAAGCGAAAAATTTTTTGGGACAATCCTTTGCGTTTTTATCCGCGGCTGAAAGAACGGGTGGAAAGCGGCAAGGGATCCTTGCGCGCCGCGGCTGGTTAAGCGTCATGGCAACGGACGACTTCATCGCCGAGCTTTGGCGCTACGCCGAAGAAGTGCCCATGGGAGAGCATCCCTGGTTTCAGGGCATCTTGCACCACCGCTGGAGCCGGGAGCAGATCATCCTTGGCGAAGTACAGCACTATCTGCGCATCCGGACGAATCCGATTTTCTTCGGCTTCATGGCGATCAACGCGGTTGCCGACAAGAATTACGGGCTGATGCAAACCGTGCTGGAAAATTTCATGGAGGAGCTAGGCGGGCGGCAGACCCACGTCGATATCATGCTGCAGTTTCTCGAAGAAGGCGGCATCTCGCGCGAAGAGGCGGACCGCGCCGAGCCCGCTCCAGGAACGCTGGCGGCGATCGAAATGATTACCGGCTGTTGCCAGCGCCGCTCGGCGTTGGAAGGCGTCGCCATGCTCGCCTTCGTCGAAAGTCAGCTCGGCGGCGCCGGTAAAGTCTCGGACAAAGTTTTCAAAGAATTAACCGGCCATTACGGATTCTCGCCGCGCGCCGCAGAGACCTATCGGCTTCACGCGCAGCAGGACGAAGGGCACGGCAGCCGGCAGATCGACGCCATCCGGCTACTGGCAATAGATGAAGCGACGCAAGACAAGGTACGCGCCGCGGTCAAGTTGGGCCTCATGGCTTTCACCCTAGAGTGGGACGGCCACGTGCAAGCGATGACCGGCAAGCGGGAATTCTGGAGCGGCGTCGCCGATTTGAATCTTCGTCAACCGAAAGTCCGTTTGCCAAACTCGCGCGGCTAATCGATAGCTCTTTCGCCCGGCCTTGTCAGGTTCTCGCCCCCTTCACGGGGGAGAGTTAGAGAGGGGGTTCGCGTCCCGGTATAATCGGCACACACCCCCCCATCTTAATCTTCCCCCGTCGAGGGGGAAGAAAGAATTCAATCCGAGTTTGTACGTATCCTGGAGATTCTGGTTGGCACTGGTGGGGAACTTGAAACCCGAGACCCTGGACTCTAGACGCTGGACTGTAAATTACAGCGGCCAATCCTTCGGCAGATCCTTGCGCAGTTTTTTATAGTCAGCGTCGGCGCTGTGCTCTGCGCGCAGCCGTTTCAACGCCCCCACCACTTCCTCCTGGCTGATCTTCAGCGAATTGGAAACCATGCCCGTGGTCTCTTCGAAGTCCAGGCCTCAATTGCTGTGTCAGCCGCGCATCTTCTGGAGAATGTAGATATCCTCGTAGTTCTTGGCCATGGGCGCCTTTTTGACTTCTAACGAAAATGGAATGCGTTCAGTCCGCCACTCCCGAAAACCCGACCCGCTGTGTCGTGATCCATTCGGTTGTCGCCGCCGGCGATCCCGCCGAGTCCACCGTCACGCGAACGCGAACAAATATTCGCCACGGCTCGCCGAGCCGGATAACCTGAAAAATCAGGAACGCGTTCTCCGTCACCAGGCCCGTAGGCTCGTCGCAATGGACGGACACTTGAAACTGCGCGTCCTGTTTCGCGGCTAAGCCGATCGCAGGTTCGAAGCGCCGCTCCGCGGATTTGAATTGTCCGTGTGGCAGCCGCACAGCGCGAAGTTCCAGAGGCTGTGAGTTCAAGTTCGCGATGCGCCACAGGATCTGCCAATTTCCCTGTCCCCCCTCCGGCTCAACGGAAACCTGGGTCAAGGTAATCTGCGGTGCCGCACTTTGTACCGGTTCCAAGGTAGTCGTTACGGCTTGAGCCGTCCTTCGGCCCGCAGCTCCTGCTGTGCGATCTTGAGAATCCGCTCGTTAATGACTTTATCCAGGGTAAACTTGCCGTCGATCACCCCGCTCCGCTTGTCTTCGTCGAGCATGAACTGAAAACCCGCAACGTTGAGCGACAAATCGGCCGTCAACGCCGGCGCATAGAGCTGGTAAGCCTGGTTGATGATATCCGGCTCTCCTTGAAGACCGCCGTCATAGCCGGCCCTGATGGCCTCGGCCTTATTTCCTCTGGCGAATTGGATACCGAGGATGAATGCTTTGAGAAAACGCTTGGTGGTATCGGGCATTTTCTCCAACACTTCGTTACGCGTGGCGACGATGCTTTGCGGAATGTTCAGAGTATCGCTGAGGTTCGCGATCATCGGAAAACCGATACGCATCAGCCTTACCGTGTCTTCCGGAGTGAACGGCGCGCCGGCGACGATATTTTTTTCCAACGCGGTTGCCCGCAGAGCGCTGCCGCCGATGGCGCGCAGCGTCACGTCCTTGTCAGGATCGATGCCCTGGCGGCGCAGAAAAGTCCTCAGCGCAAAGTCGGAAAACGCTCCGGCTCCGGTCACTCCCAGGATCTTACCCCTGAGATCGTCCAGCGAACGCGTCGATTTGCCGCCGATCAACTGGTAATTGGTCGCGTTGGAAATCGACCCGATGATCGACACCTCGAGACCCCGCGCCCGGCTGCGCATAACCGCCTGCGCGCCGCCGATCTGCGCGAAGTCCACCTCGCCGGACGCCAGCGCGGCCATTGCCACCGGCCCGCCGCGGACGAAGATCGGCAGTATTTCCAGGCCTTGCGATTTAAAAAAGCCCCGAGCCAGCGCCGCGCGAAATGGAATTTCGCTGTTCCACGCTAAACTGGTGAACACCACGCGGAGATTTTTCTTCTCCTGGGCGAAGGAAAGGCCGGCCGCGAAAATCACGAACCAGAGGCAAGCCGGCAGCCAGATCGTCTTTTGTTTTCCGGTCATGCCATTACTCCACCATCCGCGCCGTTATCGTTTGGCGTAAACCGAAGTCTTCCCGTCCTTGTCGAACGTCAGTACTGCATAGGGCTCCGGCGGCCCGTCCATGCCCGGCGAACCGGAAGGCATCCCCGGAACCGCAAGACCCAGAACCCGCGGCTTTTCTTTCAACAGACGCAGGATCAAGTCCGCCGGCACATGCCCTTCGATCACATAGCCTTGGATGATCGCGGTGTGACAGGAATAAAGTTTCTCCGGCACTTTGTTCTTGATCTTTACGTCAATCAGCTCGCGATTGCTTATGTTTCTCGTCTCGATTTTGAAACCGTTTGTTCGTAGGTGCCCGACCCACCCGCTACAGCACCCTCACGTCGGATCTTGGTAGACCGTAATCGACGGAGCGGCGGTTTTGTTCTGAGCTTCTATCGTTGCGCCGCCATAAAGCATGAAGCAAAGAACCGCCGCGCTCGAACATCGCGCAAACTTTTTGATTCCCATGAACTCCTCCCCCTGTAGTGGTAATGTCGAGCCCTAATTTAACAAATCGGCCCGTGACAGGGAAGCGCGGCTCCGCCGGCCCCGGCCCTTGCCCTCTGGGGGCTCGACGTCTGTACTATTATAGTTGAAGGTTTTCGAGGCGTGCGCGAATCTTCCAGTCGCGCCAAGCATGTCCTGATCCTGGTCGAAGGGTCGCCAAGACGCCAAGTAAGACTCCTTGTCATTTCGACCGAAGGGAGAAATCTTTCTTAGATCCCTCGCATTCGCTCGGGATGACGGGCCTCGGCCCGTCACCTTTGCGCCTTTGCGTCTTTGCGCGAGACATTCCAACTCCGAATCTTGTTTCTATGTGGCCTTCGTGGTTTCCTTTTCCCGTTTCATCGCCCAGTAAATCTTCTCCGCCGTCAGCGGCAAGTCGAAAAGCCGCACGCCGCAGGCATCCGCGATGGCGTTGGCGATCGCCGCCGCCGTCGGCGAGTTGGGATTCTCGGCGATTTGCTTGCCGCCGAAGGGCGTCGGTCCCGTCGGGCTTTCGACCAACACGGTCTTGAGCGGCGGCACGTCCTGTATACACGGAAGCTTGGCTTCGCCTAATGTCAACGTGGCAATTTTGCCGTCGATCACCGGATTTTCTTCCATCAGAGCGAAGCCGACGCCGGTAACGACTCCACCTTCGATCTGTCCCGTAAGCGTCATCTGATTGAGCACGGTGCCGGTGTCATGCACCGTGGTGAAATTGAGGATTTTGACGCCGCCGGTCGTCGGATCGACTTCCACTTCCGCAACTTGCGCGGCGAAGCCGGTGACCTTCGGCATGTCCTTGGGGACAAAATTGGTCAGGTGAAAGACGGGGCCACCGTTTTCCTTGACGGCCAGCGCGATCATTTTCTCGGTGGTCGTCGAGACCTTGTTTGGCGCGCTCAGCTTGTTTCCTTGCTGCTGAATCTCCTCGGGCTTACAGCCGATTTCGCGCGCGGCAAGAGCGACTAATTTCTCGCGCACCTCGCGCGCCGCCTGGTAGACGGCATGACCGGAAGTATTGGTCTGCTTGCTGCCGCCGGTGCCGGGATCGAAGGGCAAGCTATCGGTGTCCTTGAAAACCACGCCCACTTTCTCCGGCGGCAGCCCGAGCGTTTCACAGACCATCTGCTGGCTGATCGTGTAATAGCCGGGGCCAACGTCGGGCACGCCGGTGAGGATGTTGACCTTGCCATCGGCCTCCAGCGTCAATGCCGAGCTCGCTTTCCCTTCCGGCGTGCCGCGATCGTAGAGCGCCATGCCCCAGCCGCGGTTTTTCTTCGCTCCGCCCTTCTTCCAGCCGGAAGCTTTGACGACGCGTTCCAGCACTTCGCCCATGAGAATATCGCTCCACGTATCACCCATGGGATTGGCATCGCCGTCGTGCAAAATATTTCTTCGCCGCAATTCGAGAGCCTCGATACCCATCTCTTTGGCGATGATGTCCATCTGCGACTCAAACGCGAACACCACCTGCGGACTGCCCGGCGTGCGCGTTTGGGTGCAAGGAACCTGATTAGTATACGAGCAATAAGTCTCGCAGCTGATCGCCGGCACTCTATACATGCTCGCCAGGCGACGCCCCCCGAGCACCGTCACCTGGGGATTCGCTTTTTGCGAGCCGTAAGCGCCGCCGCTGAAGTGGATCGTCGCCTTGATCGCCGTGAAGGTACCGTCGGCAGCGACGCCCGTGCGCAAGTTGATCACGGCGGGATGCCGGTGGCCGCCGGCAAGAAGTTCCTCGGTGTAATCGAAAACCAACTTGACCGGTCTCCCCGTCGCTTTGGACAAATGGTAAGCGACGGGGACGTCGATCAACGATGCCTTAGCGCCAAAGTCGCCGCCGACGTGCACGATGTGAACCTTGATTTTTTCTTTGGCAACGCCGAAGTCTTCCGCCATCTGATCGCGCAAGCCCCAGGGTCCCTTGTTCGCGGCCCAGACCACGACTCGTCCGTCGGAGTGAACGTGGACGGTGCAGGCGCAGGGCTCGATGTAGCCGTGATGAGACAACGGCGTGCGGAAGGTGTGCTCGAAAACTCGCGCGGCGCGCTGAAAGCCGGCGTCGAGGTCGCCGTTCTTCCACACCACGTAGGATTGCAGGTTATGGCCCGACATGCCCTCTGGCAGCTTCGGCGCGTTCTTGTATTTATTCCGGTCCTCGTGAATCAGCGGCGCGCTCAGTTTCAACGCCTCTATCGGATCCTCGACGCGGGGAAGCTCTTCATACTCGACGTCGATCAAGCCGACCGCATTTTCGGCGATTGCCGCGCTGTCGGCGGCCACTGCGGCGACCGCGTCCCCCGCCGTGCGAACCTTATCCTGAGCCAACACCGGCTGGTCTTTCACCCGCGTGCCAACATAGATATTTGCCACGTCGGCGCCGGTGAGCACCACGCGCACGCCCGCCAACGCCTTCGCTTTGGACGTATCGATTTTAACGATACGCGCATGGGGCAATGGGCTGCGCAAAACCTTCGCCCACAAAAGCCCTTCGAACGGCAGGTCCGCCGCGTACATTGTCTGTCCGGTAACTTTTCCGTACCCTTCGATGCGGGGTAATGCCTTTCCTACGGTGCGAAATGCCAAAGTCCACCTCCAACACTAAAAATTTCGAAGCACGAAATCCGAATTTCGAAACAATTTCGAATGACCAAATACACAAATTCCGAACAAACTTCGTTCGGATTTCGTGTTTTGAATTTTCCCGAATTGAGATTTATTTCTATCTGAGTTTGTTTCGAATTTCGATATTCGGATTTCGGATTTTATGCAACATATCTTTTCGTGCAAAAGAATTTCTTTAACGTTGCTATTGCCTCTTGCCTTATTGAATCACCTTATTCGCCCGGGCCAGCAATTCGTACGGCACCGTAAAACCGATCTGTTTTGCCGCCGGAAGGCTAATGATGAATTCAAACCTCATCGCCTGCTCTACCGGCAAATCAGCCGGTTTGGCACCTTTCAAGATCTTGTCCACGAATACAGCCGCGCGCCGATATTGGTCAGTGGAGTCCACCCCGTAGGACATGAGACCGCCCGCATCGACATACCCCTTATCTGGGTAAATAGCCGGCAACCGGTATTTGACGGCAAGCTCGACGATACGCTTTCTTTCGGCGAAAAAGCGGCGACCGCTAAACGTCATAATCGCGCCCACTTGCTTCTGCTTTGCGGTTTTAAAGGCGCTCTCTAATGCTTTGGGGTCGGGTTCCGTATCGATCACCTCCAATTTTAGCTTCAGGTGCAGAGCCGCAGGCCTGAGCTCTTTCATTTGAAGGTCTCCTATTTTTGATGTGCTGGATCCCGGCGTCCGCAGAAATCCAACTCGCGAGAGTCCGGGGATTGCGTCCTTGAGTATCTCTAGCCTTTTGGTGTTTAGCTCGGGTGCTAAACCCGAGAGCCCGGTGATATTGCCTCCTGGGTGCGCCAGACTGGCGATCAGGCCAGCCCCCACGGGGTCCACAGAGGTCGTCATCACGATGGGGATGGTACTAGTTGCATTCTTCGCCGCTAACGGCGTCGGTCCCCCGGAGGTCACAATCAGATCAACCTTTAGACGAACCAGGTCAGCCGCAAGCTCAGGCAGCCGTTTAAGCTTTTGCTCGGCAAACCGATACTCGATGATGAGATTTTTTCCCTCAATCCAGCCAAGCGTGCCCAGCTCTTGCACGAACACCTTCACGGGGACCGCGCTACCGGAAGCAGTGCTATTATCCAGAAAACCGATGCGGAAGATTTTCCCCGGCTGCTGGGCCCAAGCTGGAAAAGGAAGAGCCAAGAGCATCGAGCAAAAAGCTCGCCGAGTGATTTTTTCGTGCATGGGGGTTCCCTCATCCTGTCCCACAATCGCGAGAGAGGGTATCAATCGGAATTTTATTTCTGACCTCTGCTAACCGATCATTGACCTCTGTCACTTGAACACCTTAGCCGGCCTGAACAGCACGGACTGCGCGATCGTTAGGCCAAGGGCCTTGAAGGACAAGATCGGTTGTGAGTTCACCGGAGGGGTCATTGACGATTGTGAGGGGGTTATCTGAATTGCAGAACCTTCCCCACCTCGTCGAGCCGCGCCCGCTTCTTGGCGATGTCCTCGCGGACAGATTCCAGATGGCGCATGTTTGCCCGCGTATAGTAACGCTCACCGCAGCTCCGACACAGCATCACCGTCATGGGAATCCTTACGATATCTGCACCGACACCCATTTCCTCAAAGACTTCTTCTGGGGAAACTTCTTCGCCATGGCAAATGATACATTTCATTATTTTCTCCTTCGGTAGTCTTCCCATTGGTCCGGGTCGGGATGATAGACGGTAACAACGACAACTCCATGCCCCACTTCATCGTAAGCAGCCACGAGGTGCAGCGGGCGGCCCGCTTTCGTGAAACCCAAAAGCAAGCAACTCGGATATGGGCGATCTTCGGGATATTCCTCGAGTAACTCCGGCGACTCCATCGCCTCACCCACCTCATCGTCACTGATTATACCAAATTCCTCCGCAAGCATCTCGCGCCGGGCGTGCCCCGAGTAAAGGACCGCACCGCTGGCAAAACAATCGCTAACGACCTGTATCCAATCGATCGGAATGGCTCAATCTCCGTTACCCGAACATAACGTCTGCGAATCGGATTCTTTCTGAAGCGCTGATAAGTGTCAAGGTAAAGTTATTGCAGCGTCGCTGCAAAGCGGACGTAAAAGCAGTATTCCTGGATGCGTGCCCGGAGCGTAGCGGCGAACGTCTGAGAATCCCAGATCAAGAGTGATCAGAAATCACCCCTCCCGCTTCACGTGCACCCAAAGTTCGGCATCGACAACACCCGACAAACTTTGATCAAACACTCGATCCGCATCATAACCGTGACGCTTGAGAAGCGCGACGTGGGGACGGCCCAGGTTCTCGTCCAGTTTGATCCTCACTTTGCCGACGCTCTCAGCGGCAACAACTCCTCCTCACTGGCCAGTTCGGCCACATAGGCGATAGCGGCCTTCACGTCATCGATCTTGAGCGGTGGGTAGTCGCGGACAATCATCGCAGGCGTCGCCCCTTCCGCTAGGTTGTCAAGGATAACCGAAACCATAATTCTTGTGCCCCGAATGCAGGGTTTGCCGTGACATACCTTTGGATTTATTGAGATTCGCCGTAGCAGATTCACCCTAGCCATAAACCCTCCCTTAATTACATTTTGGATTTTTGTCTGCGGGGCCGCTTTTGGATTTTGGATTGTCGGACCCGTGTAGGGGCCGACCTACGTGTCGGCCCTCCGAACGGGCGGACACATAGGTCCGCCCCTACCATTGCCTCGTGCCCATTGCGCTACTGAATCACTTTATTCGCCCGCGCCAGCAGTTCGTACGGGATCGTATGACCAATTTGTTTCGCCGCCTGGAGGCTAATGATAAATTCAAACTTCGTCGCCTGCTGTACTGGAAGATCAGCCGGCTTCGTTCCCTTGAGGATTCTGTCTACGTAGTGGGCGACCTTGCGGTACAGGTCATTGAAGTCCACCCCGTAGGACATGAGACCGCCCTCATCGACAAACTCTTTCTGGAAGTAAATAGCCGGCAACCGGTATTTGACGGCAAGCTCCACAATCCGCTTTCTTTCGGCGAAAAAGGAGCGAACGGCGGTCGTCATAATCGCGCCCACCTGCTTCTGCTTGGCGGTTTGAAAGGCGCTCTCTAAACCTTTGGGGTCGACTTGAGTCTCGATCTCCTCCAATTTTAGCTTCAGGTGCAGAGCCGCGGGTCTGAGCTCTTTCAGTTGGAGGCCTTGTCCTATGGCGGCTCCCGGCCGCCGCAGAAGTCCAACTCGGGAGAGCTTGGGGACTGCGTCCTTCAGTATCTCCAACCTTTTGGTGTTTAGCTCGGGCGCTAGACTCGCGAACCCCGTGACATTGCCTCCCGGCTGCGCCAGACTGGCAACCAAACCTACAGCCACGGGGTCTCCAGCGTTCGCCATCACGATGGGGATGGTCGTGGTAGTGCTCTTGGCCGCTAACGCCGGTGGCGTCGCTGAGACCACAATTAGATCAACCTTTAGACGAACCAACTCCGCCGCAAGCTCTTTCAGGCGCTCAGCGCCTTTGTTCTCTGCAAACCGGTACTCGATGGTGATATTCTTTCCCTCGATCCAACCAAGCTTGCTCAGCTCTTGCCGGAACGCCTCCAAGAGGACCGCGATACCAGAAGCAGTGCTTCCATCCAGAAAACCTATGCGGAGGATTTTCCCTGCCTGCTGCGCCCAGGCTGGAAAGGGAAGAGCCAAGAGCATCGAGCAAAAAGCTCGCCGAGTGACCTTTTTGTTCATAGGGTTACCTTCGTTGTTTTTCGTTCCTTCCCCCTCGACGGGGGAAGGTTAGGATAGGGGTGCTGCGTACGCTATGGCAATGCTGGACACCCCCACTCTCCCCCGTCAAGGGGGAGAGAATCGGAGGAACCGTCAGAATTCAAGCTGAAGTCCACTCCCGTATTGATCTTCTTACACCAGCCCAGGCAGCCGCGCAGAGTCATCCGGGAGAAAAGATTTTCGAGGCGAGTATCGCCGTAACCGATACTCAAGTCAACCGAAGCGATGCCTTATAGAACCGGCAGGTGATTGTGCAAGCGGAAGTCGTCACCACGAAGTGTGCCATGAGCTGTGTTCGTCCGCCGAGGATGAAAATGGTGGCAGATCGCTGCATCGTAGTTCGACCTCCTTTCCCCTTGACGGGGAAAGACCGGGATAGGGGTGCTCGGGAAATGATTAAATCCATCACTCCTACCTTTGTCCTCCCCCGTCAAGGGGAAGGAAATGACGCGCTCCGGTCGATTCTTCATTAGCCGTCCCACAGCGCGTCCCGAACCCAATTTTCGAAGGGGGACACAAAGCATGCCCTGAGCGAAGCCGAAGGAAGCACGAAGTTCCCCCTCCTTCATCCTCCCCCGCGAGCGGGGGAGGAAAGAGGTGGGGGCGTGTCCTTCGCGAAGTTCGTGGTGAAATAATTTGTTACATCAACTCACGGATCAACGACTGGGCCACGTCAGGCGAAATGCCGAGCGGCCGCCGGGCCAGCGGCCCGCCTTCGGCGAGGACCGCCTCCAACTCGTCGAGGCTCGGCAGATCGTCTCGCTTCCAGAAAAGGCCGATGGGAATCTCGTCTCCCCACTCGTACCCCCTCCGCATCGCCGCGCTGAAATCGGTCGGATCATGCCCGATATCCTCCAACTTTCTCGTCCGTTGTTTGAAAAACTCGTGGGTGTTGTCGAGATTGAAGGTCACGCACGGGCTGAAGGCATCGATGAGCGCAAAGCCCCTGTGCTGGATGCCGCCCTTAATCAACTCGACCAGATGTTTTACCTGTCCGGTGTAGCCCCGCGCCACATAAGTCGCCCCCGCGGCGATGGCAAGGGAAACGGGAAAGATAGGATTCTCCACGCTGCCGGTAGGCGTGCTTTTCGTTTTCATCCCTTTAGTGCTGGTCGGAGAGATCTGTCCGGTTGTCAGTCCATAAATCTGATTGTTCATCACGATGTAGGTTAGATCGACGTTGCGGCGCATGGAGTGAATAAAGTGGTTGCCGCCGATGCCGTAACCGTCGCCGTCACCCCCTGTAATGATGATCTTGAGGTCGTGATTGGCAAGCTGGGCGCCGGTCCCCACTGCTAAAGCGCGTCCATGCAGCGTGTGCATGCCGTAGGTGCTGACATACCCAGGCAGGTTTGAAGAGCAGCCGATGCCGCTGATCACCATCACCTCGTGAGGGCGAAGGCCCAGTTCCACGAGCGCCTGTTTCAATGCAGTCAGGATTCCAAAATCGCCGCAGCCCGGACACCAGTCAGGATCTACCTTTCCTTTGAAGTCTTTGACGGTGAGTGGCGGCTGCGCAGGCGGCCCTTGGCCCCTCTTTGAAAGTCTCGCCTCTATATCGACTGGATCTACGCTCATAATTCTCTCCTTGTTCCAGTTCCCCCTTACCCTAGCCCTCTCCCACAAGGGGAGAGGGAACCAATGAAGTCTCCCCTCCCTCGACGGGAGGGGATTAAGGGGAGGGTGACTTATGCCAACATATTTATTGCGGTCACTATACGTCCCACCTGACTAGAAACCAGAAACTTGAAACTAGAAACCATTCTTAAACCATAATTTCGTGCACCGGCACATATTTTTCAGTCGTGCCCGCCAATATCGCTTTAACTCCATCGACGATATGATGCGGCATGAAGGGCTCGCCATCATACTTGCGGATGTGCCCATCAGCCACGATGCTGGTCTCGGACCGCAGATAGCGCGCGAACTGTCCACTGTAGTTGTTCTCCACGATGATGAGCTTCTTACACTTGGAAACTGTCGCCGTGATCGCTTCGCTATGGAGTGGAACCATCCATTTAACCTGCAAATTGTTCGCGGCGATGCCTTCTTCGTTCGCCAACTTTTGCATCGCCTCGCGAATGACTCCCTCGGTGGAGCCCCAACCGAGCAAGGTGACTTGCGCGTTGTCAGAACCGAACAGTCTCGGTGGCTCCAGGAGCGGTAAGATCGCAGCCATTTTGCGCATGCGCTTCTCATGCATGGCCTGGCGCTTGTGCGGGTTGGTAAATTCGTCGCTGATCAACACGCCGGCTTCATCATGTTCATCCGTCGCCACGACATGCGCGTATCCCGCCGTCCCCGGCAGCGCCCGAGGAGAGATGCCGCTATCGGTAAGCTGGTAACGGTTATAGGCCCCGTTGACCGGAGGGATACTGCCGTTGAGGCCGATCACTTCACCTCTGTCGATTGGAACATCGAAATTCAACTCCGCGGGATCCACACTGGAGCGGCCTTCGGAAAGCAATAGATCTGAAATGATGATGCCCGGACACTGGAATTTGTCCACGAGGTTAAAAAGCAGCGGCACGGTCTTGAAGCAGTCGGGAATATTTGTCGGCGCCACAATGACGCGCGGATAGTCGCCCTGCCCCGCTCCCATCACCTGCCAGAGATCGCCTTGCTCCGTTTTCGTCGGCACGCCTGTGGCGGGACCGGCGCGCTGAACGTTGATACAGACGACCGGTATCTCCATCATCGCCGCCGATCCCAGTGCCTCACTCATCAGCGCAAAACCGCCGCCCGAAGTAGCGCACATCGCCCGGCATCCTGCATGGGCAGCTCCGATGGCTACGTTGATAACTCCGATCTCGTCTTCAATCTGGCGCACCATGATGCCCAACTGGCGCCCATGTCGGGCCATCCAGTGAAGCACACCGGATGCGGGGCTCATAGGATAGGCACAGTAAAAGCGCACGCCCGCCGCCGCGCCTCCCATCGCCAGCGCCTGGTTGCCTTCGAAGAATGCCAACTTCTTTCCGGTGTCGGGCAGTGAGAATGCGAACGGCTTGAAATGCGCAGCAGCGTATTCGTAACCGGCGCGGGCCACGCCGACGTTTTCCGCAATGACGGTTTCCCCTTTTCTTTTGAACTGGAGAGTGAGGATGTCTTCGAGGATCTTGAACTCGACGCCGATCAGGCGCAGCACCGCCGCCAACGCAATGGTGTTTTGAACCAGATCTCCTCTGATGTTCGGCGCCAGGTCCTTGACCGAAAAAGGACAAAGCTGGACGCCGGCTTCAACTTCGCCCGGTTTGATCTTATCGGCGTTGTAAAGGACAAGAGAACCGGATTTCATCAAGCGGAGATGGCGATTCATCGTGTCCTGATTAAGGGGAATCAATATGTCGAGCTTGTCGCCGAAGCTGAGAACCGGGGCGTCGCTAGTGCGAAGGGTGAGGAAAATGTGGCCGCCGCGAATGATGGACTGGTAGGCGTTGTAAGCGTTTAGGTGGAGTCCCCGACGAACAAAGATCCGCGCCAGAATATCGCCGGGTGTCGCGATTCCCTGCCCAGCGGCGCCGCCGATGGCGATTGCAAGATCAACCTTGGCCATGCTGATTTCCTCCTGGGCGAATATTGCCGTGCGGTCACTTGGCTGAAGCAACATCCATGGTAGGAAGCTTTGCCAGTATTTGATTCATTTCCTGCGTGGAAAAGGCTCTCATGGTTTGGGTCCGAATATTTCCCAGGGAGCCCATGCTGGCCGCGAAAGCAGTCATCGTTTCATCGTCAGGGGCTTCCGCTGTAAAAACCGCATCGAAAGCGCCCAGGGTCCAGTAGATATCCTTAATTTTGATTCCCAGGTTAGCCGCGGCATTCATCAGCCCTTTGGCTCTCTCGGTGGTTTGCCTGATGTGACGGATGCCTTGATCAGTAAAATTGACGAGTGCAATGTACGTTGCCATTCAAACCTCCCGTCCGTCAGACCCCACAAGCGAAGAAGCCAGCCTCCCTTGCGAAAATCGCAAAAGCAACTGGCTCACTTTCATTCGTTCCCCGCTCAAAAACTGCGTCGGGTCCGTTTTTCAAGCCTCAAACTTGATAGAAGGTCAAAGTTGGCGGCAGCTTCGGTCAATCGTTATCGACTAATAAACCCTACAAGCGGTCGCGACGACTGTCAAGCGCAGACTGCCATCTGTCATCCGCCGACGCTGCGGACTTGATCGCTAACGCAAGAAATGTTTTGCTACGGCTTCGCGAATCAACCTTTTCCGTGAGCCCGGCTCGGAGGTATTCATGTTCGATTTCCTTTTTCCTAATCATCCATTCGGCGGTCATACGTTGCGCCTGGTCGCTCAGGCGCAGCAAGGCGGCGGTGATGTCTTCGACATCGCGCGCGCGATGAAAGGCGTCGAAGCCGGCGACAAAGACGCCTGGGAGCGTTCATGGCTGGAGCTGGCCGAGAAGACCGAAGCGAGAGCCAAAGCAGCGCTCGCCGCCGGCCATCAACGCACCGCCGAGCAATATTTTTTCCACGCCAATAATTATTACCGAATGTCGGATGTGCTTTTGACGATCGCCGAGGAGCCCAAGCGCCGCGAGCGCTTCCGCAGGGCCCAAGAAAACTTTCGAGCGGCCCTTGAGCTCCATGAGCCGAAAATCGAAATCGTCACGGTGCGCTGCGGCAGAGAAGAATACGACGGCTACTTCTGTCATCCGGTGAATCCGAAGCCGGGGAAATGGCCCGCGGTGCTCTTTCTCGGCGGCGCGGACGCCTACGCCGAAGAAATTTATTTCGGCGGCAAACAAATGCTGGACCGAGGCTGGGCCATGTTGTTGGTCGATACGCCGGGACGCGGCTCGTCGATTTATCTAAAGGGCATCAAGACCCGGCCGGATTACGAGGTTCCGGGGAAAGCGTGCATTGACTATCTGGTCTGGCGCCCGGAGGTCGATCCGAACCGAATCGCACTGCTGGGCATCAGCATGGCGGGCTACTACGCGCCGCGCGTGGCGGCATTCGAGAGGCGGCTCAAAGCGCTCATCGCCTGGAGCGGCTGCTACAGCGTCCTCGACGATCTCTACGACTTTTGCGCGCACTTGCAGCCGGTTTGCCAAAGGCTCTTGGGCGGCGTCAGCCACGACAAGGCGCGCGAGCTATTAAGAGACTTTACCATGGCCGGCATAGCCAAGAACATTACCTGCCCGACGCTGATCACCCACGGCGACAAAGACACATTGATGTCGATAGAAGGCGCGAAGAAACTCTTCGCCGAGATCGGCGCCAAGGACAAGACGCTGAAAATTTACGATCAGTCCGACGGCGGCGGCCGGATTCATTGCAGCCACGACTACTGGGCGCACAATCTGCCGTATATGTTGGATTGGCTGGAGGAGAGACTGTGAAGAATGGAGTGATGGAGAATTGATTAGGAACGGTAGGATGGGTTGAGCGAAGCGATACCCATCGTTGATATCCTAGACGCGCGGAAGGAGCGATGGGTATCGGCGTGGAACGCCTCCACCCATCCTACGGCTCCGCTTGATCGCGTATTTATCCGAAATTTCTTCCCCCTCGACGGGGGAAGATTAAGATAGGGATGCCATGTTTTCAATTCCGTCAGTGCGGAGCACCCCCTCTCTAACTCTCCCCCGTCAAGGGGGAGAGAATCGGAAGGTCCTTCCCCATCAAGGGGAAGGAAATCGGAATTCGAGTCCACAACCGCAAAGGAGCTTTTGGGAATGGCACACGACCCAAACTCAATCAACTGGCACAAAGAAGTCGACGTGATCGTCGTCGGTTACGGCGCCGCGGGAGGAATTTCCGCGATCACCGCGCACGACGCCGGCGCGAAAGTACTCTTGATCGAAAAAATGCCCCACCCCGGCGGCATCTCGATCCTCTCCGGCGGCGGCGTCGCCTTCGCGCGCAATTCCGACGGCGCCTTTCAGTATTTGAAACGCACCTGCAACGGCACCACGCCGGACGACATCCTGCGGAAGATGGCCGAAGAGATGGTCGGCATGATCGATTGGCTCAAAGATCTCGCCAGAGTCAGCGGCACCGAACCGACGCAAACCGAAACCCGTGGCCACGGCACCTATCCCTTTCCCGGCACTACTGACATCGACTCGATCAAACTCAAGGATTTTCCGGCCTATTCGGAATTTCCCTGGGCCAAGGGCCTGCGCGGCGGCGCGCGGCTCTTCAAAGTCGTTTACGACAACGTCAACCGGCGACAGATCGAAGTGATGCTCGCGGCTCCGGCCAAAGAACTGATCACGGGCGCGGACGGCGAAGTCCTGGGTCTTGCCGCCGAGCGCGATGGCCAATCAATCAATATCAAGGCAAACAAGGGCGTGATCCTCGCCTGCGGCGGCTATGAGAACGACGACGCAATGAAACTGCAATATTTCGAGGCGCAGCCGGTCTATCCCGTCTATCTGGGAAATACCGGCGACGGCGTCAAGATGGCGCAGAAGACCGGGGCCGGGCTATGGCATATGTGGCATTTCCACGGCGGCTACGGCTTTAAATTTCCCGAGCTGCCCTTCGCCATTCGCCATGTCTGGGCCGGGCCGCGCAATGAAAATCGCGAAATGATCTGGATCGCCGTTGATAAATTCGGCAGGCGCTTCATGGACGAGTACCCGCCCGCGCCCCAGGACACCGGCACGCGCGCGTTGGAGTATTACGACGCCGACATTCAGGATTATCCGCGCATCCCCTGCTATCTGATCTTCGACGAGGATGGACGCAAGCTCGGCCCCATCGGCATTCCTATCGTCAACGACGAACGCTACGAGGCTAGCTGGAGCGAAGATAATCTTGCAGAATTGAATAAAGGCTGGATCAAGAAAGGCAAAAGCCTCGAAGAGATCGCCGCGCAGATCGACGTGAATCCGAAAGTGCTGAAGACAACGGTCGAGCGCTGGAACTCACTCTGCAACGAAGGGCGAGATACCGATCACAAACGGCCGCCCAAAACCATGATGCCGATCGCCACGCCGCCCTTCTACGTCGTCGAAGCCTGGCCCATCGTGAACAACACCCAGGGCGGCCCGGAGCACGACGTCAAGCAGCGCGTCCTCGATCCGATGAAAAAACCAATCCCGCGCCTCTACGTCGCCGGCGAGATCAGCTCGATCTACGGGCATCTGTATCTGGAAGCGGGCAATATCACGGAATGTTTCGTCGCCGGCAAAATCGCCGGGCAGAACGCCGCCGCGGAACCGAGCTGGGAATAGCTTACCTAAAACTTTTTGTACGGTAGAAATTTCCCGTTCAGAGTAACGACCACGCGGTCGCCCTTCGGATCTTCTTTTCTCTTGATCTCCATGTCGAAATCGATCGCGCTCATGATGCCGTCTCCGAACTCCTCGTGGATCAACGCCTTGATCGTCGGACCGTAGACTTGAATCAGTTCGTAAAATCTATAGATCGTTGGATCCACGGGCACCGCGCTATCCAGGGAGCCTCTCATGGGAAATTCCTGGAGCGCCGCCGCCACTTCTTGGGCCTCACCCTCCGCGAATCCCAAGATTTTGACGACGCTTTCCGATTCTTCCGCGGACATGGGATGCTGCCCGAGCAGCGCGGCAGTCGTCCAGATCTTGTGACGTCCCACGCCCTTGGAGATCTGTTCCCAAGTCAGTTTTTTTCTTTGTTTTGCCGCAAGAATCTTCGCAGTGGCATCTTCACGGGTTAGCATTGGAATTTCCTCCACTAATATGGTTTTTCGAAACTGATATCCGTTCTCATGCCTGGATTTGACCTTCAGCGGCCATTTGACGGCTCACAGCCACGGCGTCCGCCCCCGGGATCGTGTTCTTATCCGGCGTGTCACGCACGCAGTCCGTGAGAAACTGGATGATGTGTTTTTTAATGCGCGCGTATTCCGGGAGATTCGTGAGCTGTTCTCTCTGTCGCGGGCGGGGAAATTTGACGTCGACGATCTCGGCCAAGCGCGCTTCCGGCCCGCTCGTCATCAGAGCGATTCTATCCGACAGCAGGATCGCCTCTTCCACATCGTGGGTCACCATAAAGACCGTGTTTTTTGTCGCCGTCCACATGCGCATAAGCTCGTCCTGAATGGCGCCGCGGGTCAACGCGTCGATCTGCGCGAACGGCTCGTCGAGCAGAAGCACCTTAGGTTGAACGGCGAAGGCTCTTGCTAGCCCAACGCGCTGCCGCATGCCGCCGGAGAGCGCCGCGGGCCTTTTGTGCTCAGATCCGGAGAGTCCGACCATGTTGATATAGCGCTGCACGTAGTCATGAACCTTCCGGCGATCCCACTGCGGAAACGCTGCCCTGACGGCGAGATGAATGTTCTCATAGACGCTCATCCACGGCAGCAGAGAAAAATTTTGAAACACGACCATGCGGTCGAGACCCGCAGTGTCGGTTTCCTTGCCGTCCAAGATGATTGCCCCGGCGCTAGCCGTTTCCAGTCCCGCGATGATATTGAGGAGCGTGCTCTTGCCGCAGCCGGAGTGGCCGACCATCGTAACAAATTCGGCCTTTTCGATGTGAAGGCGAACATTTCTGAATACGCAAAGGGCCTGTCCATTAGGCTCTAAAAAAGATTTGCTGACATGCTCGACTTCCAGAAACGACACGATTCACTCCTTGTAGGTCAACACTTTTGCCAAGCTGCCGAAGCCCATATCTAATACAACGCCGACAAAGCCGGTCAGCAAGATCGCGAAGATCACGCTCGTCAGTTGCAGGTTGTTCCATTCGTTCCAAACAAAGTAGCCAACGCCCGTGCCGCCGATCAACATTTCCGCCGCAACGATAGCCACCCAAGCGCTGCCGATGGAGATTCTCAGGCCGGCGACGATGGCCGGCGCGGCCGCCGGCAATATCACTTTCCACAGCCGTTTGAACCAGGACAACTGAAGCAAAGCCGAAACATTCAGATAATCCCGCTTGATGCCTGCCACCCCGAAGGCCGTGTTCGCCAGTATCGGCCAAAGCGATGACATGAATATAACCATGATCGCGGACCGGCTCGAATCTTTGATCGTGTAAAGAAAGAGCGGCATCCAGGCCAGGGGAGAAATCGGCTTCAAGATTTGAATATAAGGATTCAGCGCCCGGTAGAACGTAGGCGAAAGACCTAACGCCACGCCCAGGCAAATCGCCACGAAAGCCGCGGCGGTATAGCCTATCAGTAGCCGTCCGATACTGTAGCCGAGTTGGATGCCGATTCCCTTGTCATTGGGTCCCTGGTCGTAGAAAGGATCGGAGATCATTTCCCACGCGCGCGCGGCGACCGCCACGGGACCGGGAAGCCCGTCCGCTTTTCCCTGGATCGGCGGCTTTGTCGCAAGCTGCCAGACAGCGAGCAACATCGCCAATAGAACTAGCGATGAGATGATCGCCTTTCTTCGCTCGGATAAGGCCGCGATCTGTTCCATTTCCAACGCCCTCGCTTTCCTTACTATGCCCTGCGAATCGCAAAGGAGCGGATGTATTCAGCAGGGCTGCTAGGATCGAAATTCTTGTTTTTACCGAACGTAAACTGGTGCTTGGTTGAATCTTGCGCCGGCGCTTTGTAGCCGAGGGATTTCATCACCGCCCGGCAACCCGAGGCGAGATAGACTTCTTGGGCGATCTTCTTATAGTCCACGTCCTGCTTGATATATCCCCACCTTTTCATTTGGGTCAGAATCCAAATCGCCATGGAGTGGTAAGGGAACGGGTCAAAATCGATGCGGTCCGGAACGTTTTTCGTGTTCCCTAAGCCGTCCGGATAGACTCCCGTCAACACCTGTTCCAATAACTCGACCGGCTGGTTCAAGAAGTTGCGCGGCGCGATGGCGGCGGCGATTTCTTTGCGATGGGACGCCTGATGAGCATACTGAGTGGCGTCCACGATCGCCTTGAAGAGGGCCTGGAAGGTATTGGGGTTCTTCTCCGCGAAGTCCTTGCGCGTGGCAAAGGCGCAGCAGGGATGGCCGGGCCAAATATCCTTGCTGAGCATGAAAATAAAGCCCTCGCCTTCGAAGACGGCTCTCTGGTTGAATGGGTCGGGCGCGAGGTAACCATCGACATTACCGGCTCTGAGATTCGCCACCATTTCCGGCGGCGGAACGACGCGAATCTGGACGTCCTTGTCGGGGTCAACGCCGCCGTCCGCAAGGAAGTAACGGAGCAGAAAATTATGCATCGAGTAGTCGAAGGGAACGCAGAACTTGAAGCCCTTCATGTCCTTCGCTTCCTTGACGCCCTTATGTTTGTTGGCAAGCGTGATCGCCTGGCCGTTGATGTTTTCGACGGCCGGCATGATAAAGGGGACCGCTTGTGAGCCAATTCCCAGACTCGTTGCCAGCGGCATCGGCGTCAGCATATGGGTCGCGTCGGTCTCGCCGTTGATCGACAAGTCGCGGATCATGGCCCAACCGGAGGCTTTGTGCACCTGAACGTTGAGCCCATGTTTCTTATAAAAGCCCATGGGTTCAGCCATGATGATCGGCGTGGCGCAGGTGATGGGAATGAACCCGACCTTGAGGTTTTTCTTCTCGATGGGTCCAGTCTTCTCTTGAGCCAGCGCCTTGGCGGCGTCGAGGGGGAAAACCGACCTCAAGATAGCCAATGCCCCAGCCGCGCCGGCGTAACGGATAAACTCCCTGCGCCTGAGATCCGAACCGAAAACAGCGTGCTCGACCGATTCCTCAACCTTTCGGTCAATCACGCTTTCGATACTCCCGATCGCTCCGTTTGGATTGTCTTCCTTCATTGTACCGTCCCCCTACGTGGAGTCTGGAGCAACGGTTGTGCCATCGCGACCTTTTCTCAATTAAGCGTACTAATCCAATGACTTTCAGGAATTTGCTACTGACCAGGCTGGGTAAACGAGCCGATTGCGCGGCCTAACGATTAGGCAGCGTGCCTATCGATTAAGCAATGGCTGCGTCAAAGTGCAACAGAAGTCATCTCATCACGGGTGAACATTCTGGGTGAACCAGTCCAAGGGCACCTCACGCCCGATGCCTTTAGCCTTCGCCGCCTCGTAAACCTTTGCGCCGACGGCGGCGAACTGCGCGCCCAAACCGATGTTATTGACGAAGCCGGTGATTTGATCGTCGTTCTCGCGCCCTTTGATACGGCCGCTAAGCAGCTCCGGCAACGTCGGCAACGACTTCCAATCGATGGCGCGGGTCATCGGATGATCGCGCAGCTTGAAGTCCGCGCGCTCGAAGTGCGCTAGCGCCGACGAGGTTACGTTGGTTTCCGTCGCGTGGGTGTGCAGCACTAGCGGTTGGCAGCTAAGCAGCGCCTCATCGTCAAATTCGTCGCGCTGCATGGCGCTGATGTGAATGCCGTCCGCTAAAGCCCATTTACCGAGAAAAGGTTTGCGCGAGTTCGTCGCCGTGATGATAATATCGACGTCTTTCGCCGCTTCTTCGTAGGAGCCGACCGGAACGATCTCAACACCCACTGTTTCGCTCGTCTCCTTGGCGAACCTTTCCCGATTGGCCTTCGTCGGGCTGAAGACTTTGATTTTTTTAATTCTGCGCGCTTCACACACCGCCATTACCTGCGTGCCGGCTTGCCAGCCTGAGCCGATCAGGCCGACGGTCTCGGCGTCTTGCCGCGCGAGATATTTCGTCGAAACGCCATTGGCCCCGCCGACGCGCATGCGCTGGAGCACGCCGTCGTTCATGATCGCCAGAAGCTCGCCGTTCGCCGTGCTGAAAAGCATCACGACGCCCATCCAGCGCTGGCCCGGCAGCATCGGCAGTTTCTCCCGGCGCATGCCGCCGCCGGTATCGCGCCAAGCGACGATATCGGACGAGAAACGCAGCGCCGCCGTGCCGAAGTGCGGGCTCGCCCCGCTCATGCTTTTTAAATAATGCGCCATCGGTCCTTCGGCGTTCTGCGCGGCGGCGGTCGGCGAATGGACGTCCGAGCGCGGCGCCGCCACGGCGACCCCCTCGCCCATTTCTCTGTAAAGTATTTCCAGCGCCGCCATCGTCTCCTTCATCGTGATGACTCGCTCGACGTCGTCGTTGTTTAAAAATAGCGGCATGAAAACCTCATCTTGTCCCCTCGCCCGCCGTCTTATACTCTCCCCCTTGACGGGGGAGAGTTAGAGAGGGGGTGCCTAATCCCGGATCTCCTGCAAAAACCACTCCGTGGGAATTTCTTTTCCCAGTCCGCGCTCTTTCGCCAGCTCGTAGACCTTGCCCGCCACGGCGAAGAACTGCGCGCCTTGAATGTTGCCGCGCTCCGAGTAGGTGATTTGCTTCGCTGAAGTCCTACCCTGCTTTGTTCCGCTCAGGATTTCCGGTAAAAACACCGCGCGGTCTTCGGCGATCACGCCGTGGCCGCGCTCGCCGGGCTTCTTCATTTGAAAGTCGGCGTTCTCACTGGGCTTGGCGGCGTAAGTGATATACTCGTCGGCGACGCCGAAATGCGCCAGGCCCCACGGATGCGGCGCACTTCCCAGCCGCAATGAAAGGTCGATGCGCTTCAGCGTCTCCTCGTCCGGCTTACCGCCGACGCAGGTAACATGCGTTCCCTCTTCCAGCCATTTGCCGTAAACATTGGGCACCGACGAGTCCGAGCAACCGGCCACGATATGCGCGCCTTGGTAGACTTCTCTGGGGGAACTCAGCGGGATGACTTCGAGGCTGTACTTTTCGCTGATCTCTTTAGCGTAGGCTTCGCGATTCTCTTTTGTCGGGCTGTAGACCTGAATCTTTTTGATCTGGCGCGCGAGCAGAAATGATTCCACGTGGGAGCGCGCCATGCCGCCGGAACCGATCATGCCGACGACCTCGGCGTCTTCCCGCGCCATGAACTTGGCGCCGATGCCCGAGTCGGCGCCGACCCGCAAATGTTGCAGGTAGCCGTCATTGATCAGCGCCAGCGGCTCGCCGTTCTCGATGCTGGTGAGCAGGATCAAGCCGCAAAAGCGGCCCGGCCGCACGCAATATTTCTCCTGCGTGATTGCGCCTTGATATTCCTGCTCGTAGATGACGTCGGATTTCATCCGGATGGCAAAGTAGCCGGAGGTCGAGCCGCCTTCCATCGTGCCCCATTGATAAATTTTCTCCGCGTTCTTGGTGGGAATCTGGATGTCGATGCGCGGTCGGCAGACCGCCTCCTCGCGCGCCAACTCGCCATAGGCTTTCTCCAGCGCCTCCATGGTGATCTTCATGGTAAGAACTTGTTTCACATCGTCGTTATTGAGAATGAGTGTCATGCTATTTTTTCCTGGGTCTTCCGGGATTACTGTAAGAGATTATTCACCACAGAGACGCAGAGTTCACAGAGATTATTTTCTACTCCCCTTCTCCGCGACCTCAGCGCCTCCGCGGTGCAATTTTCGATATCCTTTTTCTTTAATTCCTATACTCCATCAGACCATAGTGGCCAACGATATCAACACCATGGCTCGAAGCTGTACAGACTGTCCCGGCGGGTGTCAAGGGAGCTTTGGCGAATCGGGTTGCAATCGAGATAAAACCCATTCTATAACAACCCCGAAGTCCATGAGCATCAGCGGCAAAGCTGCAATCGTCGGTATCGGCGAGACACCCACAGACCGCCTGGGGTCGAAGCCCGGCGAGTCACTCAAGTCGAGCGCCGAGTATCTTTCCTGGGCGCTGCATCTGGCATTGGCAGACGCGGGGCTCACGCTCAAAGATTTCAACGGCCAAGGCCTCGGCGTCACCATCCCGACGGCATACCCGCAGCCATTCTGGCCGGAAGAAGTCGCCGAGATTCTCGGCATCACGCCGGGATTTCTCTTCGCCGGAGCAACCGGCGGCGCCGGATCAGTTTCGCTTTTGGGGCAGATGGGCGCAGCGATTGCTTCCGGCATGATCGATATCGCATTGGGCATCGGCGCCGCCGCGCCGTTCGCGGAACACCATGGCGGCGGACTACAGCCCGGAGACATGCGCGACTTCGAGATCCCCTTCGGCACCATGGGAGCCAACAGCAAGATCGCCATGGTCATGCGCCGCCACATGCATGAGTACGGGACGACGCTCGATCATCTTGGGAAGATCGCCGTGGCGGGCCGCTACCACGCGAGCCTGAATCCCGCCGCTTACTTGAGAAAACCGATCACGATCGAGGACTACAAAGATTCGCGCCTCGTCGCCGATCCGGTGCGGCTGCTCGACTGCGTGCTGCCGGCCAACGGCGGCAAGGCATATATTATCGCCTCGCCGGAGCGGGCGAAAAAGCTGCGCAAGCCGCCGGTGTACGTCAAGGGCTTCGGGGAACGAAGCAATCCGTCTTACGGACCACGCGCCGGTTCCGACGCCTTGGTGACGGGAATAAAAGATGCCGGCAAAGTGGCGATGGAATTGGCGGAGATCAAGCTCAGCGACATCAACTTCCTGCAACTTTACGACGACTACATAATCGTCGTTTATTTGCAGATCGAAGATCTCGGCTTCTGTGCCAAGGGTGATCTCGGCTTTTTCGAGCGCACGGATTTCACCTTCAAAGGACAACTCCCGATACAGACCGGCGGCGGCATGATCAACTGTGGCCAGCCGTCGACGGCAGGCGGAACACTGCATGTCCTCGAAGCCGTGCGCCAATTGCGCGGCGAAGGCGGCGATAGACAAGTACCGGGAGCTAAAACGGGACTCGTTAGTGGATTAGGCGTCCTCCCTTACGGCAAGAATCTCGGCTGCTGCGCCGTGGCCGTTTTAGCAAGCGAAGCATAAAGAACAAGTCAAAATTATTTGGAATTTTCGGTTGAATTTTGGAGTACGGAATCGGAAAAAGATCACTCGCGCAAAGACGCGAAGTGCGCCAAGGACTGAGAACAAAAAACTCGAAGCACGAAATCCGAAATTCGAAACAAATTCAAATGGCTGAAAAACCCAAAATTTAAAACATACTTGATTCGGATTCAGCGTTTTGAATTTTCCGAGTTCGAGATTTATTTGATTCCACGTTTGTTTCGGTCCGCGGGGCCGCTTTCGATATTCGAATTTCGGATTTTGATAAGGGATTGCTTGGCGTCTTGGCGCGATAAACTTGTTGAACTTTAGAAAGTAAGAATCTATGGCCGAAGCGACACTTAAAAAGCCGTTGCCGTTGCTCACCAGCGAAGCTAAACCCTTCTGGGACGCAGCAGCTCAGCAAAAACTGGTCATGCAGCGCTGCCAAGACTGCCGCGCTTATGTATGGACGCCGCGACCGGCTTGCTTCGAATGCGGCAGCGAACGCGTCGAGTGGAAAGAACTCAGCGGCAAGGGTCAGGTCTATTCCTTTACCGTTATCCGCCAGGTGGTCGGGCGCGCGGCGTCGAAGGCGTTCGAGCCGGACGTTCCTTACGTCGTCGCCTGGATCGATCTCGACGAAGGTCCGCGCATGATCAGCAACGTCATCGGCTGTCCGGTGGAAGACGTCAAGCTCGGCATGAAAGTTGCCGTCGTCTTCGAACAGCAATCGCCGGAAGTCTGGTTGCCGAAATTTAAGCCGGCGACTTCCTAAGTTTCATCTCTCGAAAACTGTCACTACCTACCCTGACCGTCAGGGCAGTTCCTCAGGCGTCCCTTCTTTTTTCCTTCCCCCTCGACGGGGGAAGGTCAGGATAGGGGGGGCCCCCGCAGGCAGCACGAGCACGCAGCTTTACCCCCTCTCTATCTCTCCCCCCTCAACGGGGCGAGAGCAAATCCCAGCGGAAATTGATTGTTCAACTTGCTTCATCGCGTAAAGCTGCGTAATGCTTTTGTGGGTAGCGACTCTCACCCTGGAGCGACACATGGAAGAAATCCGCATCGTTGATACAACACTGCGCGACGGCAACACCAGTCTGTGGGCGCACAACATGACTACCGGGATGATGCATCCGGTCCTGCGCCACATGGACGAGGCGGGCTTCGACTCGATGGAGTTTTTCGTCAGCGGCCGCTTCAAAAAAGTCGTAAGGGAACAAAGGGACAATCCGTGGGACTGGGTGCGCTACGGCCAGAAAGAAGTTAAGAATACGCGGCTGCGCTATCACGGCGGGATCAACAGCGGCTTCAACCTGGTGCCGCGCTGCATTCCCCGTCTCATCATCCAGCGCGTGGTCCATTACGGCATTACTCTAACGCGGTTGTCCGATCCCTGGAACGACTTTGAGGTGCTGGCAAAAGAGATTGCGGAGCTGAAAAGACTGGGCATGGAGTCCGTCGTCAACCTCATCTATTCGGTCTCGCCACGCCACACCGACGATTACTACGCGCGCAAGGCGCGCGAAGCCGCCGCCATGAAGCCGTATCGAATCTGCTTCAAGGATGTCGGCGGCATGTTGACGCCCGAGCGAACGCGCGCGTTGGCGAGAATCATCCGGCAAAACGTCGGCGACGCGACGCTCGAGTTTCACGCCCACTGCAACAACGGCCTCGCGCCGATCAATGTCCTCGAAGCCGTGAAAGAAGGCATCCACATCGTCCACACCTCCGTGCCGCCGCTCGCCAACGGGTCCGCCCAGCCCTCGGTATTCAACGTCGCGCGGAATTTACGCGCGCTCGGCTACAAGCCATTGGTGAACGAGAAGGTCCTCGAACCGGTGGAGCAACATTTCTACCGCGTCGCGAAAAAGGAAGATCTCCCCATCGGCGCGCCGCGACAATACGACGAGACCTGGTACCGCCACCAGGTCCCCGGCGGCATGATCTCCAACCTGCGCCACCAGCTCAAAATGCTCGGCAAAGAAAATCAAATGGAAAAAGTCTTAGACGAAATCGTCCAAGTCCGCTCCGAGCTCGGTTACCCGATCATGGTCACGCCCTTCGCCCAGTTCGTCGGCAGCCAGGCCGCGATCAACGTGATCACCGGCGAGAGATACAAAGAAGTCACCGACCAGGTCATTCAGTACGCGTTAGGTCTGTGGGGCAAAGAAGGCGCCGCGTACACCGCCCCGGAGGTCAAAGCGAAAATCCTCGACCGCCCCCGCGCGAGAGAGTTGGAGAAGTTCGAAGTGCCCGACGTGTCTTTAGACGAAGTCAGAAAAAAGTACGGCGGCCCAAGTCTGTCCGATGAGCAATTAATCTTGCGCTTCTACGCCGGCCCCGAATTCGTCGACGCCCTGAAGTCGGCCCCGCCGCGCAAAGAATATTTGGATGCACGAAAACCATTGGTGAAACTGGTCGAAGAGCTTGGCCGCAAACGTTTGAGCCACGTTTATATTCGGAAGGATGGATTTTCTCTGTCTGCGGGCCGGAAAGCGTAGGAACCATTTCCAACGACCGTGCATCCACACTTCCCCACGGTTAGCTTTACTCATCCGACGCTTCGCGTGTGTCGAGGTCGCGGAAAAGTTCGTCTGCCTGCGCTACAAGGTCCTCGTCTGACAGGGGTGGCGTATCGAACCGCAGGGCACGACGAAGAATAGCACTTGCCACTTCGCGCTTTTCTGTGTCCGGCAGTTCGTCGAAGGAATCTATAATGCTCTTGGGGGATTTACTCATGACAATCAAACCTTGTAGTTGTTTATGATGACACATCCATTTAGACCCTAGCAATTCGCACAACTCCCGATGCCACCACCGCGTTGCGATTACACCGCGGACAAGCGGGAATCGATTGGCACTCGCGTAGTTCTGGGCCAGCCAACCGACCGGAGAGAAATCGATAGCGACCAGGACACCGAAGACTAGCTTGAGTCACTCGATTTTTCCTTGAGTCGATCAATCTTCACCATTGCAGCGCCAAGATGCCAGATTTTACCTTTAAAAACGAACCTACGTCAAAACATTGGCATTGTTTTTCCGGAATCCAGGTCGAAAGCGCCTCGTCCTGCCTCATTCGAGCGCCAACTTTGGAATGGGGCAAGAGCAAGTCGGCCCTGCAACGAGTTCCGCCTGCGTGTATCGACACGCCTTTGCCAGGTGGATCGGGTACGGGGGAGAACCTAGCCCAAACTCCACCGTGTAATCACCGGCCAACAGACTCGTCCTGAGGGTTCCGATCTCTTTCTGAACGAAATGCCCGCCGTCGTCTCCGAGCCAAATCTCCGTGGCCGCGGAGGCCGCAACGATAACCAGCTCGTAGTATGCCGGTTTGGCTCCTGTTAAGGACACCAGCGTCTCCCCCGCTCTCGTTCACGCCAACCTGTAGCCTTTTATCCTTAAAGCCCGACAGCAATCAAGTTGCGAAACGATTCGATCAGCGACAACGGGCAGATAAAACGGTTTAGCCTGAACCGCAGAGCTGCACGTACGGTCATGGGTCATGAGTTTGGTCAGGGGGTTGGGTTTTGCATTACGACGATGTGTGATTGCAAGACCCCGCCTCCAGGAAAAGTAGAATGTCCCCTTTTCTCGCCCCAACTATGGAGCACCCTGAGAAATCACGGGGATTTTATTCTGCGGGTTCGTCCCTCTCTATCGCCTTTATGATACGGCCTTTCAGCTCTCCGCGCTTGGCAGGGTCATTCTTTATACCAGCGGGAAGCTGAACGTCCGCAAGTAGCCGGGCCGAGTTGCCCAGGACCAACACCCGCTCCCCTAAATCCACGGCCTCGTCAATATCGTGAGTGATGAACACGGACGTTTTCTTTGTTTCACGGACGAGCTCGAGAAAGTCAGCGCGAAGTTTGATCGCCGTCACTTCATCGAGATGGCCGAAGGCCTCATCGCAGAGGAGAATTTCCGGATCGACACAGAACGCTCGCGCGATTCCAACTCTCTGTCTCATGCCACCGGACAATTCATGGGGATAGGCATTTTCAAATCCGGCAAGTCCCAGTTTTTCGAGCCAGTATCCGGCCCTATCGAGTTGCTCCTTTTTGTCAAGTTGAAGGATTTCCAAACCAAACCTCGCATTTTCTAGGGCCGTGCGCCAGGGGAGCAGGCGATCCGTCTGATAGACGGCCGAAAGTTTTCCACGGAAAGAATCGAAATCGTTATACGGCTCGCTTCCATCGATGCTGACTCTGCCGCCGGTTGGTTTCTCTAATCCGAGAATGATGCTCAAGGTGGTAGATTTTCCACAGCCTGTCTTCCCAACTACGGATACGAGTTCTCCACTACCGATGTCGAAGTTGAGGTCCTTGATAGCCTCGAACGTCTTCCTCCCAATCCGGAAGACCTTGGTCAGGTTTCGACATTCTATCTTGGCCATTTTAAGGTCTAGGCGGACGCCACCTAAGGAGCCGGGTTTCCATAGTTGATATAAGGAATTGCATGGCGAGACCGGTGACAACCAGAACCATGGTCCAGGCAAGGACCCCGCTCATGTTCAGGAGTGATTGTTGCTGGAGCATCCTGAACCCTACGCCCGTAGAAGCACCGACCAGTTCGGCGACTATAACAACCCTAACGGCAAAGCCGATGGTGACCTTCCAGGCAGTCAAGACATGGGGCACAATCGAGGGAACGATCAACATTCGAAAGACTTGACCTCTCGTGGGCCTGAAGGCAAGCGTCATTTCCATAAGCTCTTTGGAGATCCCTTTGATCGCGTCAAGAATGCTGTGGGCAAAGACCGGAAAAGAGACAGCAACCATTAGCGCGAAGATTCTTGTCTCCGTGCCCCTGAACCAGAGAATGACTATGAGGGTCCAAGAGAGGGCTGGTATGCCCATGATGAAGTTGACGATGGGAATGAGGTAATTCTCGGTCTTTCTTATCGTCCCCATGACAACGCCTATGAAGCCGCCAATGATAAAACCTCCACTGAGCCCTTGGCAGATCCTGAGGAGGGTAAGAAGCGTATCCCAAAGGAGGGTTCCCTCCTGAGCCATCTTGATGATGTCGGCTGCGATGAGTTGCAATCCTGGAGCTACATACTCGGGCAACCATAATGAGGCAATTTGCCAAGAAGAGAGGAGAAGCCCTAGAGAGATGGCCATCTCGAAATTGAGAGATCTCTCTCTTGGTAGGGGTTCAACGGCCATCTTCTTGTGATTCCCCCGAAAGTGTGTCGCGAAGGGGCAAGCCTTCCGACCGCAGCCGATGGGCTACTACCTCGATGGCCAGCCCCTCCAACCCCTTACGCTGATCATGCCAACCGTTGGGGCCTGCCAAGACCTGCACGGTCACACGGCTGCGGTCTACAGTCTTGCCCCTTCGCTCCCGGCACAGGCTTTCATGGTCAAGTGTGAATCGCGTATTCACGGATATTCCTGTGATGCTATTTTAGTCCTCGCTGGAAGAAGCCGGCATCGGGTAACTTCGTAACATAACCGAGCTGCACTGAGATCTTGAGCAGCTCCATCATGGCCTTTTCCTGCGACGCTGCTGTCGTCTGGAGGAATTCTACCCTCCTAGCCTTCACTGTCTCTTGGAGAACGGGGATGGGGTCCTTGGTTTTCTTCGCTACTATCTTTACGGCCTCATCGGTGTTCGCATTGAACCACTCCACGGTCTCCCTCATGGCATTATGGACGCGCTGAAGCAGGTCGGGACTATTCCTAGCGAAGTCATCGTTAACGGCCCAGCCCAGAAGCCAATGATATTCAGTTCCCGTTTTTTCCTTCCAGAGCTTCCCAAGCTCATCGTTGGAAACCAGATCTTTAAACTTCTTCGGCTCATCCATAACGAGCCTTGTCGGCAACTGAGCCCATACAATCCCTGCCGGGGCTGTACCCGTAGGAGATCTAAGCTCGGCAGCCACGCCTGGCTGTTCAAAGTTTCGCGTTCTTAGCGACTTGAGATCGACTCCGGACCAGAGCATGTAGATCGTCATGGCCTTGTAATTCTCAGAGGCGAGGGGCGCTGCAATATCCTTTCCGTTCAGGTCTTTTAGGGAACGGATGTCCGCTCCTCTTTCGGTATTGATGATGACCGAGGTCCCAAAGAGCTGGTAAGTGGCAAAGAGTTTAGCCTTTACTCCCCTGGCATACTGATTCGCGTAGGTCATGATGCCGCCCGTTGCCATGGGGTATGATCCGGCGGCGAAATCGTTATAAAGTGAAGCAGTAGAAGGCTGCTCAACCCATTCCACGTCAACGCCATTTTTGATGTCGAACTGTTTTCCTTCCATGATGGCTACCATCCAAGAGCTTGTGGAGGGGGCGCCTAAAGTTCCTACCTTGGCCTTCGGCACCTGAGCAACTCCGCGAACAGGCACGACTAGAAATGCTATGGCCACCACTAAAAAGATGTGGGCTCTGACAACGCCCCTACAGATTGGCTTTTTAAGCATGGCACGCCTCCTTTTCAATTCATCCCTTTACCCTAACCCTTCAGAGTTGTCCAGGTGCGCTTGGAAAGGGAGTGAAGCTTGACATAATCAGTTGTTATCCGATACCTTCGCAAGCAGAATAGCAGCGGGTCATTTCAATGGACCAATCCTATCTTAGTCTTCGAGCAAAAATTGAGAAAAAGGATAAGGGACTCAAAGAGAAAGTCATGAGTCTGACTGAGGCCGTGACCCTCATCCCGGACAATGTCCACGTGGCGATCGGCGGTTGCCACTATTCGAGAACTCCCATAGCACTGATTTGGGAGATTATCAGACAAAAGAAAAGCGGGCTGGTCTTTTCCAAAAGCATTACCGCAACGGAGGGAGATCTTCTCCTGGTTGCCGGTACGACAAGACATATCATAACGAGCTGGTTCAGCCCCGGAGTGACCTGGGGAGTTTCCAGGATCATGAGGCACTTCGTGCAGTCTGGAGAAGCGACTTACGAAGAGTGGAGCCACATGAGTCTCGGGTTGAGGTATCGAGCGGCAGCGATGGGCGTTCCATTCCTGCCCACCAGGTCCATGCTGGGCTCCGATGTTTACAAACAGCTTACCGATATCAAGGAGATGCAATGCCCCTTTACCGGAGACAGACTTGCGCTGGTTCCGGCTCTTCATCCCGACGTGGCGATCATTCATGTGCAGAAGGCCGATTCCTACGGCAATGCGCAAATTACCGGCTTCCCCTTTATGGACAAAGATATTGCCCTCGCAGCGGACAGGGTCATTCTGACGACCGAGCAGATCATCGACAATAACGAGATAAGGAGAACCCCGGATCGCACGGATATACCCTTTTTCTGCGTTGATGCCGTAGTCGAGGTGCCCTATGGTTGCGTACCGCACGAGTGCTACGCGGCTTATGAGCCGGACTTTAACCATATGGACATGTACGTAAAGCTCATGATGGAAAGAAGCATTGAGGGGGTCCAGGAATACCTCGACAAGTACGTTTACGCGCCGCAAACCTTCGATGACTATCTCAGCCTTTTCAAAGTCAAGGATATCGTAAGAGCTACGTTAAATGCGAGGAAGGGATATGGCAGCTGAGCTTTCCTACAACACGGCGGAACTGGTGTGCATTTCCAGCGGAAGACTTCTCGATGACGGCAAGGTCGTCTTTGCCGGTGCCGGGCTCCCCTTGCTAGCGGCCATTCTTGCCCAGAAGACCCATGCGAAGACCCTGACGATCCTTTTTGAAGGCGGCGTAATCGGTCCTTTCGTCGAGCCGGGGAAACTCCCTCCCTCGACGAACGAGCAGAGGTGCGCTACGCGAGCCAATATGGTTCTTCCCACGACGGATGTGTTGCTCCTGCAGCAGAGGGGCTATGTCGACTACGGGTTTCTGGGAGGAGCTCAAGTCGATCAGTACGGAAACATCAATAGCTCCTGTATCGGCGACTGGAACAAGCCCGCGGTTAGGTTGCCGGGGACGGGCGGTGGAAACGATATCGCCAGCCTCTCTAAAGTGATCGTTGCCATGCATCACGAGAAGAGAAGACTCGTGAAGAGAGTAGATTTTATTACGAGCCCCGGCTATCTGAGCGGCGGTAATTCAAGAAAAGAGGCGGGGCTGATTGCCGGGGGTATCCTCAAGGTTGTGACCCACCTGGGAATCCTGGGCTTTGATGAAGCAGAAAAGGTCATGTGCCTGGAGGCCCTACAACCCGGGGCTACAGTGGAAGAGGTCAGGAAAAACACCGGCTTCGACCTCATGATTAATAAAGATCTTGGCGAATCCACGCCTCCAACGGAAGAGGAGCTCAGAATCCTCCATATTCTCGACCCTGAAAAAAGGTACACAACCCCGAGGGGAGAATAGGATGACTAAGGATTTGAGAGGGTTCCTGGCGGCCTATGAAAAGGCGAATCCCAAGGAGTTCTGCCGCATAAAGAACGAAGTCGATCCCCGGTATGAAGTCGCCGCGATACTCACCAAGCTTGAGGCGCTGCGGAAGCTCCCCATCCTCTATTATGAAAAGGTGAAAGGGTCAGCCTTTCCCGTAGTCACGAACGTCTACTCGACGAAGAAAAAAATCGCCTCCAGCATCAACATAGATCCCGGAAAGTTCAGAGAGAAATATCTCGAGGCCGTTGAATCCCCGATCCCGCCTCGGATCGTTACCGACGGTCCCGTGATGGAACAGAGAATCGACGCCAGCGAGGTGGATCTCAAGGCGCTGCCCATGATGATCTACCACGAGGGTGATGCCGCCCCCTACATTACCGCCGGCGTGGTGTTGGCACAAGATCCTGAATCGGGAGAGTACAACGCTAGCTTTAACCGGTTGATGTACAAAGGCCGAAACAGGGCGGGAATCTTTATGACGGTTGGCAAACACCTCCATGAAATTTACTCGCGCTTGGAGGACCAAGGAAAACCCTTGCCAATCACTATCTCGATCGGAAACCATCCCGCCTGGGGGTTGGGTGCGCTCTACATCGGTGCTTACGGTCGCAGCGAGCTGGGTATTATCGGCGGGCTACTCGGATGCTCTGTGGAGATGATTAAAGGCGAACTGGCGGGCAACCTTTTCCCTGCTGACGCGGAGATCGTGTTGGAGGGTTTTGTCGAACCCCACCTGAGAGAGGAAGAGGGTCCGTTTTGCGAGTTTTCCGGTTATGCCACGGGAAAAGGATTGAGGCCGGTTGTCACGATCAAGTGCATGCACCTTAGAAAAAACGCGATCTACCAGGATATCTGCGGGGGCCAGCATCGAGAGCATCTGGTCGTGGCCACCATCCCTATGGAGGCGAACCTGTACCAATCTATTAAGTCGGCCGTGCCCACCGTCGTCGATGTCCATGTTCCCGCGCCGTTTTCTCTGATTGTCTCCATGAAAAAGAGGTTTCAGGGGCAGGCGCAATCGGCGATGATCGCCGCATTTTCCGCGGAAATGTACCTCAAGAACGTCATCGTGGTCGATGAAGATGTCGACATCACTGACCTGCAGCAGGTTATCTGGGCAGTCGGTACGAGAACACAAGCGGACCGTGACATCATCGTTATTCCTGGAGTCAGGGGTTCGTCGCTGGACCCATCCGCCGCCGCCGAGGGAGTTGTCACAAAGATGGGCATCGATGCAACCGCCAAACCTTCTCTTTCCGTATACGCTAAAAGAAACAAGGTCCCCAAAGAGGTCATGGATAGGCTTCAGCTCGATGCCTATGTGAACTTGGATCAACTCTGATCGGAACTCAGCGATGATAAACGTGCACGAACTAACCGGACTCGGCAGTGTCCTCGATTACTACGGCGAGCGCGGAGAAATCATTGAGATCGATAAAGAGGTCGACTCGGAATGCGAAGTGGCCGGGATTATTTTTGCCCTGAACGCTCTACCGACAACGCCGGGTGTCCTTTTCAAGAACGTCAAGGGCTATCGTTTCCCCGTTGCGTCATGTGTTCTTTCGGAAAGATCCAGGACCTGTGAGATCCTCGGATTGCCTCTCTCGCCTCTCGACTTCAAGGAGGCTTTCATCAAGGTCAGCCAAAACCTAATTCCCCCGGTCAGCGTTCAAGGCGGCCCCTGCAAGGAAGAGATTTGCACGCGTGATTTCGATGCCCTGAAAATGGTCCCCTCGATCAAGGCGACGCCAGACGATGGCGGCAAGTATTTCCAGCCGCTCGTCATCACGAAAGATCCGGAAACCGGAATACAAAACGTCGCCATGAACCGTGCGATGCTTCTTCAGGACAACAGGGTTATCCTTAACGTGAGAAATGAGACCGGGGTTGGTCATGATTTCAGGAAGTGCCGCAAAGAGGGAAAGCCCTTTGAGGTGGCGCTGGTCGTTGGGGCGCCTTTGGAAATGTATATCGCGGCAGCCACCAAGCTTCCCCTAGGTGAGAATGAGCTCGGTCTGGTCGGCGCCATAAGAAAGAAGCCGGTTGAGGTGGTAAAATGCGAGACCATCGATGTGGATGTTCCCGCCGAGGCCGGTTTTGTGATCGAGGGAGTCATCGAGCCGCCTTACGAGCAGAGCACGGAGGGGCCATGGCCGGAGTTCTTGAGATACTTGAGCATTCCGCAGCAGAAACCTATCATGAAGATTACCGCTCTGACTTACAGGAAAGACGCCGTCGGCTACGCCGTCATTGCTGGGACGAAGGAAAATTATACCTTGAGACTATCCAACGATGTCGCCTTCTACAAATACGTCAAGGACCTCGAACCCAACTTCGTGGTCGACGCGGCCCTGACTCCGGGAACGGCTCACTGGCATCACGGCATCATTCAGGTGAAGAAGGATGACTACGATTTCGAGGGTCTCCAAATCCACGTGGCAATGGCCGCCTACGGATTTTCCGTTTATCTCGAGACCATCACGATCGTCGATGAGGACGTAAACATACTCGATATGAACGAGATCGATTGGGCGGTGACGACCCGGTGCGACCCCGCCGAGCAGATCCACATCATTCGGAATGTCAAAACCCATCGAAACAATCCCATCGCGGGGGCTAGAGAACTGATGGATGGGAGTTTCGTCGGAAAAGCAAAGATGATCATTGATGCCACGGTTCCGTGGAAGTATAAAAACCTCAAGAGAGGCACGACCTTGCCGATCTTCGAGCGGGCGAGGTTCCAGAACGTCAACCTTAAAGATTACTTGTCGGTTCACGATTACCGACGCTGGATCAATAAATAGAGAGAGAAGTCGTTCGTTGACGGCACGAGGAGTCACTGATGCCTGATACAGCCAATGGTTCGACCTCAAAAAAATGGGTAGGCCGTAGTATGCGACGTTCCGAAGACAGGCGTCTGCTCACGGGAAAGGGGCAGTTTCTCGACGACATAAAACTTCCCGGCATGCATCATGCCGCAGTGCTTCGCAGCCCCTACCCGCATGCCATCATCAAATCAGTGGATGCATCAGTGGCGCTGAAAATGGCTGGAGTGCGGGGCGTTCTGACCGGTGAGGATGTGGCACGGATGTCCAGTCCCTTTCCCCAGGCTGTTGACGAGCCGCTCGAGTACTACTGCATAGCCGTCGATCGCGCCCGCTTTGTGGGCGAGGGCGTCGCTGTTGTCGTCGCGGAGGATCGTTATCTGGCGGAAGACGCGCTCCAGGCAATTCATGTGGAGTATGCGCCGCTCCCGGCCGTGGTGGATGTGGAAAAGGCCGTAGAGAAAGGGGCGCCTATTCTTCATCCCAAATTGGCAACCAATGTTATCAACCATCGGGAGCTTCGCTACGGCGATCCGGATGCTGCGTTCGCCCAGGCTGACGTCATCGTGGGCGAAAAATTCTTCTTCCCCAAGTACTCCTCGACGCCGATGGAAACTTTTGCGGTTATTGCCCAATATGAACCGGTGGAGGACATCATCACGATCTGGTCCAACTTCCAGGGCCCCTTCACCATGCATCCTGTCTCCGTAGCGGCGCTGAGGACTGTCGAGAATCGTCTCCGCTTTATCGTGCCCCCGGACATAGGCGGCGCCTTTGGCATCAAGTCCAGTATGTTTCCACAGATGGTCATGACGGCTCTAGCAGCCAAGAAAACAGGTGTCCCGGTAAAGTTCATTGAGGACCGGATGGAACACCTCATGTCCTCTTCGAGCGGCACAGATCGCGTAACCACCATTGAGGTGGCAGCGAAGAAAGACGGTACCATCTTGGGATTTCGGAAAAAGGTCCTGGACAACGTCGGAGCATACTTGCGCAGCCCTGAGCCGGCTTGCATGTACCGCTCCACGGGCAATCAGCTTGGTGCCTATGCCACTCAAAACCTCACTTGGGATGCCTATGTCGTCATGACCAACAAGTGCCCCACCGGGCCCAACAGGGGTTACGGCTGCCAGCAGCTCTACTTTGAGATGGAGCGTATTGTCGACCTGCTGGCCGATCGCTTAGGAATAGACCCGGCCGAAATGCGCAGAAAAAACCTTATTCCTACAGATCAGTTTCCCTACACCAATCCGACCGGCGGCATTTACGATGCTGGAGACTATCTGGCCTGTCTTGATATGGCCTTAGAGAAGGCCAATTACAAAAAACTGCGCCAAGAACAAGAGCAGGCTCGGCGGGAAGGTCGCCTTTTCGGCATCGGGCTCGCGACTGTCGTCGATCCCTCGGTGACCAACATCGGATATATCACGGTGGCCTACACGCCCGAGTTTCGGGCCAGCAAGAAGTTTAACCCGAAGTCCGGCTCCGGTGAAACGGCCGTTGTCAAAATGGACCCGCTGGGGCAAATCAGCGTCATCATAAACACCGTCCCCGAAGGTCAGGGTCACGAAACCGTCGTGTCGCAAATTGTCGCCGATGAGCTCGGCATCTCTCCCGATGACGTCCGTGTGATCTCGGGGATGGATACTTTCACCAGGTTCTGGAGCATTACTACAGGGACTTATTCCAGCCGTTTTGCATCCGTGGGGGCGAGCGCGGTAGCAATGGCCACGAGAAGGGTGAAGGAAAAACTGCTGAAGATTGCCGCCCACAAGTTGGAGGCAAATATCAACGATTTGGAGCTGGCCAATGGCCTCGTGCAAGTCAAGGGAGCCGCGGAGCGTAAGATACCCATTCGCCGCCTTGCAGGGTTGGCCCATTGGAACCAGGGCGATCTACCGGAGGGAATGGAGCCAGGCATCCATGCGACCTACACCTATAACTTTCCCTCCTCCGTGCCGCCCGATCAGGAGGATCGGGTGGACTCCTCTGCGACCTATTCATTTATTGCCGACCTGGCGTGCGTCGAAATAGATCCCGAGACCGGACAGGTAGAGATCAAGAAATACGTAACCGTCCACGACTGCGGCAACGTGATCAACCCCAAGATTGTCGAGGGACAAATCTACGGCAGCTTTGTTCATGGTCTTGGCGGCGCGTTCTATGAAGAAATGGCCTATGATGAAAATGGCCAGTATTTGACGGCTTCGTTCGCAGACTATATGTGCCCGACCGCCGTCGAGACACCCGAGCTCATCGTAGGTCATGTCGAGACCCCCTCTCCCGTGACGGTCATGGGGTCCAAAGGATGCGGAGAATCGTGCACCATGAGCGTTCCCGTCTGTCTTGCAAATGCCGTAGCTGATGCCCTAAAGCCGCTTGGCGCAAAGGTCACACGCCTCCCGCTCAGACCTAATGAGATCTGGCAGCTTATCCAAGACGCCAGGGCGAGAAATGCTTCTACGGGGAGGGCGGTCGGGAAATGAAACCACCAGCCTTCAAATACATTCGAGTAAAGAGCGTTGAGGAAACTCTCTCCGCGGTGTCGGAATATCGGGGCGAGGCAAAGATTTTAGCTGGTGGGCAAAGCCTCGTCCCCATGATGAATTTTCGCTTGGCACAACCGGCTGTTTTGATCGACATCAATCCGCTCAGGGAACTGGATTACGTGCGAGTTGAAGACGGGTGGCTCCACGTCGGTGCCAGGACACGCCAGAGGACATTGGAACAATCTACTCAAGTAAAGGAAAACTGCCCGCTTCTCGCAGAGGCGGTAAAATGGATCGGTCATCCCCAGACGAGAAACCGCGGGACGGTCGGCGGCAGCCTGGTTCACGGCGATCCGACGGCCGAGCTGGCGTTGGTAGCCACGCTTCTGGATGCCCGGATAGTGATTCAGAGAAAGGGCAAATCCCGGACGGTCGGGCCGGCCGATTTCTTCGAAGACCTGATGACAACCCACATCGACGAGGATGAGGTACTTACTGAGGTGAGCTTTCCGCTGGCGCCCACGCGATCAGGCTGCGGCTTTCGCGAACTCTCTATCCGACATGGAGATTTTGCCATCGTGGCCGCCGCGGTCCAGCTTACTGTCGGCGAAGAGGGTCGTTTTTCTGACGCCCGCGTTGCTGTATCGGGGGGCGGGCCGAAGCCTCTTCGAATTCACAAGGCGGAACAGGTCTTGGTCGGTCAAGAGGGAAACGGCAAGGTTTTCGAAGAAGCGGCCGCCTGCGTTCCTGAGACCGTCCGGCCCCTGGCTGATCAGAAGGGCAGTGAGGCTTACAGAAGGGATATGGCAAGAGTGTTCGTTCGCCGGGCGCTCGATGATGCCTGGTCCATGATGAGGGTGAATCAATGACAATACGCGAAACACTACCGGTTCATGTACGAGTCAACGGTGTCGAATACGAGCGCGCGGTCGAATCGCGTCTTTTGTTATCCGATTTTCTCCGCGACACTCTGGGCCTTACCGGCACTCACGTGGGCTGCGAACATGGAATCTGTGGCGCTTGCACAGTGATGCTCGACGGGCAGACCGTCCGCTCGTGTCTCATCTTCGCTGTTCAGGCCGATGGGGCGGAAGTGACGACCATTGAAGGCCTGGCGAAAGTAGGTGAACTCCATCCTTTGCAGGAAGCTTTCTGGGAGCATCATGGATTGCAGTGTGGGTTTTGCACTCCAGGAATGCTTTTCAGCGCTCTGGAGCTTTTGCGCGACAATCCGCAACCGACGGATCGGGAAATTCGGGAGGGCATCGGGGGAAACATCTGTCGTTGCACCGGCTACCAGCACATCGTCGACGCTGTGAGGGCTGCGTCTCCTCATATCGCGCGCGGTCCGAAGTAGTGGAAGAAACGAAAGAACCACCCCACAGCAAGCCGCGGGGTATCGAAGAAAACGCACTTCCAGCGAAATTGTAGGGTGGGTGGAGGCGCAAAACGCCGATACCCACCGGGGAGAACGATGGGTATCGCTAACGCTCAACCCATCCTACGCCGGAATCGCGGCGCAGCAAGCTGCGCGGAATTAACCCGTAGCGATTAGAGAGCACGGGGAGTAATTTCCGCAACGAGCCATGCCGAAAGTTAAGAGTCTCCATGAGGCCATTGCGACGGACGTGAAGGACGGCATGTCTGTCGCCATGGGCTGCGGGCTGGAATCGCTGATTCCGTTTGCGGCGAGCCACGAGATGATCAGGCAGAAAAAGACCGACCTCACGCTGATCTGTCCCGTCTCCGACATGCAATTCGACCAGATGATCGGCGCCGGCTGCGTGAAAAAGCTCATCGCCTCCTGGGTCGGCAACGTCGCCGCCGGGCTCGGCCACAACTATCGCCGTGCCGCTGAAGCAGGAATCCCGCGTCCAATCGAAATCGAAGAGCACTCCAACTTCACCATCGGCTTGGGTCTGCAAGCCGCCGCCAGTGGCCTGCCTTTCCTGCCGACGAAAACCGTCAAAGGCAGCGACTTCAGCACGGGCGCGCAATTCAAGCGCGTAAACTGCCCGTTTACCGGCGAGGAGCTTCTGGCCGTGCGCGCCATCCGCCCCGACGTTGCCGTTTTGCACGTCCAACGGGCGGACAAGGAAGGCAACGCCCATCTCTGGGGCAACTTCGGCGTCACGCGCGAAGCCGCGTTGGCCGCCAAGAAAGTCATTCTCACCTGCGAAGAGATCGTCGATCACGAGGTGATCCTCGGCGACCCCAACCGGACCGTTATTCCAGGATTCGTCGTTTCGAGCGTGGTGCATGAGCCCTTCGGCTCCCACCCGTCGCCGACCCAGGGTTACTCCCGGCGCGACGACGATTTTTATTTCGAGTATCACAAGGCGACGCGAACCCGCGAAGGCTTCGAGCAGTGGCTGCAAAAATACGTGCTTGGCGTGAAGGATCATCGCGCGTTCCTGAACCTTCTCGGCAGCGAAAGAATCGCCAAGCTGAAACCGCAGGGCGATTTGTTCGCCCCGGCGGTGAGCTTCAATTATTAAACAAAGAGCTTTAACTTCATCAGGCTTCCGTGTGGGTAACCGCGCCAACGCTATTCCAGTTTGTGGTGAAGAAGGACTCGGAGATTGCACCGCCGAGGCGCTGAGGTCGCGGAGAAATTTATATAAGATATCATCTTGAACAAACACTCTGCGAACTCTGTCTCTGCGGTGAATATTCTTTCACAGTAAACCGGAAAGAACCGAATTATAAGGAGGCGAACCATGAAGACAGTAGCAACGTGCAAACTAAGTCAGGAAGGCTGCGACATCATTGTCAACGCCGCTGTCGAGAAGGCCAAAGAGCTTAAGCAGATCGTCAGCATCGCCGTCGTCGACGCCGGCGGCCATTTGATGGCATTCAAGCGCATGACCAACGGGCGTACGCACAACACACTGATCGCCCAGACCAAGGCGCGCTCCGCGGCGCTGACCACCGCCGCCACGGGAAAGATAGCGCGCGACGGCAGCGAGATTCCCGATCACCAGGTGTTGGCGCAGACGCTCGCTATTGGTCCGGGGTGGTTCATTAGCATCGAAGGCGGCGTGCCAATCACCGTAGAAGGACAATGCATCGGCGCGGTCGGCGTCAGCGGCGCGCCTTCCGCAGTGGACCGGCAGATCAGCCAGGCAGGAATCGATGCGTTTAATAAGGCGTGAAATCAGTTCAAGGTTCCGAGTTCAAGGTTCAAGGTGGGGGGAAGGGACGTTGAACATTAAACCTTGAACATTGAACAGCTCGCTCAACGAGCGTTGAACATTGAACCTTGAACTTTGAACCGTCAAAAGCATGCACTACACCCGAAGAGAGCTAATGGTCGCCGCGGCGGCGCGGGAAATCGCCGACGGCGAAAAAGTTTTCGTCGGCATGCGCCTGCCGCTGCTGGGCTTCGCCGTGGCCAAGGAGCTGCACGCGCCGAACGCCATCGGCATATTCGAGAACGGCGTCGTGCGCGACTGGCCGGCGCTGGAATCGATTTTTACTATGAGCGATCCGCCCAATATCGCGCGTGCACTGTTCTGTGGCGGCGTGAACGACAACATGTTCCTGCTTCAAAGCGGTCGCGTTGATCTGGGCTTCATCGGCGGCGCCGAGATCGACCGCTTCGGCAACTTGAATACCCACTGGGTCCAAGAGCATGGGAAAAGAATCCGCTTGCCGGGAAGTGGTGGCGCCGCGGATGTGGCGACCATGGCAGGGCGCTCCATCATCATCATGAATCACGAACGGCGTCGCTTCACGCCGCGGGTTCGCTACGTCACCTCGCCGGGCTACGGAGACGGCGGCGATTGGCGAACGCAGAAGGGCCTCAGCGGCGACGGCCCGAGCCGAGTCATCACCAGCATGGGAATTTTCTCTTTCGATCCCGTGGACCGTGAAATGGTGCTGTCCTCCAACCACCCCGGTGTGTCCGTGGATGAAATCAAAAACGAAACCGGCTGGCCGCTGCGCGTATCACCGGAAATTCGCGAGACCGCGCCGCCGACCGGTGACGAACTGGCCGCCGTAAGAAAGTACGATCCCAAAGGAGTCTGGACCTCCTGATTACCCATCACTTCCTTTAGTCCAATAATCCAGTCCGACCCGCGCCTACGCTTCCAGTTTCACCGAATTGATCACCACCGCTTCCACCGGCACGTCCTGGTGCATGCCGCGGTTGCCCGTGCGCACCTTCTCGATCGAATGAACGACTTCCATGCCTGCGACGACCCGGCCGAATACCGCGTAGCCGAAGCCGTCGGGTGACGGACTCTTATGATTTAAGAAATCATTGTCTTTGACGTTGATAAAAAATTGCGCCGAGGCGCTGTCGACGTCGCTGGTGCGTGCCGTGGCGATGCTGCCGGTGACGTTCTTGAGACCGTTGGCCGCTTCGTTTTTGATCGGCGCTCGGGTTTTCTTTTGACTCAACTGGGGATCGAACCCGCCCCCCTGGATCATGAATCCGGGTATCACCCGGTGAAAAATCATTCCATCGAAATGACCCTCGCTGACGTAGTCGAGAAAGTTTTTGGTCGTGATCGGCGCCTTTTCGGCATCGAGCTCGATGCGGATATCGCCCATGCTGGTCGCCATCATTACTATAGGATTTTTCGCCTGTTCAGCCATTTTGCCTCCTGAAACTTCGAAAAGATCGTTCATTCTTAGCATCTTTCCATGCGAAGTCATACGACCATGACCCTATCCATCCAGAGATATGCACGGTCGGGTCTGGGAGTTGCGTTCCGATGCCTTTGCACCGCTTGAACGAATTGAACGATTTGAACGGCTTGAACAAGCAAACAGGCTGGAATTCGGTTCGCCGTTGCGATATGGGTACGGGCAATTCGATCATCTACGAACGGAGCCTTTATGCCGAGCGATAGAAAACTTGAGGGCATCTTGATGCCGATGCCCGTGGGGTTCAAAGCGGACGGCGCCATCGATCACGGCGCCACCGATGCGATCATCGACTTTTACCTCGGCGCGGGCGTGCATGGTTTTTTTCCCTTGGGAACTCACGGCCAGGGAATGGTGATGGAAATCGACGAGCGCAAGAAAGTCGCCGAACAGATTGTTAGCCGCGTGCGCGGGCGCGTCCCGGTGGTCATGCATATCGGCACAGCCAACACCCTTTCGTCTATCGAGCTGGCCAAACATGCCGCGGGACTCGGCGTCGACGCCGTCGGCGTGGTGCCGCCTTATTACTATCCGCACAACGACTACGAAGTTTACGCGCACTACAAGGCCATCGCGAGGTCGGTTCCCGGCGTGCCGATGTTCATTTACGACAATACCGAGACGACCCATGTCGAGATCACGCCGCCCAAAGCGAACAAAATCATCGAAGCGATCGCGCCGAATCCACTGGTGGGCATCAAAGTCTCGTTCATCGCCTACGACAAGCTCCTGGGCTACGTCTACCAATTGCCCAAGTTGGTCGGCGTCTTTCCTGGCGGCATTTTTTCTCTCTACACCGGATATTCGGTGGGCGTGCGCGGGGCGATCCATCCGCCCTCCACTCCATTCCCTGAAACCTGCGTGAAGATGTACGAAGCGCTGAAAGCCGGCAATCTCCAAGCCGCGCAGAAAGAACATGATCTTTTGACGAGACTCATGCAGGTGGTCGGACGCTTCCTGCGCACCCACGGGCGCGGCGTCTTCTGCGAGCTAATGAAGCTGCGTGGTCTACCGGTCGAGCGCTTCCCGCGCTGGGAGACTGCACCGTTTGCTGAAAAAGATCGAGCCGAGCTGAAAGAAGGAATCGCCAAATCGGGCTTTGCCTTGTAAGGCTGTCTTGGTACGATGGCAATTGTTAGCCGTTCAAGAGTTCAACGTTCAACGCTCGCTGTGCGAGCTGTTCAAGGTTTAAGGTTCCGAGTTCAACGTTGAACTTTGAACCTGGAACCCGGAACCGTTTGAACCTGGAACCTTGAACAAAGAGGCACCGGCCTGACGCAATGCCTGCAAGGACACGGCTTAGAATGACGCCACTCGTAGCGCTATGGCAAAAACCGATCAACCACTGACATTGGAAGTCGGCAAAAAGCTTTCGCTCGCTGAAGCCAAAGCCTTCACCGACGCGATCAAACACCGCATGTATGCGCGCTGGAACGAAAGGATCTTCGGCGGCGCTTTTATGCGCGATTTGGAAGCGGGCACCCTGCCCTTCGACACGATAAAACTTTTCTGGCGCCACTGGTACAGCTATCCGGTGGAGATCAACAATTTTCACCTGATCATCTACCAGCGCCACCAGGCGATCTTCGCGCGCCACCGCGATTTGCTCGCGCCCTACGTCGGCAAGATCAGCGACGAGCTGGTCAATCCGCGCATTCCGGGACACATCGAAGTCTTGATCAAGCAAGGTGAAGCGTTCGGCGTCACCTTGGACGAAATGATTAATTGTGAAGTGTTCGCCGAATGCCGAGCGCTCACCGAATTCGCCCGCGGCCTGGTTTATGAGGGCACGCTGATCGAATGGTGGGCGCGCTCGCTCAACGAAGAGATGTTCGGCCACTGGGCGAAGCGCTGGCGCGACGCTCTGCTCAACAAGTACAAAATCAAGGAAGCCGATCTCCACTATTTCCAAGTGCACGAGGAGGCCGATCTGCACGAGCACGAAGACGGCTTGATGGCCCACGGCGAGGTGGCACGTAGGATTTTCGAGCGGCTGCTACAGGACGGCTTGACCTGGTCGCGTCCCGGCTGGGGCGCGGAGTACTGTTGCCTGACCAACGCCGATTACGTCGCAATGTTTCACGACGGCATTTACCAGCATGCGAAGCAATTGGGTCACTTTTAGAAAAGACAGCCATTCACCACGAAGTTCCCCCTCCTTTATCCTCCCCCGCGAGCGGGGGAGGAAAGAGGTGGGGGCGTGTCCTTCGTGGTGAAAAATTTTTTTCCGCGGAGTAACTCGACTATGCCATTTAACGACCTGCGCGAATTCATCGACGCTGCCCGCAAGCTGGGACAAGTCAAAGAAATCCACGGCGCCCACTGGAATATCGAGATCGGCGCGCTGACCGAGATGTTCGCCCTCAAAGAGCCCTCCCCGTTGCTGCTCTTCGACCGGATTCCCGATCACGCGCCCAACTTCCGCGTCGCCTCAAACCTGATCAACACACCGGGCCGTTCCGGGCTGACGGTCGGCATGCCCGCCGATGCCCCGCCCATCGAGCTCATCGCCCGATGGAAAGAGCTGCTAAAAAACGTCAAGCCGATTCCGCCGCGCGTCGTATCGAGCGGGCCGATCTTGGAAAACGTCAAAACCGGCGCGGACATCGACATGACGATCTTTCCGACGCCGCACTGGCATGAGCTCGACGGCGGGCGCTACATCGGAACCGCCGACTGCGTCATCACCGGCGAGCCGGAAGAAGGCGGCTGGGTGAACGCCGGCATCTATCGCGTCCAGGTCCACGACAAGAATACTCTCGGCCTCTATGTCTCGCCGGGCCATCACGCGCGCATCATGCGCGAAAAATATTGGGAGAAGGGGTTGAGCTGTCCGGTGGTCGTCACCTTCGGTCAAGACCCGCTGCTTTTTCTGGTCGCGGGGCAATCGGTCCCCTACGGCATGAGCGAGTTCGACTACTGCGGCGGCCTGCGCGGGGCGCCGGTCGACGTGATCCGCGGGGAAATAACGGGGCTGCCGATTCCGGCCACCGCTGAAATCGCCATCGAAGGTGAAGTGCCGCCGCCCAAAGAACAGATGCACATGGAAGGTCCCTTCGGTGAATGGCCCGGCTACTATGCCCATGGCGCGGCTAAGGAGCCGGTGATCCGCGTCAAGAAACTCTACTATCGCAACGATCCGGTTCTCGCCGGCGCGCCGCCGCTCAAGCCGCCGTTCATCACCTTCGGCGTGCCCATCGGCGCCGCGGCGATCTGGAACTATCTGGAGAAGGCCGACGTGCCGGACATCAAAGGCGTCTGGTGTTTCGTGGGCGGATCGGCGGCCGGCGGTGGCGCGCCGTTTATCGTTGTTTCCGTCAAGCAACGCTATCACGGCCACGCCCAGCAGGCGGCCATCGCCGCGCTGGGCTCGCGCGCGGGAAATTATCATGGCCGCATCGTCGTCGTGGTCGACGACGACATCGATCCGTCCGACATGAAAGAAGTGATCTGGGCGGTCTCGACGCGCTGCGATCCGAAAACGGCGATCAGCATCATCGACGGCTGCTGGAGCACGCCGCTCGACCCCGCCATGCACCCCGATCAGCGCGACGCGGGGAATTTCGTTAACAGCCGGGCGATAATGAATGCCTGCCGTCCCTACGTCTGGCGCGACCGCTTCCCGCCCGTCAACGCGCTGAGTCCGGAGCTGAAGAAGAAAATGGCAGAAAAGTGGAAGAAGGAGCTTGCCTAAACCGATTGATTTGATAAAAGGTGCCGGAAATCTCGAGAGAGCAGCCGAAGTAGGTCGTAACAAACCAGGCCGAAGCGGAGGTCATTATGAAGTCAAAAAGAGTTAACTTCGGGCTTTCTGCGCGACTGTTTCTCGCTGCCCTGTCAATCTACATTTTACCCAGAGTTCTCTTCGGGCAGACTCCATTTTTTCAGGGCAAAACTGTAACCGTTATCCAAGGCCGCGACCCCGGCGGGACCGGAGATCTTCGGGTCAAAGCCCTCTTTCCGTTCCTGCAAAAATATATTCCGGGAAATCCGACCATTGTGAGCGAGTACATGCCCGGCGGAGGCAGCCGCAAGGCGGCCAATCACATATTCAGGACGGCGCGCCCCGACGGCTTGACCATCGGCAACTTCAGCTCTGCCATGGTTTCTATGGCGATCCTCGGAGAATCCGGCGTCCTGTACGATATTGATAAATTTCACTATCTGGGATCGCCGTATAGCACCTATCACGCCGTTTTTATCAGCAGAAAGCAGGTTGGTTTAAGCAGTATCGAAAAACTCCGGGCCACCTCCGGAATAAAAGTCGGAGCGCAATCCGTGGGTTTCTCAACTTACAATGAAGGCCGGCTGTTCGCGTATCTCCTCGGTCTCAAGGAGCCGAAGTTCATCGCCGCCTACAGCGGGGCCGAGCTCGACCCGGCGCTGGCGCGCGGCGAGATCGACGCGCGCGCCACCGGTCCCGACACTCTCCTCAAGCGCAACCGCGAGTGGCTGGAAAAAGATTTGGTGGACATTCATGCGATCATGGAAACTCCCAAGGGCGACAAGCATCCGCATCCTCGCTTCAGCAAACTTCCCGAGATCGAGAGTTTTGCCAAGTCGGAAAGAGAACGCAAGGTCATTGTGTTGCAGCGCGCTTTCAGGGTCGCCGGGACGCCCTTTGTGATGCCACCCGCGACGCCCAAAGACCGGATAGGGATTCTCCAGGAAGCCTTTCGCAAAACCTATAAAGATCCGGAATTCTTCCGCGAGTACAAAAAGCTCACGGCCGACGAACCGACGCCTCTGCTGCCGGAGAATCATGAAAAGGCGATCAGGGAAATTCCGCGCGATCCTGAAGCGATCGAGCTGTTCAAAAAGCTCGTCGGCCCCGACCCGCTGCCGCCGCGCTGAAAAGAATCTGCATCTGGAGCGACCGTCGCCGTGGCCACCCGGCGGCGGTTGCGTTGAGAGTATGTGACCCTGTATAAGGGCCTGCAATCGGCGCCTTGAGTGATCCACCGGCGTGGCGCCACGCGAGCGTGACGTAAGCAAAGGAAAAAACGGCATGGAGACTTCTCTGTTCCACGCGGCGATTCAGGGCTTCTTGAATCTCCTTCACTTCAAAGTTTTTTTTGCGATGCTATTGGGCGTGAGCATCGGCACCTTCACCGCCGTGGCGCCGCAGGGACTGGGCATGCCGCTGGTGTACGCGATCGCGTTGCCCGTGGTCATCAAGTGGGAGCCGATCACGGGCATCGCGCTGCTGATCGGCGCCAGCTCCGTCAGCGCCATTTGCGCCGCCTATCTGCCGATTCTGTTCGGCATCCCCGGCGGCTCCGGCTCTCAGGCCACCGTGCTCGACGGCTATCCCATGGGCAAGCGCGGCGAGGGACGCCGCGCACTGGGGGCGTCGTTCATGGCCGGCGGCATGGGCTGCCTGATCGGCACCATGACTCTCGCCGCGGCGATTCCCGCCGCCAGGCCGCTTATCTACTTGATGGGATCGCCGGAGCTTTTCGTCGTCATGCTTTGGGGTCTCAGCATGGTTGCCGTGCTGGCGGGGCGGCGCCCGGTCAAAGGACTCATTGCCGCGGCCTTCGGTCTCTTGCTTGCGACCGTCGGCCAGCAGGCGCAAAGCGGCATCATGCGCTTCGTTTTCGACCAGCCGTATTTATTGGACGGCATCTCCATTAGCATCATCGCGCTCGCCCTCTTCGGCGTTCCTTCGGCGCTCGATCTAGCGCTCACCAAGCTTGGCGTCGAGCAGCAGCCGGTGCCGCTCAAGGGCAGCCTGTTCGACGGCGTCAAGGACACCCTGCGCGAATGGTGGCTCGTGGTGCGCTGTAGCTTCGTCGGCGTGTGGGTGGGCATCGTACCCGGCCTTGGCTCCCAGGTGGTCGACTGGCTCGCTTACGGCCACGCGGCGCAGACCTGCAAGGGCGGAAGAGAAAATTTCGGCCACGGCGACGTGCGCGGAGTGATCGCGCCCGAGAGCGCCAACGACGCCAAAGACGGCGGCGACCTAGTGACCACGTTGCTTTTGGGATTCCCCCAGGGAGTGACCACCGCGCTTTTTATCGTCGCCTTGCTCGCATGGGGATATTTGCCTGGCCCGGAGATGGTGAAAAGGAACGCGGACGTCATCTACAGCGTCGTCTGGCTTCAGGGGATTGCGGGGATCATAGGTACTTTAATCGGGTTCTTTCTGGCCGCACAGCTCGCCAAGCTCGCCGAGGTGCGCTACACGGTCATGGTTCCCATCATGTTCATTTTCATTCTGATGGGCGCCTTCAGCGTTAACCGTGATGCGATCGATCTTCTGGTCGTGGTGGCCTTTGGCGTTCTCGGCTATTTCATGAGACGATTCGCTTATCCGAGACCGGCGATGATTCTTGGCTTGGTCCTGGGCGACCTGATGGAAAAATATCTCTACAGGTCGGTGGCGAGCTACGGCTTCAGTTGGCTTGCCCGTCCGGCCGTCATCGGGCTGCTGCTCCTCGCCGCGCTCTCTTTCGGTCTGACGCTGAGGGGCAGGATCAGAGCCAGCCACCGTGCCTCATCGTCTTCCTTCAGCGGGACGGTGGCGAGGGCCGAAGATGAAAGCTAATCTTACCCTTTTCTTCTTGGCGATATTCTTAGCGGCGGCATTCGCCGGTTGGGATTGGCCCAACATCGCCAAGATCATGCCGGTGTACGTCGCCGCGCTTCCGGGGCTCGTCTTGGTTTTAGTCCAACTTTATCGGGACGCGACGGGATGGGAAGGGCGGCGGGGCGGCGGCGGCATCGACATGGACGAGACCTACGAGGTCACGTTGGAAAAAAAGACCGAGCTTCGGCGCACGCTGGTGTTTTTTGCCTGGTTCACCGGCGGCGCGCTGGGCATCTGGCTGTTAGGCATCGTCATTACCCTGCCACTTCTCATCTTTCTCTACGCGCTGGTCGAGGGAAAGGAAAAATGGCATACCTCTTTGGTCATGGCGGCCTGCGCCTATGCGTTGGTCTGGGGGCTCTTCGAGTACATGCTGGAAACGAGGTGGCCGCCGGGAATGCTCTTCAGCTGAGGAGTCACCTTCGCCGCAATCCTGTGAAAATACCGGAGGAGAAGATGCGAAAAAGAACGATCCACAGCGGCGTTTTCTTCCTGGCAGTGGCTTTATGCTTTCCAACGGGCCAGGCTTGGGCGCAAGCTCCCTATTTCCAAAACAAGACGATCAAGATCATTCGCGGCGGCGCGCCGGGCGGCACCGGCGACTTGCAGGCGCGCGCGCTGATTCCCTTCTTGAAAAAACATATTCCCGGCGATCCGACCATCGTGGTCGAGAACATGCCGGGCGCCGCGGGCAGAAAAGCGGCCAATCACATCTACTCGACCGCAAAGCCCGACGGGCTTTCCATCGGCGCAGTCGGAGCGGGCCTCGTCGCGGGTCCAATCCTCGGGCTTCCCGGATCGCAGTACGATCTCGACAAGCTCATCTATCTCGGCTCCACCGAGAGCGGCGATCCCTACGTGTTTGTCAGCCGCAATGAACCCGCCTTCGACAGTCTCGAAAAGCTGCGCGCCGCCACGGGACTCCGGGTGGGCGCCCAGGCGGTGGGCCACCCGATATTCGTCAGCGGCCGGATGTTCGCTTACCTGCTTGGGCTTAAGGAGCCCAAGATGGTCGTCGGATACGGCGGGCCCGAGCTCGACATCGCGCTTGAAAAGGGCGAGGTGGATTTGCGCGCCAACGGCGCGGACACCATCCTCCAGCGCAATCGCGAGGGTTTGGACAAAGGGAGGCTCCATTTTCACGCTTCGATCTCGATTCCTAAGGGAAGGTTCCCTCAGGGTTTGCCCAAAGCTCCGGAGTTGGAAACCTTCGCCAAAAACGAGAAGGAGCGACAGTTGGTAAACCTGTTTCGCGCCTTTCTCTATCCCCGCTGGCCCTATATCGTGCCGCCGGGAACGCCCAAGGAAGTGGTGGCGATCTTGCGCGGCGCGATGGCGAAGGCTTTCAAGGATGTTGAATTTCACAAGGAATTTAAAAAACTGATGACCACCGACCCGACGCCGCTTACGGGGGAAGAAGTTGAAGCCTCGATCCGCGAGCTGCCGCGCGACCCGGAAATCGTCGGCCTCTACAAAAAAATGGCCGACCACGGCCCGCTGCCGCCGCGCTGATCGCAGCTGTTCAAAGGTTCGACGTTCAATGTTCAACGTCCCCTCCCCACACCTTGAACTTTGAACCTGGAATCTTGAACAGCGAGCAAAGTCGAAGGGAACGCCAAGGAAGGCGGATACTCGGCCAATCGAATCTAGGATCCGTCTACCTGCACCAGCACCAGCGGGGCGTCGCCCTCGGGACCCGCGCCCACGCTTTCCAGGACCGGCGGTGGCAGGTTGGGATTTTGCCGCTGCAACTTTTCCCAGCTTCGTCGCGCCATGATGATGTAGACTTTGCCCGGACCGAGTTCAGCGGTCGCCGCGACGGAAAAGTCGGCGAGTTCGTTAATCACCCCGCCGCGGTAAAAAATCACCGAATCGCTGTTGAAGCCCCCGAATAGATAAAGCCTGTCATTTGGCTGGACGCGATTGTTCACCTCTTCCATGAAGCCGCGGTAGCTCTTTGATTCCGCGATGGCCGGAAGAATCATCGACCAACCGACGAAGGCCATAAGAATTGAAATCGGCACCAGCCGGCGCGCCGCCGAGCGCGCCCGCGCCAGCCACAATGAATGCGCCGCCGCCAGCCACAAAACTCCCGACAAACATGCCGCGGCGGTAAAAGCGACGCCGAAACCGGCGATCGCATTCATGACCACCAGAAGATTGGCGCGATCCTTCGGTTTGAGGAGTCGTTCGACCGGCGCAAAAAACCAGGCCGGATCGTGGTTCCAAAGCGCTCCGAGGGTCACGACCAGGAGCAGGACGCCGCTGACAGCGGCGAAGGCTGCAATAGACCGATAAATAGCCAATCTCCCTCTCGTTGCGCCCGCTTGTTCGGAAAACCACTTGGCCGTGAACAGCGCGAGCGCGGGATAGAGGGGCAAGAGATATACCGACCGTTTCCCCATGGCGAGGGAAAAAAACAGAAACACGACCAAAAACCAAAGCATCGTAAAGAGACGATCGTCATCAGCGAAGAAGCCCCGCTTAAATCCGTCCCACAACGCTAGCGGAAGAAATAAACTCCAGGGCAGGCCTTGGGAGAACAGATAGGGAAGGTAAAAATAAACCGGATGGCTATGGCCGGAGCCGCCCACGAACCGTTCGAGATTCTCCCGCAAAAGCTGGCGGTCGACAAAGCCTTCTCCTCCCCGCGTGGCTGCGAGACCATACCACCCGACGGCCAGAACCAACGTGACCGCGACCCCGGGGTGGAAACAGAATTTGGCGAAAAGGTCCCAGCGTCGCCTGAGGGCGAGGAAGGACGCGATTACCAGACCGGGCAGAAGAATTCCCAACGGCCCTTTGGCCAAGGTACCGACGCCGACAAGGGCGTAGAAAACAAAATACCAAAGCGGGTCTGTGAGAAAGCCACGGTAGAGATAATAAAAAAGCACCAGGCTCGCCGTCACGAAAAAACAGAGCGTCATATCGACCCGCGCGCTGAGCGCCTGAGTCTGGTAGATGAGCGTCGTCGCGAGCACGGCGCCGCCGAGAAGACCGGCTGGCGCGCCAAAAAGTTTTCGCCCTAACGCGTAGATGAGCAACACGCCCAGAGTCGCGTACAAAGCGGATGGAAAACGGATCGTCGCCTCGTCCAGTCTGCCCGTGACCTGGTAGGTTAATGCGGCCGACCAGTGAAACAGCGGTGGCTTCGACGGAATCGTCGTCGCCCGCTTGAGCGGAAACAGCCATTCCCCGCGCTGAACGATATCCTGCACCGCCAGCGCTTCTCTCGGCTCGCCTTTGTCGAAAAAGGGGACCGCGCCGAGATAAGGAAAGTAAAGTACGCCGCAGAGAGCGAGAAGCGGACAGATGTGAAACAGAAACTGGGAGCGGGCCGGTGTCGGTGGGGCCATTAACCCAAATAGATAACCTTTTCGCGCAGCTTCTTAAAGAGACGCTATTGCAATTCTTGCCACCGTCGTCGCTAATTGTTTCGGATCCGCATTCCCCTCTCTATTCTCTCCCCCTTCAACGGGGGAGAGTTAGAGTGGGGGTGATTCGACCCGCGCCAACGACAAGCTTTTCACCCCTATCCTGGCCTTCCCCCATCAAAGGGGGAAGGAACACTCTGGTCTTTCGACTCTTCTATCGTCCGTAGCATGTCTGCCGCGATGGACTCGGAACAGCGCTACTTCTTCCCCAGCGCCTCCGGGTTCAGCACATGGCTCGGTTTGCCGGCGGCGAAAGCGAGAATATCTTCGACCACAATCCCGTAATACTCTTCGTAGCTTTCTCGTGTAACGTAGCCGAGATGGGGCGTGCAGGTGACGTTGTTCATCTTGATCAGCGGCTCATTCGCGCCCATCGGCTCTTCGTCATAAACATCGACAGCGGCAAAACCGGGGCGCCCGGCCCTGAGCGCATCGACCAAAGCGCCGCTCGCGATAAGTCCCGAGCGGCTGGCGTTGACGAGCAATGCCGAGGGTTTCATGCGCCCCAAGTCGTCGCGCGTGACGATGCCGCGAGTGTCTTTATTGAGCGGCAAGTGCAGACTCAAAATATCCGCCTCGGCGAAAAATTCTTCGCGGCTCTTGGCCACCTCCAATCCAGCGGCTTTGGCGCGGCCCGTGGAGCCTTCCCGCCCCCAGCAAACCACCCGTGCGTCGAATGCTCTGCCCACACCGGCCACAATGCTGCCGATCTTTCCGTAAGCATAAACGCCGAGCGTCTTACCGTTCACGCCGACACCGAGCGTCGACTGCCAATGGCCTTCTTTTAATCGCCTCACTTCGTAAGGAAGATTGCGCAACGCGGAGAGTATCAGTCCCCAGGTCAGCTGCGCCGTGGCGTTCGCATTGCCGGAGCCGCCCGCGGAAACCACAATCCCCTTTTCCGTGCAAGCCACAAGGTCCACATGCGTCGCCGCGCGCCCGGTCTGGCCGATTAGCTTTAGCTTCGGCAGCCGCTCGATCACCGCGCGGGGAAATGCCGAACGCTGCTGCGTGAGCACCACGACGTCGGCGTCTTTCAATCGGTCAGCGAGGCGCACCGGATCCTTTTCGGTATCGGTATAAACGACCACTTCGTGACCGCTCAGCTTGGAATAGCACTTGAGGGTCTTGAAAGCGTTTTGATAGTCGTCGATGACTGCGATCTTCATATTGTCTATCCCTTTCCAAGGTGACTTCCGCAGAGTCGGCGGGTCGTCTCCGCCGGACCGGGCAAACTCAAGCCGTTTGACAGCTCGACTTCGAACCGGATATTTTGCTCATGATTCAATCTTCTATAACATCGGAGGCGCGGATGAAAGCTATTCGTATCCATCAGTTCGGTCCGACCGAAGAGGCTTTGCAGTACGAAGAGGTCCCGACGCCGGAGCCCGGGCCCGGCGAGCTGTCGATCAAAGTCGAAGCGGCTTCACTGAATCGTGCCGACATAGGCTTGCGCAAGGGTACCTATCGCATCTCGCCTGACCAACTGCCGATCATTCCCGGCCGGGAATTCGCGGGCGTTATCACGAGGGTCGGTGCCGGTGTCACCGAGTTCCACCTGGGGCAACGCGTCGTCGCTTACCCCGGCACGGGTGGCTACGCGGAGTACGCCGTCGCAAAAGCATCCGAAGTCCGGCCAGTGCCCGATGGGGTTAGTGCCGCCCAGGCCGCTGCGTTGCCGACGGTATTTCTCACCGCCTGGTTCGGTCTTACAACCGACGGGAATCTCAAGCCGGGCGAGTGGCTGCTGATACAAGGCGGCAGCAGTGGTGTCGGCGTCGCGGCGATCCAGATCGGCAAGCATTTAGGCGCCAACGTCATCACGACCTCCGGCAGCGAAGAGAAATGCCGGCGGTTGCAGCCATTGGGCGCGGACGTGACCATCGATGTTTCACAAAACGATTTCGTTCCGGAAGTCTTGCGCGTGACAAACGACCGCGGCGTCAATGTGGTATTGGAAATGATTGGTGGGGAGGTCTATCAAAGGAGCTTGCAAGTGCTAGCGCCGGGCGGATGCTTGTTTTCCATCGGCGGAGCTTTCGGAGCAATCCCCGATCCGCCGCCGGCGCTCTCCGAAGGACGCAAGGCGACGCGCTTTTCGATCACGAATTATCTCAAGGCGAATCCCGAGGATTTCCGGCAACTGGATATGATCCTAAAACGGGTTCAGGAGAAAACGTTTCAGGTTGTAACTGGGAAAACCTTTCCCCTGGCGGAAGCCCGCGCGGCCCAGCGGTACCTTGAAGGGCGCGAGCATTTCGGCAAGGTCATGCTGACGATGTAAGATCAAGCGGGAGGTGTCACATGGCGTTTAGAATCAGACGAGTCGGCCACCTGGTTTTACGCGTACAGAATCTCGAACGCTCGCGCCAGTTTTTCACCGAAGTTTTAGGTTTCCCGCAGGTCGGCGAGAACGACCGCGGCATGCTTTTTTTCAGCACCGATGTGGCGGACAATCACCATATGCTCGCGATCAGACAGGCGAAAGAAGGTTCGGGGTTGCCGGACCCCGAGGGCGTGGGCATGGAGCATGTCTCGTTCGAGCTCGGCAGTTTCGCCGAGCTGCAGGAAGCCTACCGGCGATTCAAAGAGCACGGCGTCGTCATTCACCACACCGTCTATCACGGCGTGGCCAAAAGCATCTACTTCTTGGACCCCGACGGCAACCTGCTCGAAGTCTACTGCAACGTGCCGCCCGAGGAATATCGCAAGTCGGCACCCAACCCCTATTTCCGCTATGGCAGCATCGAAGACGAGCTGGAAGGAAAAGTGCCGCAGCGGCCTGGGACCGTGGCGCCGTAAACTTGTCGACAAGCCTCCGATGGATCAGTCGAATAAAGAATCGTAGGGTGACCCGTTAAACGATGTGCCGCCATGACAGTCTCTTCCCCCTTGACGGGGGAAGATTAAGATGGGGGTGAGAAGCTCGCTTGTAAAGTTATGTCCATCACCCCCACTCTAACTCTCCCCCATCGAGGGGGAGAGAAAATGGCGTCCCATCGACCCAAATCTAGCTCGCTGATAAGCTTCCACCCCCCGACAGGTTTATTTGTAGCCGCTTTTCCCCGCCTCTGTTAAGATATTTTCCATGAACGAGGCTCAAGAAAGAGAGAACTCCACCGGCGGCAGGCTCTCCGCGCCGGCGCCCGATCTCGCCGCCATGAGCGACGACGAGCTGTTGCAGATGCGTATTTGCGATTTGAAGCTCAAAATCGACGGCAGCGAGCTCGAATCCCGCATCGAAGAGTTCTACGCCGAGCTCGCCGTCAAAGGTATCTCGTTCAAGCCACTCTGCTACCTAGGCGACGAATGGTTCTGCCCCGACGGCTGCGCCACCATCGCCATTCCGTTCTACCTCGCTCACCCACGCTTAAAAAAGTTGGAAGACAAAATGATGATGGAAGTAGAAGGCGGCACAGAATCCTGGTGCATGAGGCTTCTGCGCCACGAGATGGGCCATGTCTTGAACCACGCGTACCTGCTGGAGAAGGACAAACGTTGGCAAAAGATGTTCGGGCCACCGTCCTTGGAATATTCCGAGAGTTTTCGCGCCCGCCCCTATAGCCGCCGCTTCGTGCGCCACCTCGACGGTTACTATGCCCAGAGCCACCCGGAAGAAGACTTCGCCGAGACGGTGGCAATCTGGCTTACGCCAGACCTGGACTGGAAGCGGCAGTACAAGGATTGGACCGCGCTCAAGAAGATCGAGTTCGTCGAGGAGTTGATGAGCAAATTCGCCGGACAGCCGCCGCTGGTGCTGTCCAAAACAAAGATGAGCGAAGCAGCTCGCCTGCGCTCGCGGCTGGAATCCTATTACAAGCGCCGCCGCCGTTTATACGCCCAGGAATTTCCCGACTTCTTCGACGCTGACTTGCAGAAATTATTCGTTCCCGCTGCCGCTGCGCCGGACAACGAGCGGGCCGCGGTTTTCTTGAGAAGGTCGGGCAAATTGATTTTGAACGCCGTTTCCGCCTGGACCGGCGAGCCAAAGTTCACACTCAACCGCGTTTTGCGCGCGTTGATCGAGCGTTGCGCCGAGCTCGATCTTCGGCTACCAGCGCAATCGGCCGGTGTCGAAATCGCCGCCTACCTGGCGACCCTGGCGTCGCATTACCGTTTGACGGGGAAGTTTAAAGGATCGTAGGATTATTCATGGTCCGAGGAAGAATCACGACACCGTGGCAATCAATAAGGGGTGAGCTTGGAGGAGCGAAGGCGAAAAAGATGTTCAAGGTTCAATGTTCCAGGTTCAACGTTTTAATTCGTTTCCGACTTTGAGCCTTGAACTTTGAACATTGAACTCTGGATCTCCGTGCTCGCTCCGGAGAGCTCGCGCCTCGATTGCTGTCACGTGGTAATCCGGGCTGGGACATGGCGCGCGCGCAAAAACGATACAAAGTCCTGGTGCTCTTCGACACCGCCGGCACGCCGCCGCCGGATCAGGATTTCACCAAGGAACTGAAGACCGACGATTGGGCGGCGGAAGCCCATGTTATCGGCGCGCTTAAAAAACTCGGCCACGAAGTGCGCACCATCGGCGTGTGGGATGAGCCAGGCATGATCATCGACGAGATCAAAGCCAACGCGCCCGACGTCGTCTTCAATCTGACCGAGCACTTCAATGAAGTCTCGGCCTACGACCGCAATGTCGCCGGCTTGCTTGAAATGATGGAAGTGCCCTACACGGGATCAAGTCCCACGGGACTGACGCTTTGCAAGAACAAAGGAATGGCCAAGGAGATTCTCGCCTACCACAAGATTCGCGTGCCGAATTTCGCGATTTTTTCCCCCGGCGCCGCGATCCGTAGGCCGAAGCGGCTCAAGTTTCCACTCTTCATCAAGCCGCTCAAAGAAGAAGGGTCGGTGGGCATCGCACAGGGCTCTTTCGTCGAAACCGATGAGTCGTTCGAGGAACGGGTGCATTTTATCCACGAACGGCTGAACCAGGAAGCCCTGGCGGAGGAATACATCGACGGCCGGGAGCTTTACGTGAGCATCCTTGGCAACGATCGTCTGCGGGTATTTCCCTATCGCGAGGTGATTTTTGCGGAAGTCCCTGACGATCAACCGAAGTTCGCCACTTTCAAAGCCAAATGGGACGACGCCTACCGCGAGCGCTGGGGCATTCGAAACGTTTTCGCCGAGTCCCTACCCGACAGCACTCATCAGAGCGTCGCGAACATCTGCCGCGCCGTCTACCGCGCGCTGCGCATTCGCGGCTACGGCCGCATCGATTTGCGGGTTACTTCCGAGGGTGAGATCGTAATTTTGGAAGCCAACCCCAATCCGAATCTCGACCGCGACGATGAATTTGCCCAATCCGCCATGAAAGCCGGCCTCAGCTATCCAGGGATGATCCAGAGAATGTTAACCCTGGCGTTGACTGCGAAGCATTGAGGTGTTCACGCGGAAGAAGCTCATGGAGGGATGGTCACCACCGTTCCCTGCTGTCGGACCTTAACGTTTCTCGCGTAGATTCTTACCTCAGAAAAGTTGGACAAAACGACTGCAACACAATTTATCGCGCCAAGCATGTCCTGAGCCGAGTCGAAGGGACGCCAAGACGCTAAGTGACGGGCAAGGCCTGTCATCCCGAGCGAACGCGAGGGATCTAGGAAAGATTTCTCTCGGAGCTTGTCCTGAGCTTTGTCGAAGGGTTCGAAATGACAATGCTCTTCCTTTGCGCCTTTGCGTCTTTGCGGGAGAGTAATCCGAGTTTGGTTGCGGCGTAGCCGCGCTGGGTCCTTCGTGGTGAAATTTATGTTTTCTTGTTGGTTGCCGCCCCGCTGAGCAACCCGCATTCTTCGCGGTTAGGTTTATTTCCGGCCAACCTTGGCGAATTCCTCTAAAAACGTTCCGGCTTTGAAGTTCGGATTGATCTTCGGCTGGTCGCCTTTGTATATGATGTTGAGCTCGCCCATATATTCCTGGATCGGCAGAGGCTTGATCGCGAAAACCATCGCCGGCTCCTCGCTGGTAATGTGATGCTGGTGCCAAACACCCTGGCCGATGTACATCGTGTCGCCCGGCTTCCAGTCGATGCGCTCGTCGTCCAGGAGGCTGTAGCCCTGGCCGCGCAAGACGATGATAATCGCTTCGTTGTGCTTGTGGGTCACCGAATGGGAATGGGGCGGGTAGATATGGCAGTCAACTTCGATGATGCGGTTTTGAAAACCGAGCTCCTGGGAGACCAGCGGCCCCATCCAGACACCGTTCTGCGCCTCCCACTCGACCTTCACGTCCTCACCTTTGATCGCCTTGCGGCCGGCCTTGCGCTTGGCGATATCCGCCTTCACCCGCTCCGCGCGCGACTTAAAGAGCGCACTCTTGCCTTCAAACCATTTTTCGTTGCTTTCGTGGTCCGCCATCTCTTATTCCCCTTTCTTTCCGATTATAGATATTGCGTCCCAAAACTTCGGCATACGCACCTCTGCGCGATGTAGAACTGGGAACGCTCCATTTTTGTTAGCTGGCGCACCTTGCGATGTCAAGGAAGGTGAGCGCACAGCGGTGGCGTAGCGAAACGGTCTAAGGTCAAGTACGCCTCATGGAAACAAACGAAGACCGGCGCATGCGCCATCAAAGCTCGGATAAGCGAAAATTAGTGATGTCGGTGCTGATCGTCGTCTGGCTGATCCCCTGGGGGAATGTTTGGGCGCAGGTAACCAAACTCAACGTCGGATACGTTGGCATTAATTCGGACAACGTCATCGCTTTCATCGCCAAGGAAAGCGGCATCTTCGCCAAGAACGGTCTCGACGTGCAGTTGATATACTTCGGGGGCGGCACCACAAGGAAATAGGCGCTGACGCCCAGCGCAAAAAAGGCGGGCAGAGTCGACTTCCCGCCTTTCATAGTATTGAATGGGCGGAATCGGAGAGGGGGGCTTAAAGGCGGGTTAGTTCAGCCACTCTTTAACGTTGCCGGCCATAATCACATCGAGGATCTCTTTACAGTCCTTTATCGCCTGATCCATAACTTTGGTGTCGTTGGCGTGGGACACGCCCTGTTTGACCGCGCCGTGGAGCGCGCGCACGACTTCCAAGAGATGCTCATCAATTTTGTCCGTGTTGGGTGCTGTTTGCGGCATATAACCTCCAATTACATGTAGAGGCGGCCCTTGTTCGGGTCAGGAACCTTCAACCCCATCTGCGTCAGGATCGGGCCGACCTCGTTTATATAGTCCTGGCGGGCCTGCTCATTGGTGCGCCGTTTTAGGCCCCAGTAGCGATAGCGCTCCGAACGCTTGGAGGCGCTGCGACCGAACATATCGAGCGCTTTGACGTACCAGTAATCCACCGCCTTCTGGGCTTTCGCCGTGCCCGCGTCGCCGGACTGAATCAATTCCAGCGTCTTGTTGTAGCCATATTCGATGTGGCCGAGCTCTTCGTTTACGATATCGGGTAGAATTCTCTGCAGCGGCAGATAACTGCAATCGTAGAATTCCTCCAACTGATAGCGACCGACCCGGTCGATCAAGAAGCCGAAAACCGCGTTGTCTTCCCAATTCGTGATCAGCCCCCGGAAGGTTTCGACGAAGCGCTTCTCGTTGGGCTGGCTCAGCACAAAAGAAACGTCCACGCCGATATCGCCGGCAACCCGCGCTACTTTACGGTAATGATCGATTTCTTCGGCCGCCGTGCGCGCAATGATCAGTTGATCGAGCTTGGTCGGCGCCGCCGGCAGCATTTTCTCAACATACAGGTGGGGCCCGCCGATCTCGCAATCGGCTTGAATGGTCAACACATGGCCCAGAAGCTCTTTGTACTCCGAGTCCATCTTATCGACGTCTTTCAGTTCAATCTTGTCGGTAAACATCCTGCTCTCCTTTTGCTGATTTGATCCATCGCCATCCAATATATGATTAACAAAATCATAAGAAATTTTCCAGCGCGCCGGCGGATCTGATCCGGACAGTGCGTCTTGAAGTTCAAGAACAACTTCCCTAGTCCACAAAAGGCGACTACGCCGAAAGCCGGCCGCCTCGCACCGTCGCACCGACCACAAGTCCGGCGCTCACAAGGACTAAATTCTTAATGATGTATTGCCCCTCGAGGGTGGGCGCGTAGGGTATGTGAGTAAAAGATTCGTTCGGGAAGAGAAAAAGCGGCGCCGCCGCGCCGACCATCTGTAGCCAAAGGAGTGCCAGCGTCGTCCGCAAGAAAACGCCGAACACCAGCCCGATCCCGACCGCGCACTCCCAGGTCGCCAGCGCCACCAGGGCACTTTTTGTCGGCACGAGTCCAAACGTCAGGATATCGATGGTTTTGGCAGCCAAATCTTGGGCCGGGCTCAGCCCAGGGAAGAATTTTAAAAACCCGAACCATAAAAAGATAACGCCCACGCTTCCTCTCAGAATTAAGATCCCGTGGCGCGCCATGGAGGCTGTCAAAATCCTGTCCACGGTGTTGAAGAGTGAGCGAATCCGGCTCATAGCGTGTTCCATTACTTCACCGGTACAGAAGGATCGATTCCCGCTCTTCGCGCCACGACTGCTCGTCAGGTATCGCCAGAGCATTGAGATCGGGGGGAGCGGCAGCGGGATCGTCAACCCATTGGCGCAGCAGCTCGCTGCCGTTGATGAGATCAATGGCGAGGCGGTCGCGCTCGTACTCGTAAGGGAAGTCGCGCCAGAGATCGTAGTCAGGTCGGAGAGTTCGCAAAGACTTGAGCGCAAGGGCGATAAGGCGCCAGGGCTTGAAGACGTTATGATCGTATGCCGCGTCTTCGACATGAATCTGTATTCCCGCGCAGAGTTTGCCGGCGTGCTTATTAAAGGTCGGTTCGAACCAGCATTCGCGCAGCCGGCAGCCGCTGAGCCACGCGGGTGCCAGCGCGTGCATCTTTGCCATTAAGGCACGCGGTTCGAGATCCGGCGCGCCGAAAAGCTCTAAAGGACGCGTGGTGCCTCGCCCTTCGGACAGCGTCGTGCCTTCCAGCATGACCGTTCCCGGGTAGCAGCGTGCCATCCATACATTGGCCGCGTTCGGGCTCGGATTGACCCAAGCGCGCTCCCCGAGCGGCCAGCCGAATCCCGGCGCGCTCCCAGGATTCCAGCCGTCCATCGTTACGATATTTAGTTCGACATCGAGACTCAGCGTCTTCAAAAACCACTTCGCAAGCTCGCCCAGCGTAAGTCCGTGGCGCATCGGCAGTGGCCCCGCGCCAACGAAACTCTCCCAACCGGAGCGCAAGCACAATCCTTCCACTGGGCGTCCGACCGGATTGGGACGGTCGAGCACCCAGACGGCTTTCTTGTGTTGCCCTGCCGCTTCGAGAACGTAGAGTAGCGTCGTGATGAACGTGTAGACGCGACAGCCGACATCCTGCAGATCGACGATCAGAACGTCAAAGCCGTCCATCATCGCCGCCGTGGGCCTGCGCACCTCGCCGTAGAGACTAAAGACCGGAATCCTATGCACCGGATCATGAAACTCCGGCGACTCGATCATGTTGTCCTGCTTATCGCCGCGCAAGCCATGTTGCGGGCCGAAGGCGGCAACCAACTTGATGTCGTTTAACGCCGCCAGCGCGTCGAGCGAGTGCCCCAAATCGCGCGTCACCGAAGCCGGGTGGGCAAGCAAAGCCACACGCTTCCCCGCCAATGGTTTGCGCAACGCCGGCTCGTCGATCAATCGGTCAATTCCGAATTGCATCGTTTATCTATTCTAAGCGCTCTTGTCGGGAAGTGCGAGTTCCAAAGCGAAGGAATCGGGATGATGAAAATCCGGCTTGCCCAGCGGGTGCTTCAGCGCCCAATAAGAGAGCGTACCGTCATTCTCTTCGATGACCGCGGACAATCCGAGCCGCAGCATCCCTTCCGGTTGAATCAGCGGCAAGCGATCCAAGCGGACAAGAACCTCAAGCTCGAAACCATTCGCCGCGGTCCGTACGCTAATCCTCGGATCGAGTCCATCGTCCTCAATCGGTCCACCGTCGCGATAACTCTTGAACGCATACGCTGCCCACTCACCCGACGGCGAAAAGTTAAACTCCCAGTAAGACTGCTGTCCCTTTTCGGCGATGAAGACCTCGAAGCATGTATGCTGCCACAGCCCATCCGCCCTCCGCGGGTACCGAGGCGGTGGAATCCGCAGGCGGGTGGTGTCTCCGTTGAGAAAATAGGTAAGTGAAAGAGACCCACTCTCCATCCAAACCACTCGTGCTTCGATCGCATGCACCTTCCGGCTCGATGTCTCAGCATGACACGTGAGAACGGCGGTGTACGGGATAAATTGCGTCATCATGATAGGCGCTTGTCTCATTGTACTTAATATAGGGGATGAACATCTAGCGCAAAGCAAGTCGCTTCTCCCATATCCTTGACAGGCCGCAGAGCAGTGCCTACAACGAGGTAACGAACTATTGACGGGAGAGCGTGAATGGCTGGCACTTCTTACAACGGACCGGCTTTCGACTCTGGCAACCTTAAGGAACTGAAACAGAAATTGGTCGACGGCTGTCACATTCTCGATCGCGAGGGCATCACCGACGGCTTTGGTCACGTGAGCGTGCGCGTGCCTGGAAGCGAAGCGTTTCTGACGATCGCCGGCGTGAGCCCCGGCTGCGCGACGCTGGAGCGACTCGTGATGCTCGACTTCGATGGCCGCTTTCTCGGCGGCGAAAAGTCGCCGCCCTACGAGTGGCCGATTCACGCCTGCATCATGCGCGCCCGACCCGAGGTCATGAGCGTCTGCCATACTCATTCAAAGTGGAGCTCGCTTTTCAGCATCGTGAAAGGCGGCCTGCGCCCGGTGCACATGTATGCGAAGTTTCTCCCCGCCGCAGGCCCGCCGATCTACCCGGCGTCCGGCCTCATCGGCACCGTCGAACGCGGTATGGCGCTGGCATCGGCCTTGAAGGATAGTGCGGCGGTCTTGCTGCGCGCCCACGGCGACGCGGTGGTCGGGGCCAGTCTCGAACAAGCGGTCCTGCGCACCATTCAAATCGCCTTTCTCGGCGCGCTTGCCCACATGGCCGTGGCCCACGGCGAGCCGCTTTACATGAGCGAAGAGGAATTGGCGACATTTTCCGCCGAGCCGGCGTTTCCCGCGCGCCCGTGGGAGTATTACTTGAACCGGGTGCGCGAGCGCCGCGCTCCTTGACAGCCTCGTAACCGACTAATAGATTCGCGGAGACAGACATTCCGTTCGTTGATCCCGAACACCTAGGAGTTTTCATGGCCTCCGATCGCAAGAATGTGCCAGCAATCGATTCGTCTGATCTGAAAGAGTTGACGGAAAAGTTGATGACCGCATGTCACATCCTCGATCACGAGGGCGTCACCGATGGCTATGGTCACGTGAGCGTGCGCGTGCCCGGCGCGGACGCGTTGATAACCATCGCCAACGTCAGCCCCGGCTGTGTCACCCGCGATCGGCTGATCATGCAGGATTTCGACGGCAATTACCTCGACGGCGCGAAGACCCCGCCCAATGAATGGCCTATTCACGCGTGCATTTTCAAGGCCCGGCCCGATGTCGAGAGCATTTCCCACACGCACTCGAAGTGGAGCACGATTTTCAGCGTGCTGCCGATCAAGCTCAAGCCGATGCACCACTACGGCAAATTCCTCTCCGCCGACGGACCGCCGATCTATGAAGGTATCGGACTGGTGCGCACGGTGGAGCGCGGCAACGATTTAGCGAAAGCATTAGGCAACGGGCCGGCGGTCTTGATGCGCGCCCACGGCGACGCGGTGGTTGGCGCGAGCATCGAGCAGGTCATCGAACGCACCACGCGGCTCGCCATGCTCGGCGAGTGGAATCACTTGGCGCTGCTCCACGGCGAGCCGAGATACTTGACCGCCCAGGAACTCGAGGTCTACAACGCCGACCAGCGATTCCCGATGCGCGGCTGGGAGTATTACGTGAGCCGATTGAAGGATCGGCGCTAATGCGTGTTTAGAGTCTCGCGTCCATAAGGTGGATTGACGGATCTTAATTTCACTTGACGCCGCAATGGGAAACCTGACTCTAGCTTTTATCTCCGCGTTCAACGAGCGCGTCGAACCGCTGATGAACGGCACGGTGCAAGCGGAAGGGATAGAATTGATCCCTACCTACTCGCATCCCGCCGAGACTTTTTGGCGCCAACTCAAGTTCGGCGAGTTCGAGGTGGCGGAGATGTCGATGTCGTCGTACCTGATCGCCCGCTCCCAAGGAGCCGACATGATCGCCCTGCCGGTTTTTCCCAGCCGCCGTTTGTTTCAAACCGAGCTTTCGTACCACGCGGATTCTGGCATCGCCAAACCGGAAGACCTCGCCGGCAAACGGCTGGGAGTGGCCGAGTATCAACAAACAGCCGCGCTCTGGATACGCGGCATCTTGGAACACGACTTCGGCGTGTCGCAATACAAGATTCACTGGTACATGGAGCGCAGCGAAGAAATGAGCCACGGCAGCGCAACCGGTTTCCAGCCGCCGCCGGGAATCTCATTTAACCGCATCGCAGCGAATAAAAGCCTGGCGTCGACGCTCCTGGAAAATGAATTGGACGTCGCCCATATCGCCAGCCCCTGGGTGCTCCAGGCCAACGCTCTGGATCGTTCCGCCCGCATCGCCGGCCGGGGCGATTGGGGCAAAATCAAGCCGTTGTTTCCCGACCGCATGTCTGAAGGGGCGCGCTTTTTTAACCAGCATGGGTTCCTGCCCGTCAACCACGCCTACATCATTCGCGGGGACATCTACAAGAATTACCCCTGGGTCGCGTTCAATCTCTACGCCGGTTTCGTCAAAGCCAAGACGCTGGCCCGCGAGAAATTGCTCGAGCGCATCCCCACGGCGCTTTTTTTCGGGCCGGAGTACCTCGCCATGACGCGGGAAATGATCGGCGACGACCCGTTTCCCTACGGCATCAAGGCGAATAGAGCGATGCTTGAAACGATCGTCGGCTATTCCCACGAGCAGGGACTGACGCCGCGCCGAATGAAGGTCGAGGAGCTATTCGCTGAAAGCACCCTCGACCTCTAGCAGCGATCACGACGGAATACGACCGGTTGTAAACCGACGAGGAGAAGAGAATGGGAAAATTGCAATTGAGCTTCATTTCGGCATTCAATGAGCGGGTCGATCCGCTGATGACCGGAACGGTCCAGGTGGAGGGCATCGATCTGGTACCGACCTATTCGCCGCCGTCGGAAACTTTCTGGCGGCAGCTTCGATATCAAGAGTTCGACATTGGCGAGATGTCGATGTCCTCATATCTGATCGCCCGCGAGCGCGGCTTCGACATGATCGCCCTTCCGGTTTTCCCGAGCCGCCGCCTTTTTCACACCGAGATTTCCTATCACGCCGATTCCGGCATCAAGAAACCGGAGGATCTCATCGGCAAACGGCTCGGCGTGGGCGAGTACCAGCAGACCGCGGCGCTGTGGCAGCGGGGCATTCTCGAACACGACTTCGGCGTGTCGCAGTACAAGGTCCACTGGTACATGGAACGAACCGAGGAACTCAGCCACGGCGGCGCCACCGGCTTCAGTCCACCGCCTGGTATCTCGTTTCAGCGCATTCCGCCCGACAAAAGCATGGCTTCCATGCTGGTAAACAACGAACTGGACGCCGCGGCGATCAACAGCCCGTGGATGAAAACGCCCAGCATCATCGGCCGGTCCCATGGTATTCCCAGCGGGGGCGGCGATTGGAATAAAGTGAAGCTGCTCTTCGCCGACCGCATGGCCGAGGGGAAGCGCTTTTTCAAGAAATGGGGTTTTCTCCCGGTAAACCACGCCTACACGATTCGCGGCGATATCTACAAAAAATACCCCTGGGTTGCCTTTAACCTCTACACTGGGTTCGTCAAGGCAAAGCAGCACTTCAATGCCAAGCTGGTCGACAGCATTCCCACGGCGCTCTTCTTCGGCCGGGAGTACCTGGCCATGACTCAGGAGATGTTTGGCGACGATCCCTACCCGTACGGCGTCAAAGGCAACCGAAAGATGATCGAGACGCTCATCGACTTCTCCCACGAGCAAGGGCTTACGACGAAAAAGATGAAGATCGAGGAACTGTTCGCCCAAAGCACGCTGGAGCTGTAAAGATGGGAGTGATGGAGTACTGGCACAAAAACGCTTTGACCCTATGCCTTCGCCCTGCGTTCCCGCATTCATCCTCCCCCTCGATGGGGGAGGACAAAGGTGGGGGTGAATCTTCGCACGCGAGTAACGCTAATAATCACCCCCATCTTGATCTTCCCCCGTCAAAGGGGGAAGAAAAAATATTGCGCGTAGCAAGGTGACGCTTATCCAATGAGACAACTTCTCGCCACACTATTCGCTTCCTTAGTGATCACAACCATCAGCAGCGCGCAACCCGCATCTGCCAAACCCGTAACCTTCGCTTACCAAACTCCCACCTTGAACGGCACCCTTCCCTTGATTGTCGGAATCGACTTTGGCTTCTTCGCCGCAGAAGGATTGGAGGTCAAAACCGTTTTTATTCGCGGCGGGCCGACCGCCATCGCCGCCTTGGTCGGCGGCGACGTCGATTACACGGTCGTCGCTGGCGTGCCGGCGGTGCGTGCCATCGTCCAGGGCGCTCCGGTCACCATTGTCAGCGGTATGCAGCCGTACATGGATTACACGCTGATCGGCGCCAAAGGGATCACCCAGCTCAATGACCTCAAGGGTAAGATCGTCGGCGTCACTGGCGCCGGCGGCATCGCCGAATACGCCGCCGTCGAAGGGCTCGCAAAAAAAGGATTGGTGCGCAACCGCGACTACAAGATCCTTTACGGCGTCGGCAACAGTCCGGCGCGCGCGCAGTCCCTGGAGGCGGGACGGATTCACGCCTCGCCGTTCTCGTTTCTCGAACGACTCGAGCTGGAGCAAAAGGGATTCCCCGTGCTCTTTGAAATCGGCAAGGTGCTGCCGGGGTTTCCGTTCGTCGTGATCATCTCCAGCAAACGCAAGGTGGAAGCCGACCCGGAGGGTGTAACCGCTCTACTAAAAGGCATGAAGCGCGGCCTCGATTTTCTTAGGAGCGACAAAGAAAAGGTCGCCGCGGCAATCATTAAGAAAAACCAGTTCGGCGATCCCGCAACGGTGCGCAAGACCGTTTACCAGTTTTCCGATCTTTACTCGATTTCCATCACCAAGGAAGACATCGAATCCGTCATCGCCGCCGCGCGCATTGAAGCGGAAGCGAAAAAGTTCGGCGGCGCAGAGAAGTTTTTCGCCGGAACTGTATTGACCAAGGCACTTAGCCAAAGCCGCTGACCCTGGAAGGAATCGTTATGGCAAGAGATTTAGAATTAACCCTTATGCTTGCCGATTATCACCGCACCCGCCCGCTGCTCAATGGTGAAGTCCGGGCCCAGGGAATCAAATTACAACCGCGCCGCGCCGAGACCGGCGAAGCCTGCCTGCGCCCGGTGTACGAAGAGTTCGACATCGCCGAGATGTCCATGTCCTGGTATATGATGGCCCGCTGCCGCAAAGAACCGGTCATCGCTCTGCCGATATTTCCCCTGCGGATGCAAATCCACCCCTACATCTTTTGCTCTTCCTCGTCGGGCATCGAGCGCCCGGAGGATCTGAAAGGAAAAAGAATCGGCATGGATCAGTACCGGCTCACTGTCGGCCTGTGGGCGAGGGGAATCTTGCAGGAGTATTACGCTGTGCGTCCCGAAGATTGCCATTGGGTTACATCCGAGCCTGAAGGGGCTGGTTTCCAACTGCCGGCGGGCGTGAAAATCACCGTGCAGAACGAGCCGACCGAAGCGCTGCTGCTTCGCGGCGAGATCGACGCGATTATTCCGCCGAACGTCGTGCCGTCGTTTCGCGACAAGGACCCGCGTATTCGCCGCGTCTTTAAAGACCCGCGCGCCACGGTCAACGAATATTTTCGCAGAACGAAAATTTTTCCGATCACTCACGCGCTGGTCGTGCGCCAGTCGCTCTTTGACCAGCATCCCTGGCTGGTCTCAAGTCTCCTGAACGCCTTTACGGAAGCGGAGCAGCTCTGCCGGAAATCCTACGACTACGCCAAGCGGCTCGCTTTTCCGACTGCTGTGTTAATTCTTGAAGAAGAGGAAGAAATCTTCGGCGTAAACCCCTGGGATCACGGCTTAATCCCGGAGAATCGAGCGGTTCTGGAAAAATTCGTCCAGTACGCGGAAGAGCAAGGGTATATCCCCTATCGCCCGCAGCTAAGCGAACTCTTCGCCCCGGTGGGCAACTGAAATTGTTGCAGCGAACCTAGATGAAACCACGGCGCTGAGCAAAAAACATGGTCGGCGGATTGAGCGAGGCAGCATCGACGAAACCGGATTCCAACGAATGCACGAGATTCCCGCCGGGCACGGAAACCGCGGCGTAATCCTTTGAAGTCATACCCCGCTTTTCCAACATTGTCTCGCTCACAACCCTAATTCCCTAACTCACTAGTTCCTAATTCACTAACTCACTAACCCCTACTTATGAAACTCCCTCGTCCCCGCGTACGCCCGCGGATTCACCAAAGCATGCTCCTCCTGCATCAGCCATGCGATCTCCGCCGCCAGCGGCACGCTCGCCGCTTCCATCGACGCATGCGCCGCCATCTTACAGAATTTGAGCGTCACTTTGTCGAACTTGCCGATCTCTTCGCCCCACTTCCACGCCTCGTCCTGCAACTGAGCGTGCGGCACGACGCGATTGATCAATCCCGCTTCCATCGATTTCTTCGCATCCCAGTTTTTGCCCGTGAGAATCAGCTCGAAGGCGAACTTGGTCGGAATGAGAGTCTTGAACAGGGTCGCGATGATCGGATAAGGCAAGAAGCCCCGCATTATCTCCGGCAGGCCGAACAGCGCTTTGTCGGAGGCAATGGCAAGGTCGTGCGGCAGCAACAGCGTGATGCCGCCGCCGAGGCAGTAGCCGTTGACCACGGCGATGGTGACCTTGGGAAAGGTCCGAATCACTTCCGCCACGTGATAGGCGCGCGGTTCTTTTCGCCGATCGGTTCCTCGATTTTGGCCGCCCTCGGTCGGAAACTCGGACAAGTCGCGCCCCGCACAGTAAGCGACATCGCCCGCACCCGTGGTCAAGACAACCGCAATGGAATCGTCGTTGCGCAGCTCTTCGAAAACCGCGAGTATCTCGCGAATCGCATCGCGGCTCAGCGCGTTTCTTTTCTCCGGGCGGTTGATGGTAATCTTCGCAACCGCGCCGCGGGTCTCGAGTATGGTGAACTTGCCCTCTTTAATCATCGTACAATCCTTTCGATGTTATCGGCTATCTGTAGCCGAATAACACCGCAGCAGCACCCGGTCAACCGGACGCAAAGTCTATTTTCACCAGGGAGCGAGGTGAGCTATCACCCTCGTCCTTCCTTACCACGAGGCCCCCGGCGCAGCGAAGCCGCAACCGAAGAATTTATGAAATGGAGAATTAACCACAAAGGGCCCAGCGCGGCACAACCGCAACCAAAGATGCAATCCTTGTGTTTCACCGCAGAGGCCCAGAGTTCGCAGAGTTCGGATTATTTTATAATCAAAAACTCTTTCCTCCGCGCCCGGAGTCTATCCTGAGCGGCGCCGAAGGACGCCTCCGTGGTGATCCACACGAAAGTCTGAACAACGTCTCTATTTAACTTCGATTGAAATCTCCGTAGTTGAGTTTTTAACGGCAAATTTAGCCTTCTCCCATTTCGGCGGCCCGAAATTGACTCTCTGATTATTTGAAAACCCGTACGGCTCTAGAGGCATCCCTAATAAATTCTTATCCATCTTGCCGTTTTTGTTTTCATCATGAAGTGCCGCGATTCCGTAATCCCCATAGGGAATATCGCTCAGTTTCCATATCACTGATTGACTGTCCACATTGATCGTAGATGAGTACGCGGGGTGTTCGCCCAATCATGTCTCGGAGGAATTGAATACAGCGATTCTCACCTGCCCTTTCTCAGAGTGCAGCCCAGCGACCTTTATTATTATAGTAGCCGGTCCCCCCGACTGCGCCGGCGTTGGTGGTGAAAAACTCACAACGACAGAAAATAGAGTAACGCACGCAAGTGCAATTTTTATTCTGAGGCGTCTATATGGCATGACCTGCGGAGTTTAAATTGGTTCTCGACTCTTAGCAAGAAAAACTCTTTCCTCGCATTCGGGGCTATCTCTGCGGAATTTTTCAGAGGCGCACCGGGGCCACTTGTAGGTCTCAACCCGCGGTCAGGTTGACGCGCTAAATTAGAAGAAACCGATCATGAACAGAGCTATTAAACCCGCTATGACTACCGCGGCGAGGATAGCCGCGATGCCAAGGGTCTGTCCTTTGGAAAGCACAGGACGACAGGTGGGACATTGCAGGTCAGCGAGAGATTTTCCTTTGTTACAATTCGGACACTCAGTCCCAAGTTTGTCCTCTAATTCACGAACCAACTTCGCGGCCTCTCTGAGGGTCATATGTTTGCGGTTCATACGAAAGTCACTTCAAGCCCGGCCGCAGGTGCAGCGTGTAGTTAGGCATTTCACGATTCACCCGGCTTGAGTGACCGGGGCGGACCTGGGTATACCTCAACGCTGATGCCGTGCGCATCGATATAGCCCCCGAGGCCGTAGCACGGATGAAGAACTAGGCGATGCACCGACCCCCTCCGCTCCACCTCAAGCCCCACGATCACGTTTTGGCCGCTGAAATCAGCTAGTTCTAGATCGATGATCTCATCGAGCTGAAACCTGACCACGGCGTGCCGGTCGGTTCGAAAGTACGGCTTGCCATCTTTTTCGTACGTCTCGTTGGTCATGAGCCAGGCATGAATATTGAGCCAAGAGACTCCTTCGCGATTAAGGTGGATATCGAGGATCTCGGCGTCGTGAAACGATGGCCACTCGCCGAACCATGAGACAACTGACTCAACTCCGCTGATTTTAGGACGACTTCCTGTCTTCATAGGAAAAGAAAATGGACCGGGAGTCTATTAGTACATGGATTCACCGCTTCCGACTGTCGATCACCCGCCCGTCGGAGAGAATAAGCTGGACACCGCCGTCTTCCGTAAAAGACTGTGCCACGACCTCTGGGCCGTTGCCCCGGAGTGCGTCGCAGATGCGCTCGTGCAAATCTGCAAACGTAATTGACGCATAGTCCCGGCCTGAAAGAACCAGCAATGGGTTAACATACTCTTGAGGTGAACGAGGAGTGCCCTTGGCCGTCCCTCTAATGACGAACACGACCGCCCGCATAAATTCGCTATCTCCCTCGCTATCGACCGCTACTGGGGGCGGCAGAAATTCAGCATATAGATCCCCGTCCTCATAGCCAAATCCTGGGGTCGGTGTACCAATATGTCCCGGAACTCCCTGTGCGACTACTTCGACCCACTCGGAGCCGATGTAGTGATCGCCAAATCGCGGAAACATCAGTGACCAAAGTGTGGCGTAGATGCTCATGATATTCGCCCGTGAAAAGCGAGAAATTACAGTATTGCGTTCAGTGACGACTCGCAACGAGCGCTCGCCTCGCGGTGGCCTTATTATCGCAAAATCCTAGTGACGGTGCCATACCGCAGCAAGACCATGATTTCCGTAGCCTTAATCGCGCATGACTGCATCCTTTCTCACCTCCCTGACATCTAAACAGCCAGATCATCCCGACCAATTGGGATCGGGAAGCAAGCCGTACGCAAATCAAAAACATTTTATGGGAGGGTTTTTACATGAGTAAGCGCAATATCATTATCGCCGTAGCGATCATCATCGTCGGAGGGCTCTGGTACGCGTTTCGGCCAGAGTTGTTGTTCGTCAATCAGACCGTGAGTGAGGAGTTTCCCGGCGGGGCGGCGATGGCCTCGATAGAGAAGGGGCCGATGGCCGTCACCAAAGGTAACTTCAAGGGGTTGGCGCATGAGACCAAGGGATTGGCGTCCATTTACCAGCTTGCTGACGGCAAGCGCACGCTGCGCCTGACCGAATTCGAGACATCCAATGGCCCGGACGTTCATGTCTACTTGACCGCTGCGGAAGTGGCGAAGGGCAGCGACGCGATCAAAGCGGTGGGTTTCATAGACCTGGGTTCCATGAAGGGCAACAAGGGCGACCAGAACTACGACATTCCGGCGGATGCGGATCTAAACAAGTATAAGAACGTCACGATCTGGTGCGCGCGCTTCGGTGTGAACTTCGGCGAGGCCGCCCTGGCCGCGCCGATGTCGATGCCGGTGAAGGTCGCGGAAGGCTCTTTCCGCGGCGTCGCCCATGAAACCAAGGGCACGGCGTCGATCTACCGGCTACCCGAGGGCAAGCAGGTGCTGCGCTTTAGCGGTTTCGAGACCTCCAACGGTCCCGACGTGCATGTTTACCTCGTCGCGGCGGCGGACGCCAAGGACGACGCGACGGTGAAAAACTCCAGCGTCATCGATCTCGGCTCCATCAAGGGCAACATCGGCGATCAGAACTACGACCTCCCGGCGGGCGTGGACCTCGCGAAGTACCGCGCTGTCACCGTGTGGTGCAAACGCTTCGGCGTCAACTTCGCCACCGCTCCGCTTGGGTCGGCAAGGAGTTAAGACAGTTCACCGCAGAGGCGCCGAGGACGCAAGGTAAAAAGCGCGAATACGAAACCTCCGCGTACTCTGTGTCTCCGCGGTGAAGATTCTTTTAAATCACTGTACGCCCAAACCCCAAAGCAGAACCATCGCTCGATGTCACAATCAACCAAAATACTAATCCTCGGCGGCGGATTCGGCGGGATGTACACCGCGCTGGAGTTAGAGAAGGCCCTCGGCAAGGGCCCCGACGTTGAAATCACGCTGGTCAATCGCGAGAACTTTTTTCTCTTCACGCCGATGCTCCACGAGGTGGCCGCCAGCGACCTCGACATCACCGCCATCGTCAACCCGATCCGCAAGATGCTTCACCGCACAAACTTTTTCGACGGCGAAGTCAGATCCATCGATTTGACGACGAAACGGGTGGTGGTTTCCCACGGCATCGACGCAAACCATCCTCATGAGCTTGACTACGACCATCTCGTGCTCGCCCTCGGCTCGGTGACGAATTTTTACGGCATCCCCGGCCTCGAAGAACGCGCGCTAACGATGAAGTCGCTCGCCGACGCGGTCTATCTGCGCAACCGGCTCATCGAACATCTCGAAGAAGCCGATTTCGAGTGCTCTACTCTGCCGCCGGAACAACTGCTCACTTTCGCCGTCGCCGGCGGAGGTTTTGCCGGTGTCGAGACTGTTGCCGCCGTCAATGATTTTCTGCGCGAAGCGCTAACGCATTACCCCCATTTAAACGAAGCCATGCTGCGCATTGTTTTGGTGGAGCATGGTCCGATGATCCTTCCCGAGCTCGGCCCCGAACTCGGCCGTTACGCGCAAAAGAAGCTGGCGAAACGCAAAATTGAGTTCCGCCTGGGCACAAAAGTCACCGGTCTGACCGAACGCGGCGTGGAGTTGAGCGACGGCACGACGCTTCCGGCAAGAACACTCGTCTGGACCGCCGGCACGGCGCCGAATCCGCTACTCGACCCACTCCCCTGCCCCAAGGAGCGCAGGCGGATCACCGTCAACAAATACCTCGAAGTGCCGGGGTGCCCCGGCGTCTGGGCGCTCGGCGACTGCGCCTCGATCCCGGACAAGAAATCGGGCCGCCCCTACCCTCCCACGGCGCAGCATGCGCTGCGTCAGTGTAAAGTGCTTGGCCAGAACATCGCCGCCGCTGTGAGGGGCGGCCCGAAGAAACCCTTTGTCTTTTCGATCATCGGCCAGTTGGCCACCATCGGCAGGCGCACCGGAGTGGCGAAGATACTCGGCTTTAAGTTCTCCGGCTTCATCGCCTGGTGGCTCTGGCGCACGATCTACCTAAGCAAGCTGCCGCGCGCCGAAAAAAAACTCAGGGTGACGCTGGACTGGACGCTGGATTTGTTTTTTTCTAAGGATTTAGTGCAGTTCATGCCGTTGCGCTCGCCGAAAATTCACGCCGCAGCGCGGGAAGCCGAGGGACACCCCGCGCCGAAAGTCTTACCCGCACCGCTCGCACCACCCATCCATTAGATAATTGTTCAGTATTTCTCCGCATCTTTTGCCGCCCCGCAAACATCTAAGTCTCCAAAGGGGAGAAGCGCCCCGCGCCACGCCCGAGGAAGGGACCGTGTCATAACGTACCGGACACCGAGGTGTCATCCCGAACGAAGTGAGGGATCTTAGATTTCTCGCTGCGCTCGAAATGACATGAAGGCGATGCACACGCCTTCTCCACAATTATGACACAGTTTCGAAGCGAGGGAGGAAAGTCATGTCAAACCAAAACCATTACGACGTGATCATCATCGGCAGTGGCGCGGGCGGCGGCACGCTGGCCCATAAGCTCGCCCCGACCGGCAAGAAAATCCTCATCCTCGAGCGCGGTGGCTATGTGCCGCGCGAAAAAGACAACTGGAACCCGCGCGCGGTGAATCTCGAAGGCAAATATCAAACCAAAGAGAAGTGGCATGACAAGGACGGCAAGGAGTTGCACCCGCACACGAATTATTACGTCGGCGGCAACACGAAGTTTTACGGCGCCGCGCTGTTTCGCCTGAGGAAACAAGACTTCGGCGAGATACGCCACCACGGCGGCGTGTCGCCGGCTTGGCCGATCTCGTACGACGAATTGGAGCCCGACTACACCGAAGCCGAGCGGCTCTACCACGTGCACGGCAACGCCGGCGAGGACCCCACCGAACCCGATCGCAGCGCTCCCTACCCGAATCCGGCAGTGAGCCACGAGCCGCGCATCCAGCAATTGTCCGACGACTTCGCGAGCCTGGGCCTGCGGCCGTTTCACACGCCGCTCGGCGTCATGCTCGACGAGAAAGATCCCCACGCCAGCCGCTGCATTCGCTGCGAGACCTGCGACGGCTTTCCCTGCCTGGTCTACGCAAAGTCCGACGCCCAAGTGTGCGCCGTCGACCCGGCGCTCCAGCACGCCAACGTTACGCTCTTGACCGATGCCTATGTCGAACGGCTTGAAACCGATGCTTCGGGACGGCAAGTGAGCAAACTCATCGTCAAACATAACGGCGCGCGCGAGGAATTATCGGCTAACATCGTCGTCTCCTCCTGCGGCGCGATCAATTCGGCGGCGCTGCTGCTCCGTTCGGCAAGTGACCAACACCCCCGCGGGCTGGCCAACAGCTCCGACGTGGTGGGGCGCCACTACATGGGCCATATCAATTCCGTATTGATGGCGCTCTCGAAATGTCCCAACCCGACGATCTTCCAAAAATCGCTCTCGGTGAATGATTTTTATTTCGGCGCGCCGGGCTGGAATTATCCGATGGGTCATATTTCGTTTGTCGGCAAGCTCGACGGCGAGACGCTCAAAGGCGGCGCGCCCGCCGTCACTCCCGGTTGGACGCTGGATCTCATGGCGAAGCACTCGCTGGATTTCTGGCTCACGTCGGAAGATTTGCCCGATTCCAACAATCGAGTCACCATCGACTCGAACGGCGGCATCGTGCTCAGCTACACGCTGAACAACGAAGAAGGGCACAAGCGCTTGATCGCCAAATTGAAAGAGTTGATGCAGCAGCAGACCCAATGCAAAGTCCACGGCCACCAGTGCCACGAAGGGCTGTTCGCGCGTAATCTATTCGTCGGCCAGCGCATCCCGCTGGCGGGCGTCGCCCATCAGGTCGGCACGGTGCGTTTCGGCATCGATCCCAAGAAGAGCGCCCTCGACCGCAACTGCAAGGCCCATGACTTGGACAACCTTTACGTCGTCGACGGCAGCTTCTTCTGCTCCAGCGGCGCGGTGAACCCGGCGCTGACGATCATGGCCAACGCACTGCGGGTAGGGCAACATTTAATTGAAAGGATGAAGTGATGAAACAGTTACCAGTGGTCAGTTTTCAGTTGGCAGAAATTCGAAGATTGCGCCTAACAACTCAGGTGCGCCGATTCCGACCACTGACAACTGGTAACTGACAACTTGGGGTTGTTGGGGAGCTAATGATCAAACGAACTCACCGCCTAATTTGCGTTGCCGCATTGATACTCGCGGCTTTAGTGGACCCCAAGAGCGGGTGGGGCCAACTTGTAAAGTCCGTAGAATCCGTCGGCATGACGGTCTCGGACATGGACCGATCGGTAGAGTTTTTCGCCAAAGTGCTGTCGTTTGAAAAAGTTTTGGACATCGAAGTCGCCGGCGCCGAGTACGAGAAGCTGCAAGGCCTGTTCGGCCTGCGCATGCGCGTCGTGCGCATGAAGCTCGGCGACGAGCTGATCGAATTGACGGAATACCTCGCGCCCCAGGGCCGGCCAATACCAGTGGATTGGCGCAGCAACGATCGTGCGTTTCAGCACATCGCCATTGTCGTGAGCGACATGGACAAAGCGTACCAGCACCTGCGCACGCACAAGGTGCAACACGCCTCCACCGGACCGCAGACGATTCCACCATCGAACAAAGCCGCCGCCGGCATCCGCGCCTTCTATTTCAAAGATCCCGACGGCCACAACCTGGAGATCATTTATTTTCCCCCCGGCAAGGGCGATCCGCGCTGGCAAAATAGCAACGGCAGGCTGTTTCTCGGGATCGACCACACCGCCATCGTGGTTTCGAGCACCGAGCGCGGGCTCAAATACTATCGCGACTTGTTGGGTCTTAGAGTCGCGGGCGAGAGCATGAACAGCGGCACCGAGCAGGAGCACTTGAACAACGTGGCCGGCGCGCGCCTCCACATCACCGGACTGCGAGCCGCCAGCGGACCCGGCATAGAATTTCTCGAATACCTGACGCCGCGTGACGGCCGACCCGCCCCGGCGAACAGCCGCGCCAACGATCTTTGGCACTGGCAGACCACGCTGGCGACACCGGACGCGTCCAAGGCCGCGCAAAAAATCCGCGCGGCCCAGGGACGCATCGTGTCACCGCAAGTTGCGCAGCTTCCCGAAAAGAGCCTAGGGTTTAGCAAAGGCTTTCTCGCGCGGGACCCGGACAGCCACGGGCTGCAATTTATCGAGAAGTAACCGCGGCAGAGCCGCAAGCGAATTTCGGAGTATCTCCCGCAAAGACGCTAAGGCCGCAAAGGTCGGAGATTACGGGTGAAAATTATTCGTAACAAGTCTTATCTTTCCCCTCTGAACTTGGCGACTTTGCGCCTTGGCGGGAAGAATTTCCGACTCCGAGTGCCTTCAGCTTCCAGATTATTTGCACACGCCGCGCAAATTTTGAACTATAGTAGTTCAAAAACGTTTTACTCGGCGACCTCTGCGCCTCCGTGGTGAGTCCTCTTTGTGGCGAATGGATCAATGAGTGATGCACTAAGCGGGGCCAACCAAAATGAATGACCTTGCTAAAATGAAACAGGACGAATGGCTCGAAGCGGACGGGCTGGGCGGCTTCGCCTCGGGAACCGTCTCGGGAATTCGCACGCGACGGTATCACGCACTGCTGCTCACGGCGACCAAGCCTCCCGCCGGCCGACTCGTGTTGGTAAACGGTTTCGACGCCTCGGTGGAAACGGCCAATGGGACATTCGCGTTGTCCTCACAGGTTTATCCGCCGGACCTCATGTATCCGAACGGCGCCGCGCGCATCGCCGAGTTCAAATCCGAGCCCTGGCCGCGGTGGGTCTTTGCGCTCGAAGACGGGACCAAGATTCAGCAGGAAATTTTCGCCGTCAACGGGGCTGCCGTCGTGGCGTTCTCTTGGCGCTTGTTGACGCCGGGCCGAAGAGCGCTCTTATCGCTCCGGCCCTTTCTCTCCGGACGCGACTACCATTCGCTGCATCATGAGAACCGCGCCTTTCAGTTTCAGCCCCAGATGGGCCATCAACGAATCCTCTGGCATCCTTATCCCGGCCTTCCGGGAATCATCGCGCTGCACAATGGCGAGTATCATCATCAGCCGGATTGGTATCGCAACTTCGTCTACGAGCAGGAGCGCGCCCGCGGTCTGGATTTCACCGAGGACCTCACCGCGCCGGGAAGTTTTCAATGGAATCTGGTTGACGGCGAAGCCGCGTTGATTCTCGCCGCCGAGGGATTCGAGAACGAACAGCTCCCGGCGGATCAAGCGGCCGAAGAGTCATTGTCGCGTCTGCGCGCCAAGGAGCGCCGCCGCCGCGGAAAATTCGCCACGCCGCTCGATCGGGCCGCGGACACCTATCTGGTCAGGCGCGGCGCGGGCAAAACCATCGTCGCCGGTTATCCTTGGTTCACGGACTGGGGCCGCGACACCTTCATTTCCCTGCGCGGCCTCTGTCTCGCAACCGGACGGCTAGACGTTGCGGGGGATATTCTTCTCGAATGGAGCAATGTCGTTTCTGAGGGCATGCTGCCAAATCTATTTCCCGACCAGGGCGTCCGGCCTGAATACAACTCCGTGGACGCCTCGCTGTGGTACATCGTCGCGGTCCATGATTTTTTATCGGCGCGGCAAAACGGCGGCGGCATGGTCTTTCAACGCCAAAAACAATCGCTACAGAAGGCTGTCGACACCATTCTCACCGGCTACTCCCAGGGCACGCGCTACGGTATCCGCATGGATCAGGACGGGCTCCTCGCCGCCGGCGTGCCCGGCGTGCAGCTCACCTGGATGGACGCCAAAGTCGGCGACTGGGTGGTGACGCCGCGCATCGGCAAGCCGGTGGAAGTCCAGGCGCTGTGGATCAATGCGCTATGGATCGGCAGCCGCTTCAACGACAAGTGGTTGGAACCCCTCGTGCGCGGCCGTGAAAGTTTCCGCGCGCGCTTTTGGCACGAGCAAGGCCGCTATCTTTACGACGTCGTCGACGCCGATCATCAAGCCGGCAAGGTCGATGCGTCGTTTCGTCCCAATCAGATTTTCGCCGTCGGCGGTCTGCCCGTCGCGCTGCTCGAGGGTGAGCGCGCGCGCCGCGTCGTCGACGAGGTCGAGCGCCGCCTCTGGACCCCGCTCGGTCTACGCTCGCTGGCGCCGGGCGAAACCGGTTACACGTCCCATTACGAAGGCGGCGTGCGCGAGCGCGACGGGGCTTATCATCAGGGCACCGTGTGGCCCTGGCTCATGGGTCCGTTCGTCGAGGCCTGGCTGCGCGTGCCCGGCGCGACGGATGATGCGAAACGTGAAGCCCGCGCGCGCTTTCTCGCGCCCATGTTGGAACACCTGCATGAGGCCGGACTAGGGAACGTGTCCGAAATCGCCGACGCCGATGCGCCGCACACGCCGCGCGGCTGCCCGTTTCAGGCCTGGTCCCTCGCCGAGCTGCTGCGCTTGGACCGGGCGGTGCTCGCCGGTTCCGTCACCGAACCGATGGCGCAACGCATCGCGAGAAAATGACATCTAACGACAACAACAAACGCGCAACGACAAAAAAACAGGATGTGATAGTATGCCTATGAGAACGATAAAGACGACCGAAAAGAGAGCCATGACCCAAGAAGAACTGAGACTTCAAGAGGACCGCCAGCGCAAGGTCAACTGGAAGCGCTGGGGCCCCTATCTCGCCGAACGCCAGTGGGGCACGGTGCGCGAGGACTACAGCCCCTACGGGACAGCGTGGGATTTCTTCTCCCACGATCAAGCGCGCAGTCGCGCTTATCGCTGGGGGGAGGACGGTCTTGCCGGGATCTCAGACAAGCACCAGTTGATCTGCTTCGCCCTGGCGCTCTGGAACGGACGAGACCCCATTCTCAAGGAGCGCATCTTCGGCCTTACCGGCAGCGAGGGCAATCACGGCGAAGACGTCAAGGAATACTATTACTACCTTGATTCGACGCCGACCCACTCCTATATGAAGTTTCTCTACAAGTACCCGCAGGCCGAATTTCCGTACGGCCGGCTGGTGGAGGAGAATCGCCGGCGCGGCAAACGCGATTTCGAGTTCGAGCTGATCGATACCGGAGTCTTCGACGGCGACCGTTACTTCGACGTGTTCATCGAATACGCCAAGGCGGGAGCCGACGATATTCTCGTTCGCATCGAGGCGATCAATCGCGGCCCCGAGCCCGCCGAGTTGCATCTCTTGCCGACGCTGTGGTTTCGCAATACCTGGTCCTGGGGACTCGATGCGCGCAAGCCGAGCGTCAGCCGGGATGAAACCGCGGAGATCGCCGCGCTCAAAGTCTATCACCACTATTACGGCGATCGCTGGCTCTACTGCGAGGGCAAGCCGGAACTTCTCCTCACCGAAAACGAAACCAACGCGCAAAAGCTGTTCGGCGCCGGGAACGGCTCGTCCGCTGTCAAGGACGGGATCAACGACTGCATCATTCATGGCGCAAAAGACGCCGTGCACGCTACGGAAGCGGGAACGAAGGCGTCGGCCCACTATCACGCGACCGTGGCGCCGGGCCAATCGATGACCGTGCGGCTGCGGCTCAGCGACGCGGCGTCCGCCAGCAGCAAGGCGCTCGACGGTGAATTCGACCGTCTCTTCACCACGCGCAAGAGCGAAGCGGACGATTTCTACCGAACCGTCATACCCGACGCCATCGCGCCGGACCGGCAGAACGTCATGCGCCAGGCGCTCGGCGGACTGCTCTGGAGCAAACAATATTTTCACTACGACATAAACCGCTGGCTCAAAGGCGACCCCGCCGGGCCCGAGCCGGCGGCGGAGCGCCGTAACGGGCGCAATCATGAGTGGACCCATCTGTATAACGCCGATGTCATCTCGATGCCCGACAAGTGGGAGTACCCATGGTATGCAGCATGGGACCTGGCGTTCCACTGTATCCCGCTCGCGCTGGTCGATTCTGAGTTCGCCAAGGAGCAACTCGTGCTGATGACGCGCGAGTGGTACATGCACCCCAACGGACAGATTCCCGCATACGAGTGGGCGTTCAGTGACGTGAATCCACCGGTGCACGCCTGGGCCGCGTGGCGCGTCTACAAAGTCGAAAAGAAGCGACGCGGCAAAGGCGACCGAGCTTTTCTGGAGCGCGTCTTCCATAAACTGTTGCTGAACTTCACCTGGTGGGTCAACCGCAAGGACGCCGGTGGCATGAACATTTTCCAAGGCGGCTTTCTCGGTCTCGACAACATCGGAGTCTTTGACCGCAGCGCGCCGTTACCCACCGGCGGCTATATCGAACAGTCCGACGGCACAAGCTGGATGGCCATGTACACGCTGAACCTGCTGGCGATCGCGCTGGAGTTGGCTTCGGAAGACCCGGCCTACGAAGACGTGGCCAGCAAGTTCTGGGAGCACTTCATCTATATCGCGCATGCCATGAGCCATCGCGGCCAGGACAGCATGGGACTGTGGAACGAAGAAGATGGTTTCTTCTACGACGTCCTGCGAATGCCGAACGGCACCCATTATCCTATGAAGATCCGTTCCATGGTAGGATTGATTCCGCTGTTCGCCGTGGAGACCCTGGAGCCGGAGCTGCTGGATAGACTGCCGGGCTTCCGGCGGCGCTTGCACTGGTTCCTGGAGAACCGACCTGACCTCATCAAAAATGTGGCCTGCATGCGAACGCCTGGCATGGGCGAGCGACGGCTTCTTTCGATCGCGACTCAGGATCAGCTCCGCAACATCCTGAAGTTCATGTTGGACGAGGATGAGTTCCTTTCACCGTATGGCATTCGCGCCGTCTCCCGGTTTCACCGCGATCACCCGTATAAGCTTCCAGTCAATGGCCACGAGTATCGCGTCGACTACGAGCCGGCGGAATCCAGCACCGGCCTCTTCGGCGGGAACTCCAACTGGCGCGGGCCGATCTGGTTTCCGGTGAACTTCCTGCTTATCGAGTCGCTGCAGAAGTTCCACTTTTATCTGGGAGACGGCTTCAAGGTGGAGTGCCCGACCGGTTCGGGTAAGATGATGACGCTCTGGCAAGTCGCCGGCGAAATCTCGCAGCGGCTCACGCGGATTTTCATGCGCGACGAGGCCGGGCGTCGTCCGGTCTTCGGCGGCACGGAAAAATTTCAGAGCGATCCTTACTGGCGCGACCTGATTCCCTTTCACGAATACTTCCACGGCGACAACGGCGCCGGCATCGGCGCCAGCCACCAGACCGGCTGGACCGCGCTGGTGGCCAAGCTGATACAGCAGTACGGGGAGTAATTTGACGTAGGATGGGTTGAGCGATGCGATACCCATCATAAACGGGTCACAACGATGGGTATCGGCGTAGAACGCCTCCACCCATCCTACGGGACTGCCGACTGCTTTTTTACGGGGGTGAACCATGGATTACGATCTGATCGTCATCGGCGGCGGGACGGCCGGAATGAGCGCGGCGAAAGCGGCGCATAAGCTCGGCGCTAAAATCGCCATCGTCGAAGAAGACAACTTCGCCGGAACTTGCCTGAAGAGCGGCTGAATTCCAAAGAAGGTGCTGGTGAGCACCATCGAGCTACTGACCCGAGCGCGCCGCGGCAAAGAGCTGGGCATCAAGGGCGCCGAGAATCTCAGCCTCGATTGGCCCGCGGTAATCGCGCGCAAAGACGATATCGTCGCGCGCTGGTCAGCGGGCAAAAACGCGGCGCCCGCGAAATTGGGCGTTCCGGCGCTGCGCGGCCATGGACGGTTCGCGGGTCCACACGAAGTTAACATCGATGGCAGAAACTATTCCGCCGATAAGTTCGTTATCGCTACGGGCTCCAAACCGGCGCGCCCCGGGATTCCCGGAGTCGATCTGGGAATCACCAGCGATGAATTGCTTCACCTGAAGAGACAGCCGAAAGAGCTGGTGGTCGTCGGCGGCGGTTTCATCGGTCTCGAATTCGGTTTCGCGCTGGCGTGGGCGGGGACGAAGGTGACGGTCTTGCAATCCGGTCCGCAGATCGCGCCGGCGCTGGACGACGAGATACGCGGGATTCTGCTGGCTACGGCGAAACAGGCGGGGATGACGATCGAAACCCACGTCAAGGTCAAGGGAATCGCTGGGGACAAGACCGTCGAAGCCGAAGTCGACGGTCGCGCGGAAAAGTTTGCCGCAGACGAGGTTCTGCTCGGCACGGGGCGCCCATCGAATGTCGAGCCCTTGAATCCGCAAGCCGGCGGCGTCGAGCTCGACCGCGGCGCGGTTAAAGTGAACGAATATCTACAGTCGGTCAGCGCGCCGCATGTCTATGCCGTGGGCGACGCCGCCGGCAAGCGTCAGCACTCTCCGGTGGCTTGGTACGAGGGTCCGATCGCCGCTCACAACGCTCTCAACGGCAACAAGCAAAGAATCGACTTCAGCGTTTTCCCCAGCGCCATTTTCACTATTCCGGCCATCGGCCAGGTGGGTCTCACGGAAAAGGAAGCGCTTGGCCGCGGCATTAAGGCCAAAGTCAGCAAGCTTTCTTACGACAGCAATCCCGCCGCCGGCGTGCGCGCTGAAACCGAAGGGCTGGTCAAGATCGTGTATGAGGAAGGAACGGAGAGGATTTTGGGCGCCCACGTGATCGGCGCCCATGCCGAGGATATCGTGCAGATCGCCGCCGTGGCCATCAAGGGCGGCCTGAAAAAATCCGAGGTCGGCGCGATGCACTACGTTTTTCCGACCATCGGCGGCGCGATCTTCGATACGATGGCGAGCTAGAGCGTGCTCGCCACGCACTTTACGCAGTGGGGTTACGTCAAGCTGCGCATCCGCTTTTGCGGTTGCCGTGAAGCGGTTTGGTTACTCGTCGTAGACTTCCACTCTAATCGCCTGACCTCGTCCTGACTCGGGACATGCACTGACCGCAACCAGGCAATCCATTTCAGCGCGGAAATCGACATGCGCCTCGTCTTTGGGACGGATCATCGTGTCGTACATGATGCCGGTGTCGGGATCGATACGCATGCATTGAAAGATATTGAACGGGCTCGGAATATCGTCCGGTGAAATTGTCCACGGTTTCACAGCGTTGCTCAAATTTTCCCAGCAGCCGTGATCGGGGATGTCCTGCGGCGCTTTGGGATTGATGTCGACGCCTTCTGCGAACACGCGCTTCGCGGTTCCCTGCGCCACCATCTCGAACCGCTTGCGGCTGCACATCCCCTTCTGCAAGTCATGCCGCCCTTCTTTGAACGTGTCCTCGACAATCGTCAGCATTGGGTTGTTCCGCTTCGAATACAAGACATCCCCAGTGCTGATAAATATCTTAACTTGATTCGTCTTGGTGCGCGCCTGATCGAACCGCTCGGTCAAATCGTGCAGGTTGAAGGCCACGAAATCGATGATGCTCCTGCCCGCGATCCGCAGCCTTTGACCTTTTCTCACCTCGAACGCCGCCCCGGAATTCTTCGGCACGACCTCGCTCTTCAAGATAGCCATCAAAATCTCCTCGTAAACACACGCCTGCCAAGCAGCCAAATTGTTTCAGTAGATGATATACGGTGTCAACCGATGCATTTCCCGGCAGAGGTTCCGTTCAGCGACAATTTGAGCATCGGTTCGCGACGCTGAAGTTTCCGCAAGATCAATAGCTTAGCTGCTCTCGGACAACCAACATGCGTTGATCATGCCCGAAAAACTATCTCTTGTGAAATGTATGGGCTGTCTAAACGTCTAAAGGGAGTGATTAAGAGCTACTTTGAGGCATCTTTCATGCTCGCGCACGGAGGGAGAATATAATGAAGATCGCAGCGCGAATTTTTGGATTCCTGGCCTTCGCCTTATTGACTCTCGCCGGTTGCCACGAGCTGGGCCATGTGGACGATCCCGGCGATTACGGCACGATCGGCGGAAATGACATCGTGGGCGAGGTGCGTTATGTCGATGCGCGGGCGCGCGAGATCGAAGTGCGCACCGAGGCGGGGCGCACCGTGAACGTGAGATACGATAATCGGACTCGGGTCACCTTTCGTCAGAAAGACTACTCAGTCTCCAACCTGGAACCGGGAGATTACGTCGCCATGCGCGCGCAACAAGACCGCGACGGAAGGCTCTTTACCGATCTGGTGACGGTGCGAGAAAGCGCCCAGGACCGCGGCGGCTCCGGCGGCCGGATCGGGCGCCCGGATAGACTAGACAGATTCGAAGGCACCGTGGAACATGTTGACGCGCGCCGCGGCACCTTCGAAGTCCGCGACCGAGGCAGACTGGTCGTCGTCTCCGTGGCCTTCAACGCGCCGCGCTCGGTAACGGGCCGCTTCAATCGCTTGCGCGAGGGAGATTATGTTCGGATCGAGGGCCGCTTCTCCAATCAGGACCGCTTCGACCTGAAAAATTTTCTATAAAGCCCGCTTAACCTTCCCCTCCCTGCGCGGGCTGAACGCCTTGCGCGGGGCTCCCGCCTCAATGAAGAATCTGTTTGAAAAAATCGTTGCCCTTATCGTCGACTAAGATAAACGCCGGAAAGTCTTCGACCTCGATCTTCCAGATCGCTTCCATTCCCAGCTCCGGATACTCAAGCACCTCTACCTTTTTGATATTCTCCTTCGCCAGAATCGCCGCCGGCCCGCCGATGGAACCGAGATAAAAACCGCCATGCTTTTTGCATGCGTCTGTGACTTGTTGGCTGCGGTTGCCTTTGGCGATCGAGATCATCGAGCCACCGAGCGACTGAAAAAGATCGACATAAGAATCCATCCGCCCCGCCGTCGTCGGTCCGAACGACCCCGACGGCAGCCCCGCCGGCGTCTTCGCCGGCCCGGCGTAATAGACCGGATGCTCTTTTAAATACTGCGGCAGCCCCTCGCCACGATCCACCCGTTCCTTGAGTTTCGCGTGGGCGATGTCGCGCGCAACGATCATGGTACCGGTGAGCGACAGTTGCGTCGTCACCGGATGCTTGGTCAGTTGCGCGAGAATCTCCTGCATCGGCCGATTGAGATCGACCTTTACGACATTGCTCTTGACCTTGCCGCGATATTCTTCGGGAATCAGCCGGCCCGGATCGCGTTCCAATTCCTCGAGCCAGATGCCGTCTTTATTGATCTTGGCTTTGACGTTGCGATCCGCCGAGCACGAAACGCCCATGCCCACCGGGCAGGACGCGCCGTGGCGCGGCAGACGGACGATCCGCACGTCCAGCGCGAAGTATTTGCCGCCGAACTGCGCGCCATAACCGGACTTGTAAGCCGCCTGAAGCATTCTCTCTTCAAGCGCCGTGTCGCGGAACGCCCGGCCGTGGACGTTGCCGGTGGTCGGCAGGTTATCGAGGTAACCGGTGCTGGCGAGCTTAACCGTTTTTAAACAGGCTTCGGCGGAAGTGCCGCCAATAACAAAGGCCAGATGATAGGGCGGGCAGCCGGCCGTGCCCAGAGTCATCATTTTTTCGGTCAGGAATTTCTCCAGGCTCGCGGGATTGAGCAGCGCCTTGGTTTCTTGATAGAGCGTCGACTTGTTCGCCGAGCCGCCCCCTTTGGTGACGAAGAGAAACCGATATTCCATTCCATCCGTCGCCGCGATATCGATCTGCGCCGGCAGATTGGTTCCGGTATCAACCTCATCGTACATGGTCAGCGGCGCCGTTTGTGAATAGCGCAGGTTCTCTTCCGTGTATGTCTTATAGATACCCTTGGCCACATATTCTTCGTCTTTGACGCCTGTCCAGACCTGCTGGCCTTTTTTGGCGACCACCGTCGCGGTCCCGGTGTCCTGGCAAAAAGGCAGAATGCCCTTGGAAGACGTGTCGGCATTGCGCAGCATCGCCAGAGCCACGTAGCGGTCGTTGGCCGAGGCCTGCGGGTCCTTGAGAATTGCCGCGACCTTCTCCAGATGGGCGGTGCGCAGCAAGAACGAGACGTCGCGGATCGCTAAGTTGGCAAGAAAGGTTAACCCCTCGGGTTCGACTTTTAAGATATCCTTGCCCTCGAATTTCGTCAGCGATACATGCTCTTTCGTGAGCAGGCGGTATTTCGTGGTGTCTTTTTCCAGCGGAAAGGGGTCCTGATAAATGAATTCTGGGGTTGCCATCGTTGTAACCTCGCTGTTCTTAATCCTAATGGAAAAATAACCTCTTGTCGACGTGCACAATCGTCATATCGTCAGACAACCAGGGCGGAAAGATTCCTCGGCTGCGCCTCGGAATGACACCAGGACACGGCGCATCACCATTGAAACTCAATCCACTCAACATGTCATTTCGAACGAAGTGAGAAATCTTGATCTCTTGCACAAATTTCGGCATTGACAGAGTAGCGCTAACTCCACTACCTTGCCAGATGACGGGGGCCCCATGCGGCGAACGATTATTGCGATCCTCATCCTTCTGGTTTGCCACTGGACCGACGCGCCGGCGCCGGCGCAAACAACGGAACAGCTTATCGCCGGAGCCAAAAAAGAAGGCAAGCTGGTCATCTACGCGTCCGCCACTGCGCCGCAATTGCAGATGTATTTTACCGCCTTCAACAAGCGCTATCCGTTCATCAAGACCGAATTCTTCCGCACCGGCAAGCAAAAACTCGTGAGCAAGATTCTCTTCGAAGAGCAGGCCAAACAACATATCGCGGACCTCATTCATACCAGCGTCATCGAAACCAATATTCTCAAGAAGCGGGGCGTCCTGAGCAGATACGTCCCTCTGGAATCCGCCTCCTATCCCGCGCAATATAAAGACCCCGAGGGCTTTTGGACTTCGGCCTACGCCAGCGGCACCCTCTTAGGATTCAATTCGCAGCAGGTCAAACGCGCCGAGGCGCCGAAAGTCTACGAGGATCTCCTCAACCCGCGCTGGAAGGGCGGACTCGCCATCGATACCAACAAGATCGAGTGGTTCGCGATGTTGTTGAAAATCAAAGGCCGTTCCTTCATGGAAAAATTGGCTGCCCAATCACCCTCGCTGCGCGACGGGAACACGCTGGTTTTGCAGCTCCTCGCCGCCGGCGAGTATCCGGTCGCCACGGGCGTCTACGAGTACTCGATTGAAGATTTGAAAACCAGAGGCGCGCCGGTGGACTGGATCGGCCTCGAACCTGTGATCACCTATACCGTCGCCGTCTCGCTCCCCTCACAGCCGCCCCGGCCCTTCGCCGCCAAGCTTTTTATCGAGTGGCTGCTTTCGAAGGAAGGCCAGGAAGTAATCAATCAATACGGCCGCGTACCGATCCGCGACGACGTCGAATCCAGGTACGGCAAGATCCTCAAGCAGCACAAGCTGCTCATGACCGACGTGGATTTGGGGCAAAGAGAAGTCGAAGTCAACGAGACGTTTCGAAAACTGTTCCGATAGGTGCAGGCTGAGGCTTGACACCGCACGTGCTTCGCCCTTCGATTTGGCCAGGTTGGTGGGCTTTGTCGAAACGCGTCTTACGGCGAGCTAATGAGAAGAGTCTCAAAGGACCGGCTCTGTCAGTGGGTTAAAAGCGCTCTTCCATCGCCTGCAACGTGGGTGTAGTATAACCGCAACGTATCACAAAGCGGCATGAACCATGATTAACAGAATCACAGTCAATCCTAGGATTCACTTTGGCAAACCCTGCATCGAAGGTACGCGCATCACAGTCCAGAACGTCCTTGAGTTACTCAACGAAGGGCTCACTTTCGATGCGATCATTCGCGATTTCTACCCTGACCTCAAGGTTGACGACATTCGGGCTTGCTTGCAATACGCCATCGCGCTGGTTTCGGCTGAAGACATCCACCTCTCACAGAATCCGGAATGAGATTTCTTCTCGACCAGGACGTTTATGCCACGACGGCGCGCTTGCTTTCGGAACTTGGGCATGACGTTACTCTCCTGGCTCAGATCGGACTTGCGCAAGCAGAGGACGATCATCTGCTCCGGGCCGCCCAAGATCAGCGCCGCCTCTTCGTCACACGGGATCGGGATTTTGGTAAGCTGGTCTTCGTCAACGCTTTGGGCTGTGGAGTCCTTTACCTTCGCGTGATGCCGTCGACTCAAATCTCTGTACACCAGGAACTGGAACGTGTCCTGAATAACTACAGTGAGGAAGAGCTGAGGCAAGCATTCGTGGTTGTTGAGCCCGGCGGCCACCGGTTCAGACGGGTCGCGAACAAATAGCCAACCGGCCACCAAAACCAAAGAAGCTCTGCGTCGAACCAGCGCATGTCCCGGTGCGATCAAATCCCTTTAGCCGCACCGTCCGTGCGGCTCGGCGGTTTAGTCCAAGACGTTCCTACGATTACACGCAGGACGGGTTTATCCCCCGTTGAACCAGCCCAGGTTATTTCGTGACTTGATTGCTTCCAAGCTTTGAGGGATAAAACGCTATACGTTAGACGGACTATGAATGAGCACGAACGACAGCATTTAAGGCTTCTGCGTAACGCGCTAGACGGGGATATTGAAAAAGGAATCAAAGTCGAGTGTAAGAAAGAGGATTTATTGGCTCATTGGCGTGTGGCTTGCTTTGGGATTGCCACTAATGTGGGCTAGTTTATTCGTGTCCGATCTATTCTTTGTGCCGCTTATGCTGGTGTTTTTTGGTTGCGGTGCTTATTCTTTGAGTCTTAAATGTCCAAATTGCCGGAAGCATTTTTATTCGACGTCAATGATCCGCGGCAAATATCGTGGCGATTTTTATGGACAGTTAGTGCCAAAACGATGCGCGCACTGCGGTTGCAGATTTAAGTAACACATGCATACTTTATTCTTCAGACCGCGGCTTTTTCGTCGTAGCGGTCTCGGTGAGGTAGCCGTCCAACCCTCCGCTTTAGCCGATTACGAGATTAAATGAGCGATTCGTGGATTTGTGATAACGGCTCAGCGGCATAAAGTTAACTCGCTGATCGCTTCCAAAGGAACAATTCATCGCCACCGAACATTTTCACACCTACTGCGCGATGTGCATCTCGCCTGCGGCGTGGTAGCCACCGTCGAGGACGGTCGCCTGGCTAAAGTCAACGCGGACCCAGCGCATCCGAACGGCTGCATCTGCGTCAAAGGAACTGCGGCGCCGGAGATCGTTTATTCGCCGGATCGTCTGCGCACGCCGATGAGGCGCAGGCGGTCCAACTGAGCGCCCCCTGCTCAATCCGGCGGCAAAAAAACTGTGTGCCTTTGATTCGAACCCCGGTTTGTGTAGCATGTGACGCGTGAAGTTCACGCGCTATTTTGAAGCGTTACGAAGTCGTCCGGGCCGTGCTATCATCACGGATGCGTGGATTCAGTTTGTCGTAGACCACCCTGTGAAGGAGGTGATCCAAAAAGACGGTCGAATTCATCGATGGGTCCGAATCGATGAGGCGGACGGAAGATACTTGCGGGTTATCCTGCTTCCGGACGGAGAAACGGTGCACAATGCGTTTTTTGACCGTTCATTCACGCCATGAAGATCAAATACTTTCAGGACACGGACACCCTATACATTGAGTTTCGCGTAGTCGAGGTTGCTGAAACCAGAGACCTCGACGAGAACACGATCCTTGACCTCGACCGTAGCGGTAATATCTGCGGGATTACCATTGAGCACGCCAGCGAGCGAACCGACATCCCGACGTTTTCCTACGAGCAGATTAGCGCCTAACCCGCCGCTTGACCCGATTCCGGGTCAGCGGCATGCCGCTAACTCCTGATCACTTCCTACGGAGCCGCTCATCGCGACCGAGCATTTTCACCCCTACTTCGCCATGTGCATTTCCCGCTGAGGCGTGGTGCCGACGGTCGAGGATGGGCGCCTGACGAAAATCAACGCGGACCCGGCGCATCCAAACGGCTGCATCTGCATCAAAGGAAAGGCCGCGCCTGAGATCGTTTATTCCCCTGACCGTCTGCGCACACCGATGAAGCGCACCCGCCCCAAAGGCGACCCTGACCCCGGTTGGGTCCCAATCTCGTGGGATGAAGCGATGGGACTAATGGCTTCGCGCCTGTTGGACATCAAGGCCAAACACGGTGCTGAAGCCGTGGTCTTCGGCTTCGGCACCGAAGAAGAAAAATGTACCGGGAGTCTTTTCTCGCCTCAAACAGCACAAACTCCTCATGACCGACGTGGATTTGGGGCAGAGAGAGGTCGGGGTCAATGAGACTTTTCGCAAGCTTTTTCGATGAGCGATTACCTTCGCGACCTTCGCATTACTAAGATTAGAAGTTTTCGCGGCTTGCGGAAAGTATCCAGTGGTTATTCTGGTTGTATCGATCCAAAAGAGGACTCACCGCGGAGGCGCGGAGCAAAGAGTTTTTGAATGAAGAACCCCGCCGCAAGCAGCGGGGTATCGAAGAAAACGCACTTCGAGCGAAATTGTAGAGTGGGTGGAGGCACAAAGCGCCGATACCCACTGGGGGGAACGATGGGTATCGCTAACGCTCAACCCATCCTACGCCGGAATCGCGGCGCAGCAAGCTGCGGGGAATTAACCCGTAGCGATTAAACAATACTCCGAACTCTGCGAACTCTTGCCCTGTGGAATACCGGGCTGCAATTCCACAGGGCGAGTGTCTCTGCGGTGAAATAACGTTTGCTGCTTTTCTAGCTCAACTTCCGATCTATGATCTGAAGCAGCTTTTCCACCGCCGGCCGGTCGGCTGGGTCCCGGCTGCGGTGGGCGAAAAGCAGGTTGCCGTCGCGATCCAGCAAAAAATCGCCGCCGCTCTGATAAATATCGTCCTTGCCGTAATCCTCCCGCTTCTTTCCTCCCCGCAACAAGCGCCAATAGAGTTTTAGCGTCGCTGGCGAAAAGACCTGAAGCCAAGAAAGTCGCTTCAACGCGAAAGCGTCATAGGCGGTCCGTTTTGGGTCGGTGAGAATAACAAACGGCCATTGATGGTGCTCCTGATACTGCGCAAGCCTTTGGGGTTCGGCGAAGGAGATCACGACGATCGAAACCCCGCGGGCATCGAATTGATCTTTAGTCGCTTTCACCTCGCCGAGGTGGGCTTGGCAAGGCAATCAGGCGAGGTGCCGGAGAAAGATCAGCAGAAGGTAATTATGAAAGCACTCCTTGAGCTTTGCTGGGTTACCCTTCAGATCGAGCAGGGTCAAGCTATCGAGGGCGACCGTTTCCATCAATCAAGATCGAAGATCAAGTTCACAATATTGATTTTCACACAAACAAAAAAGGGGCGCTCCGACCCGGCGCCCCTTCCATGTTTTAGAGTAGGATTAGACCTACCAGCGGTTGCGACCGCCCCCACCACCACCGCCACCCCGTCTCTCCCCGCCGCGATCGCCGAACCCGCCGGACCGCTTTTCCTGCGGCCGGGCCTCGTTGACCGTAAGGTTGCGGCCGTCGAGGTCGGTCCCATTGAGCGCTTGAATCGCTTTTTGGGCGTCCTCGGAGCTGGCCATCTCAACGAAGCCGAAGCCCCGGGAGCGTCCCGTGAATTTATCGGTGATCACGCGGGCCGATTCAACGGTCCCGTGCGCCGAAAAGATCTCCTGCAATTGCGCGTCGGTGGTCGCGTACGGCAACCCACCCACATATATTTTACTACCCATCTACTTCTCCTTTATTGGAAATCGTTGTGGTCTTTTGCCCTGAGAAACCGATCACCGCATGGAAGCAGAACATGGAATGCATGACACGCTCTGGTCGGATTATCCGCGTGGTAGGAAATCGCAAGGAAAGACTACCTAGACCTTCAACTCTACACAATGTCACTATCAGAAGGCCCCATACTGAAGTGTAATTTAAGCCTATCCCATATTGCCGGACCATGCAAGCGCAATCTTACCCTCCGCCCCTTGGGGCTCCGGGTGCTATAATTCGCCGCCGAACTATTGCACCGATCACGGCTTTTGTATTAAGTGAACGGCTGGTTCTAAACGTTTTCTCATCCTGAAGGAGGGCGTATGTACCAGACCGATCAATACCAAGGTATGTTAGCGGAAACCATTACTATGCAAGGACACAAAGGCGACGCCATCAACGCCTACATGGCCCGCCCGCTCGGCTCCGGGCTGTTTCCCGGCATGGTCGTTATCCACCACGCGCCGGGCTGGGACGAATGGTATCGCGAATGCACGCGCCGCTTCGCCCATCACGGCTATGTCGCGATCTCGCCGAACCTCTATTTTCGCGACGGCCATGGGACGCCGGAGGACGTGGGCGCCAAAGTGCGCGGCGGCGGCGGTGTGCCCGACGAGCAGGTGTTGGGCGACCTCGACGGCGCGAATAAACTCTTGCGCTCGCTGCCCTATGTCAGCGCCAAAGTCGGGGTGTTCGGCACTTGCTCGGGGGGCCGCCATGGATTTCTCGCGGCCTGCCGCCTCAAAGGCTTCAACGCTCTGGTGGAATGCTGGGGCGGGCGGGTGGTGATGGCCAAGGAAGATATTACGCCGAAGCAGCCGGTGGCGCCCATCGACTATACTAAAGATCTTTCCTGCCCGATGATCGGTTTGTTCGGTAACGACGACAAGTCGCCGTCGCCGGAACAGGTCAATCTGCACGAAGCGGAGCTTAAAAAATGTGGCAAGAGCTACGAGTTTCATCGCTACGATGGCGCGGGCCACGGTTTTTTCTACTACGACCGGGCGGCCTATCGCCAGGAGCAGGCGGTGGACGGCTGGAAGAAACTTCTCGCCTTCTGTGAAAAACATCTCAAATAGTTTGGGAAAGGAGCGCGACCCCATGTGCACAATGATAGCCTATCAGGCGAAAATCCAGGGCCGCGGGAAACACGGCCAGGACTGGTTCGAGGTACGCGAGGCCAACGTGTCCTACGACCATCCGTACGACCTGCCGCTTGAGCACGCGCTGAACATCGACTTCGTCAACGAGGCCCAAGGTCCCGGCGCGCGCGTGGCAGTCGAACTGAGCGTCGAGGCGGCGCGCAATCTAGTCAAGACCATCGAGGCGGTATTGGCGCTGGCCGAGCAGCGCGGCGTATTGGAAGATATTCCGCAGGGAGCAACTCGCTAAAGCGGACCGAAATCGAGGCGGGTGATCCGATTTTTTGAGCTGGCTCATCCGCCTCGTTTCATCGGCGAGCATTTTTTTCCATGCATTATCGACCCGATCTCTGATCTTGGAAATTTCCATCCGATCGATTGAATAATCCCGTAAATATGAACCCGGGGAGTCCCCAGGAGCCAACCATTCGGCCCTGGTCCTCCCTGTTGATCCGTGACTACAGGCTGCTCTGGGCTGCCAGTGTCTTGAATGCGCTTGCGATCCAGATACGCAACGTCGCAAGCCTCTATCAGGTTTACGACATCTCGGGGTCGGCCCTCCAACTCGGCCTCACCGGCTTCTTTCAAGCGTTCCCCTTCGTCATCTTCGGTCTGTTTGCCGGAGCAGTGGCGGATGCCTTCGACCGGAAGATGCTGCTCGTCGCCAGCACCCTTGGCCAGCTGATTCCAAGTCTGCTACTGGGGATTTTGACACTCACCGGGACGATTCAGGTGTGGCACATTTACGGGCTCGGTTTTATCGGCGCAGTGGTCGATGTTTTCAATTGGCCGGCGCGTTCCGCTTTGATTCCGCGGCTTGTACCGCCCGCCCTTTTGATGAACGCCGTGACTTTGAGCACGATCATTATCCAGACCAGTTTTCTCCTGGGACCGGCGCTCGGCGGCGTGTTGATCGATTACACCGGTCTGGTCGCGACCTACTTCACGACGATCGCCCTGTTGCTCCCTGCCGCGCTCGCGGTTCTATGGATGCGCAGTTCCGGCGCGCCCCAGGGCGAACGGCGCCGGGTTAATCTGCGCAGCATCGTCGAGGGAGTCGAATTCATTTGGATCCAACGCATCATCCTGTCGCTTTTTTTGCTGGACTTCGGCGTCACGCTGGTGGGATTTTATCGTCCGATCCTGCCGATCTTCGCCGCTGATGTATTCAAAATGGGCGCTTCCGGGTTGGGTGTGCTCTACGGCGCGCCATCCCTCGGCGCCGTCCTGGGCTCCGTCACATTGTTGATGCTTGGCGATGTCAGGCGCAAAGGCGTGCTGGTCGTGATCGCGGCTGTGATCTTTGCCGCGAGCTTGGCTCTGCTCGGACTGTCGCAATGGTTTTGGATGGCGCTGGGCGCCGTGCTGATTCTGGGATTTACCGACTCGCTCAGTGTCGCCATCCGCCGCACCGTGGTTCAACTTCTGGCGCCCGATCAACTGCTGGGCAGAGCCTCGAGCTTGATCACGGTCTTCTCCCAAGCCACCAATGGACTGGGCGCGGTACTTGCCGGCGCGGCGGCTCAAGCCTGGGGGGCGCCAAACGCCTTGCTGGTGGGCAGCGGAATCTGTTTTTTAATGATTCTAGGTACTTGCCTTGCCATTCCTCAACTATGGCGTTACCGGTCCGAAGCAAGTTTCTAGTTTTCAGTTTCTTGTTTCATGTTAACTAGAAACAAGGAACTCGAAACCTGAAACGATCATTTAGCCTTTACCCGCCCGGATTTTGCCTTCTCACCGACTTCGAAGTGGCGTCCTTGTACGGCCAGCGCCGCCTCTTGATCCAGCTCTTCGCTCCACTGGCCAAGGGAATAGCCGAACCACGGCATCTGCGGCCTGAGCTTCGGCAACTCCAGCTCTTCCCAGATCTTGCGCGCGTTCTCCATATATTCGCGCTTGGGCAGCGACACCGGGGGAAACGGTTCCTTGAGAATCGCGTTGCAGAGCATCGCCGATTCGTCGGCGGGCAAGTGATACGACACCACATCGGTGCCCTTGGTCTCATGCTCGTAGAGGAACGGCGGAGCATGGCCCTTTTCCATACCGGAAAAGATCTGGACGTCCTTATGCGGCTTCATCCTGTAGCACATCGCCCAGAAAACCGCCGCTTCGTTTGACGGGTCGATGTCCTCATCGACAGCGACAACGATCTTGCCGACGCCGGGATGAAAGGAGCAGGCGGCGTGCAGCGCGCGCCACACCTCCGCCTCGTTGGGGCGGCGCATTTGAATGATCACCAACTTGTAAGTGTTCGTCAGTGGCTCGTGCATCTCGACGCGCAACACGCTCGTGATGCGGCATTCATCGCGCAGGTGCACGAGCATGAGCCGGTCGTAGCCGATCTTGCGGATCACCGACGATTCGCTCGGTGTCAACTGGCTCAGCCAGGAGGTGTAGATCGCGTCCTTGCGATGCGTGATCGCGGTCACGTCCATGAACGGATTCAACTGGCGCGGATGCATGTAGCCGTGCGATTCGCCGAACGGGCCTTCGGGCTCAATGAACTCGGTGTTCAGGAAACCTTCGATGACGATCTCCGCGTCCGCCGGTACCATGATGTCATGGGTCTTGCACTTGACCGTCGGAATCGGCTCCCCCGCCAAACCGCCCGCCACACCCAATTCGTCGACGCCGTAGGGAACCTTTTGCACCGACACGTAGGACACGATCGGCGGCGCGCCGACCACCAGCGCCGCTGGAAGATGTGTTCCCTGCGCTTGCGCTTTTTTCCAGTGGATATAGATGTCCTGGCCCAAGCCGGACGGGAACACGCCGACGCGGCGGCGCGCCTTGATCTGGCCGCGATAGTTGCCGATGTTCTGTATGCCCGTTTCCGGGTCCGCGGTAATCCAGTGCGAGCAAGTCGTGTACGGCCCGTTGTCGAAGCCCGGCGTGGAGATCGGCACGGGAAATTTGTCCAAGCCGAATCCTTCCTTGTCGAGCTCGTCACCGAGGTGAACGACCTCCTGACATCTCGCGTTGCTAACCGCGACCGGAGTGATCGGCTCGGAAAGAGCCTTCTTCCACTTCGCGTCCATCTCCTCGACGGTGTTGCAGCCCATGCCGAGATAATAGATCGCTGGATTTCCGGCCAACGCGCCGACGACCACCGGCATATTATAGCGCCGCCCCTTGGCGTCGGTAACATTTTCAAAAAGCCATGCCTTGCGATCCTCCTCCGTCAGGCCGCGGTACTGCCAGCGCACCAACGGGTGAAGCTCCGTATCTTTGTTGATGAGCCGGCTGACGCGGCGCAAAAGACCGTTAGCTTCCAGTTTTTTCAAGTGCTCGTGTAAATCGGTGTAGGCCATAGCTCGCTCTCTCCTTTAGAAACCTTTTATTGAATCGCCGTTCACAACCGTGCCTGATAATTTCCATCTCACTGTTGGAACTGGCTCGCAGTCTGGTTCGTAGAACGTCAAGCAGTCATCCGCGAGAACGGCACCGAGGCGGGTGATTCATAGCAAAATATAGACGCCAAACGAATCTGTCAACATGGCCACGGCTCGGCATCCGCATCATAAAGTGATTTTTCTTTCCGGCGCGCGCGCCGTTGTAAAATTTGCCTCAATCCGGTAGGAAAAGAAGCGAGCTTCCATCAATCGGAAGATCCAAACGAAAATCTTTCCAGCCTAAATTCGGATTCTCCATGCATCGATGTCACGCCCGAGCTGACAACCTTTCGGCTGCGCTTGCCTCCCGGAAGTAGCAAATCGTGCAACCGAAAAACAACCTGCCCGCCACCTCTACAGAACGCTATTGGTTTTGGGCGCTGGCCGCATTTTGCTGCTTCATGGTGTTTCAAAACCTCGGCGCCGCTCATCTCTTCGAGCCTGACGAAGGCCGCAATGCTGAACGAGCGAGAGAGCTTCTCTTGCTCAACAACTGGGCAATCCCCCATGAAAATTTCCTGCCCGCGTTCGACAAGACGATCTTTCTCTACTGGCTGATCGCGATCGCCTACAAATGTTTCGGCGTGTCGGAATGGTCAGCGCGCTTGCCTTCCGCGCTGGCCGCGCTCGGCAGCCTTTTTTTGCTCCATCGGTTCGTGCGCGATCGTTGGGGAGCTTGGGAGGCCCGGTGGAGCGTTTTGATCCTGCTCACGAACATTGAGTTTTTTCTTTACTCCCGCATCGCCATCTTCGATATGACTCTGATGTTTTTTACCACCCTCGCCCTAGTCGCCGCTCACCAGGCGTTGGAAACCGACGACCGAGGCCCCTGCGTGGTCCACATCATTCTGATGTCGGGCGCTATGGGATTGGCGACGCTGATGAAAGGTCCAATCGGAATTGTGCTGCCCGGAATAGTCATCTTTTTCTATATGTTGTTTCGCCGGGACTGGTCTTTCTTGACATGGCGAAACTTGCTGCTCGGAGGGTTCGTTTTCTGCGCCATCGTCGCGCCCTGGGCATGGTGGACGGAAACGAGACACGCAGGCTACCTACGCTATTTCTTTCTGGAGGAAAATTTTCTCCGCTTCCTTACGCCCCATTTTGAACGAACCGAGCCCTGGTACTATTATATCTTGGTCGTCGCTTGCGGATTCTTTCCCTGGAGCCTCTTTCTCCCTTTCGCGGTTAAAGATTCATGGAGTAAAAGCCTCGCCAAGGAAAACCTTTTCCTGATTCTGTGGATTATCGTGCCAGTCTTTTTTTTCTCGGCGTCCGAGTCCAAACTACCGCACTACATCCTGCCGATCTTTCCCGCGCTTTCCATCCTCACCGCCAGAAGCATAAAAGCGATCAGCGCGGATCCCGCATCGAAACGACTCTGGACATTATCACTTCCCTGGTTGGCGTGGCTCTTTCTCGTTGGTTATTTCGTTATCGGCGCCCAGTGGCCCTCCCTGCTCGCGCAAGAGATACGGGAAACCATCACCCAAATGACGTCGTTCCAGCGCAACCTCAATGTTGTGCTTCTATTCGTACTTGCTCTGTACGCCTTCGGCGCCGTTCGATGCCTTTGGAAAACACAGCGCACCATTTACCTATTCCATTGCTTAGGGATGGCTTTAATCTTGCTGTTCATTGCAGTGAATTTTGCGGCCGCTTCGCGCACCCGCTCCGCGAAGACGTTGGCAGAGCGCGCAAGCCCGTTCATACGACCGCAAGATCAGCTGGTTTCTTACGACGTCTATTTAAACGGATTGCCTTTTTATCTCCGCGTCGAGCGGCCGATCTGGGTGATCTGGTCGGGGCGGAGCAAAATCATCATGCAAAACATTTACGTCGCCCAGAAACAACCCGCGCCGGCGGCGGGTTTCGGGGCGGTGCTTTTCACTTTCGACGAATTTGCCAAGAAATGGAAAGAAGCCAAGCAGCCGTTGCTGGTCTTCCTAAAACAGCGAGAAAGGTCTCGCTTGCTGCGTCAAGGCGGAGAACTTCCGAAGGAGCTGACCAGAGTCGGAGAGTTTATCCTGGTGAGCAATCATTGACGGCACTAAGGCCGATGATGTGAGGGTCTTTCCCGGAAATTCTAGCCAAAAGCCTTTGAAATTCGGAAACGAAGAAAAGATCGGAAAAACCATGTCTCCCGCAAAGGCGCAAAGAACAAAAAATTCGAAGCACGAAATCCGAAATTCGAAACAATTTCAAATGACCAAAATTCCAAACGGGCTTCGTTCGGATTCGGTGTTTTGGATTTTGCCGAAATGAGAGTTATTTGTCTCTAAGTTTGTTTCGGATTTCGATATTCGGATTTCGGATTTTGTATCGTTGGCGCCTTGGCGGGATAAATTTTCCTGGAGCCGTTCTGTTCAACATTTCCAAGGTTAGCGCCTAATACAGGCTGCGGAAAAAGCCGCTGTCTTCCAATTTCTTACACAGACTCATATCCACGAGGTCTTCCGCTTTCACCTGCGCCGCCTTGGGGTTGAGCCCATGCTGGGCCATCAGTTTGACTACCGATACCATGCCTGCCACCGACGGACAGGGCCGGCGCGGCATGGCCGCGATCAGATTCTGATAGGCATTCTCGGCCTTATCGGGCGGCAGGCGCAGATTGCGTCCCAAGCTTTTGACGACGATCTCCTTGTTGGCCGGCTTGAGCGCGAAGGCGACGCCTTCGACCGTCGCCCGCGCGATGTTTTCGACCAACTCGGGATTGCCCTTGATCAAACTGCGCGCCACGACGACGCCGGACGACTGAAACGGAACGTTTTCCTTGCCGAGATCCACCAGCACGCGGTAGCCTTCGCTGACCACCACCTGGCCGAACTCGGGAGACAGGGTCGTCGCCTCGACGGCGCCGGAGCGCAACGATCCCATGCGCTCGGGAACCCCACCCACGCCTAGAAGGACGATATTGTCCCGGCGCGGCACCAAGCCTAGATGATCGAGGGCGACGTAAGCCGCCATCGAAGCCGAACCGGCCGGTGTGCCGATGGCGACTTTCTTGCCCTTCAAATCCTCGCCGCTCTTGATCGACGGCCTGGCCACGAACAGATAGTCGAGCCGGTGCTCAAGGCCCAAGATCATCGCGAAATCAGCGCCGCCCGTGTTGGCATTCAACACATGCGTGCCGCCGACCAGTCCGACCGGCACCTGCCCGGCGAGCATCGCCTGCATCGCCCGCCCCGCGATAATAAATACCAGGTCGACGTCCAAGCCGTATTTGCGGAATATGCCTTGCTCCTTGGCAATCCAAAGGGGTTCGACGTTGTTGCTGATCGCGCCATGGGCGATGAGCAACTTGGTCGGCTCGGCAGCCAACGACGATCCGCCGCCCACACCAAGCAGATAACTAATCCCCAACGCAACCACAATCCAGACTCTCATATCTCTCCCTCAATGCTTCCAGCCGTTCTTCTCTTCCACTTTTACTATTGCCTACTCCCTATTGCCTCCCTCTTACGCCTTCCATCCATGCACGGACACGTCCACCGGCGCCCCCACCGGGTCCTGAACGCCCATCTCGGCGAGCCGGCCCGCCCCTGGCTTGGGTCATGCCGAAGGTTTCCTTATAAGAAGTCGCGGTCTTCTCCTGGTTCTCCGCCTTGATCGCCAAATGTCTGACCTTCACCATTGCAAAATCCTCTTCTATTGTTTGTAAAGTTTCTCAACAAACCCGCTCTTTTTTATCTCATCCAGAAAACTCACGTTGATGTAATGGCTCGGCGGCGGTGACTTGGGCGCGTTGATCTGCTCCAGTTCCGAGCGCAACCCATCCTCGTCCGGGTAAGGTAAGGGCTTGAGTGAATCCTTGTAGTCGTCATACCACATGCCGAGATGCTCCTCGCTCAAGCCGCGCATATATTTTTGCAAGATGCGCACGGTGCCGGCCTTGTTGGTTTTAAAGTAATGAATGGCCTCGACATAGGCCTGCATGAAACGCGTAACCGCGTTGCGATCGCTTTTGAATTTGCGCTCGGTCGTGCCGAGAGGCGCATCCAAGCCCGTGAAACCCAGCTCCTTCGAGCTGCCGCCTTTGAGCGGCTTGGCCTTGCCGCGATAAAAGAGCAGCGAACTCGATTCGCCGAGCACTCCGACTTCGATGTTTCCGCCTTCCAACGCTTGGGCCACGTTGGTCGTTCCACCCAACTGCAGAATCATCACTTCGGATTCTTTGATGCCGATTTTTTTCAACCCCGCGCGCAAAAACGCATCGCCCGCCGAGCCATATTGAGTGATGCCGATGGTTTTGCCTTTCAGTTCCTTAAAGCTGCCGATCGGTGAATCTAACCGTAGCACCACACGTTGGGAGACGTAGCCCGAAAGAGAGCTGAGGACCACCACGTCGCCTCCTTGCATGCGCGCGCGGAGAAACGCCGGTGCGCCCACCACCGCGTAGTCGAGCTCGCCGGCGAGCAGCGTCTGCACCGTGCGCGGGCTGCCGGGAATAAAAACCACGTCTCCCGACAGCCCATGCTTGGCGAGCAGACCGGAGTCTCGGACGATCCAGAACAGTCCCTGGCCGGGATTGATCGCCACATGGGCGAGCGTCAGCTTTTGCGCCGAAGCGAACGTCGGTATGAATCCGATAAGGATCGTAGCCAGAAAGATAATCTGCATAAGCGCTCGCTTTACTCGTTTACTGCGATGGCTGGCTCATGTCAATCCATAACTATCAGAGCGCTCCAGCTCGAATGCGATTTTCTTTGCAACCCCTGTGCAAAGCGACCGGAGCTTATGATAGAAACAAGCGGTGGCAAACGACCGGAAATCATTTCAAGTGACGTAGAAAGGTATCATGGCGAAGCAACGCTACAACGCGGCGGTCCAGCGGGTGAAAGGCTTTCTCGAAATGGCTTCGGGGCTTTACGAAACTTCGCTTTCGTATCAGACGAAAAGAGCGGCAGAAGGCGTGCTCCAGACCGACTCCCGGCTCGGCTATTACCTGCAACTATCGCTCTTGCCGCGGGGCAAACAGGGGGATTGCATCTCGCTCTCATTCGCGGCGGACAGTTTTCGCGAGATCAAACTGCTCGCCGAAGGGAAAGTTTCCGTCGCCTGGATCAATCCCTCGGCTTCCGTAACTCTCGCTTATCGGGGCACCGGGCCTCTGGGCGGGCGTATTCCTTTGCGCGCCATCGCGGTGTTCCCCTCCTGGGACGTTATGGGGTTCGCGGTGCACGAGTCCACCGGCATCACGTCTCTCAACCAGATCAAGAAGGAACGCTTTCCGCTTCGCCTTTCCACCGGGCCGGTGGGGAAGCGCGATTTGGTCGAGAGCCCGGTGACCTTCATGGTCCATGCGACTTTGAAGGGTGCCGGCTTTACCGTCGAAGACATCCGCAAGTGGGGCGGAAAAATTCAGGCGGTCTCACGCCCGAGCCATCCGGACCGCCGCGCGGGCATCGAAAATGGAACGATCAACGCGGTCTTTGACGAAGGCATCAAGAGCTGGGGGCAAACCGCCCTGGACCACGGCTTTCGTTATTTACCTATCGATGGGCCCCTGCTAAAGCGCTTGCAAGCGATGGGATATCGCCCTGGGGTGGTGCCCAAGTCTCACTTCAAAGGCATGACGCTCGATGTCCCAACCATTGATTTCAGCGGCTGGCCGATGGTGGTCCGGGCCGACATGCCGAACGATGTCGCCTACGCGCTCTGCGAAGCGCTCGAACTGCGCCGCCAATCGATCCCCACGGACACGTTCAGGCCCTTAAAGATCGCCGACCTCTGCGCCAACAGCGACGAGGCCCCCTACGACGTGCCGCTTCATCCGGGCGCGCGAAAGTTTTATCGCGAAAGAGGATATCTTAAATAGATGGCTCTTCAGGCTTTCCTGTGAAACAGGGCTCGGAAATTTCACCGCGGAGGCGCGGAGGGCGCGGAGTAAAGAGTTCTTCACAAGGAAATTTTCCGAACTCTGGGAACTCCATGCCTCCGTGGTGATACTTCTTCACAGAAAACCCGGGGAAGCCAATAAAAGGAGATCGTATGCCGATCAACGGAGTGCGTTTCGGACATGTCGCTTTCAAAGTCGCCGATACGGAGCGCAGCGTGCGCTGGTATGCCGATGCCTTCGGCGCGCGGAAGATCTATCACGCGGAGGCGCGCGGCGAGCGGCCCGAGCTGATGTTCTTGGAATTCGCCAGAGGCCAGTTAATCGAATTATTCAGCGGCGGCAAGAACATCTTGCCCTCGCCTTCCGATCCGATCGGTTACCTCCACGTCTGCCTATTGGTGGATGATTTGGAGCAGGCGCTCGAACATCTCGCGAAGATGAACGTGAAACCGGTGCGCAAATTCATCGGCCGCGCCGAACAGCGCATCGCGTTTATAAACGACCCCGACGGCAACAGCATCGAGCTGATGCAAATTCCGCCCGAGTCCCCGATTTATCGCGAGTAAGAGCAAATAGGAAGCGTGGATCCGGGGGTCAGATCCGTGGTCAAGTTTGTAATCATTGTCATATCTGACTGGTGCGGACCAGCGCCCACAGGCTACTTTCCCAATTTTCTGAGTCCCAAAAACTCGGCCTATCTCCAATTCTTTGGTTGCGGCGGAGCCGCTCTGGCGCCTTCGTGGTGAAAATTGTCTAGACAAGTCCCTTTTCCTGGGCGTAGCGGGTGAGATTGATGCGGCTATCGACACCGAGCTTCCGGTAGATTTTGTGGAGGTGCATCTTGACCGTCCCCTCGCCAATGAAAAGCCTCTTCGCGATTTCGGTGTTGCGCAGGCCTGCGGCTACTTGCTTGACGATCTCGATCTCTCTCGGGGTCAGCAGCTGAGCGACTTCCCGCTGTCCAGCCTCGCGTTGGAGCAGTTTTTCCAGCGCGTTGGTTACCGAGCGCTTCTCCAGCCAGAGCTCGCCGGCGTGCACTTGACGGATGCACTGCACGAGGAGCTTGGGTGCCATCTCTTTGAGCACGAGGCCGCGCACGCCGAGGCGAACCGCCTCGGCCAGTTCTTCTTCGTCCAGCTCGCCTGTCAGCAGCACTGCGCGCGTGGACAGCTTTTCTTTTTTCATCTGCCGAAGCAGACTCAGGCCATCGGTTCCGGGCATACGAATATCCAGGACCAAAACGTCCGGTTTGTGCTTGCGAACGGCCTTGACCGTCTCCTCGCCGTCGAGACAGCGGGCCACGACTTTAAAGTCCTTTTCCAGGCGAAAGAGATTCTCCAAGCCGTTGAGGATTAGCGGATGATCGTCTGACAAGACGAGCGTAATCGGCATCTCACATGGCTCGCGTTGAAAGTGGCAGGGTGACTTCAAGCCGGGACCCGGTGCCGGCGGAAAAAATATCCAACCTTCCCCCCAGGGAGGCAACCCTACTCTTGATCGTGACCGGACCGAACCCGTTGGCGGCAATCGAGACGTGATCGTGGTAGCCGCGGGAAGGAAAGCCCTGGCCATTGTCGGAAATGTTGATGCGCAGATGACGATCTTCCAACGCCAGCTCCACACGCGCCGGAACAGATTGCAGCAATTGACGCAGAGGAATGACCATGACCCTCGATCGTTTCAAGGTTTTCGCGGCTACCGCCAGATACCGTAGCGTGACCCGGGCCTCGGAAGAGCTTTGCATCACGCAGCCGGCGGTCACGAAGCAGCTAAAAGCGTTGGAGCGAGACTATAACGCCAACCTCTATAGGCGAAACGGTCGGGGGATTGAATTGACCGAGGCGGGACAAGCCTTCCTTGGAAAGGTCAAGAAAATACTCAGGAACTACGATTTACTAAACCAGACATCGAGGGTTAACGGTACGGCGGCTAAGATTAAAACTCTCACCATAGGCGGAACTTACAGTCCCTCAGCTTCCTTGCTGCCGTCGCTTCTGGCCCGATTCAAGGAAAGCCATCCTGGGGCGGCACTGTCCCTGAGAACCGACAACAAAGTGGTTATTGAAGGCTTGGTTCTCAACGGTGACGTGGATATGGCAATATTATTATTGACTGACGTTCTACCGAACCCCCGTCTTGCGATAGAGCCTTTTTGCGTTGAGCCTCTGGTGGCATTTGTCCATCCCCGGCATCCTTTGGCTAAAAAGACTCGTATAACCTGGGAAAAGCTTGGACGGTTCGGCTTTGCGATAAGAAAACGTGTAAGCGGCACGGGAGCAACTAGCCGCTATGTACAGGATATTAAGAAGCAAGGAGTGGACCTCAAGGTGGCCATGCGCTGCGATACGCCGGATGGAGTGATAGAGGCGGTGAGAAACAAATTGGGTGTGGGACTGCTGTTCCGTGGATCGGTGGAAAACAAGATCAAGCGCGGCGAGTTCAAAGCGATCAAGCTGCCGGCGGATGCCCTCGAGGGTACGTATTACATCGTCTATCACAAGAGCAGACCGCTCTCCCCTTTGGCCCGGGATTTTCTCACTCTACTGCGGCAGCGCCAGGATCGGTCCATCAAAAGCCCAATACAAAGAAAAGACCCCGATGAACTACCCCGCAGCTTGCTACGGGGTATCGAAGCACAAGTATGTGGAGCGAAATTGTAGGGTGGGTGGAGGCACAAAGCGCCGGTACCCACCGCGGGGAACGATGGGTATCGCGGAGTCTATTCTGAGCAAAGCCGAAGGACTCCACCCATCCTACGCGTAAATCGCGACGCAGCAGGGTGCGGGGAATTACACCTTTAGAGATTAACGCAACGCGCAGCCGTGCTTATTGCTTCGGTCTAATGAGCGAAAGTTAGGCCCAATGATTCAGAATGGCCCCTTTTCTTTTTGCGTTTGGAACAGCCCCAATTGCAGAATGACTCCTAACTCGTCCCGCGTAACCCACTCTTCTATAATCCTGTCCTCCTCGAAGCGAAAGATTGCGATGGCGTTCCAGGTCACCGTTTTGCCGCTAATGTCATAACTCCCGAGACGCGAGCGCCAGATACCGCCACCGACTCCCCGATGAGTTAGCCGCGCCACCCAGCGGTCGCCAGAGCCAAAAATGTCGTGGATCTCAGTTCCAAACTGCGAAAATGTCTCATTGCGGTGCTCCACGACGCCGCGAACGGCATCCAGGCCGACAACGGTTCCTCCAGGGCGGTGCATCACACACTGCGGATGAAAAAGATCCTCGATGAGTTCGACGTTGCCTTGGTCAAGCACCTTATGAAAGTAGCTCCGCACTACCTGCCCTCGAACCGAATCCTGATGATTCAGTTGGATATCCGTCGTCATCTTGACTCCGTAAAACGTCCCAGCTCCGATTATTCACACTACCAGGTAAACGCCGCACAGACTGTCGATCGGGGTGTGAGCCTGGAGGAGCGAAGGCACCAGAGTAAAACCTTTCATTGTCCTGTTCACGCTCGGTACGATACTTGACCTTTGCACCGCTGTTTTCACCATCAACTCGCTGCGCTTGCGGCTTCAAGGCACAGAGGCATTGCCTTCGCTCCGGAAGGGTTGCGCCCCGATCGCCCCCTCGCGTGAATAATCGGGGCCAGCTCGGTGTATCGCCTAAGCTAACGCCGCGTGCTTCCCTCGCGCAAAACCTCATCAAGTAGCGTCCCATCGATCAACTGCGCGGCGTTGACCGGCCGGTCTATTTTCTGTGCGGCGCGGGCGAAATCAATCATCAGCTGGAACGCCTCCAGGCGTAGTCGCCCCTCTGGGCTCAGCAATTCCAACAACTGGTTGTAGGCCATCGTCGCGATTTCTTGATCCATGGCAAATTCGCGCATAATCATCTGAACCGTTTCCGACCTGTTCTCGCGTATGTAGGCCATCGAACGCAGGGATGCGCGGATAAATTTCTTGACCAGCTCGGGTTGCTTCCTTATCCGGTCCGCATGCGCCACCACCGACGTTCCGGAAACGTCGACATAGTCCCGGGTCGCGGCAAGCTTGGAGAAACCATCTTTCTCAGCACGAATGTTATGCGGCGAGCTCAACAAAGTGGCCGCGATGTTGCCGGCCCTCAAAGCGGCGTAGCGCTCCGGCGTGCCGCCCATAGCAAGCAGAACTACATCTCGCTCGGGATTCAATCCACCCGCGAGCAAAACTCGCCTGAGCAGCATGTCGATGAGTCCTCCGGGGTTAAGCGAACCGATGGCCTGACCTCTGAGTTGCGCGATACTGCGATATTTGGGCTGAGCGTACAGCACTTGGTCGACATGCGAGTTGTAACTGCAAACGATCCTGAGCGGCGCGCCGGCGACGAAGGCGGTGACGGCCGTGGTGGTGCTCGTGCCGAAGTCGGCATCGCCGGTAAACACCGCTTTGATGTCGAGTCCGCCGCGCATATAGACAAGACTCACGTTGAGACCTTGCTGTTGAAAGAAGCCTTTCCGCCGGGCTGTATCCAAGATCGGAAAGCTCGTGATTGACTTGCTCGGATAGCTGACGATGACGTTTTGCAAAGCCGGTCCCTGCGCCGTGGCGAGATTTAGCCACGTGAAAATGAACAAGGGAACTGAGAGATGAGTTAAGATCCGAACTATCATTGATATTCAGCCTCACAAATCCAGCAATATCTTACGATCCTCGCGCCGCTAAAGAACTGCCAGAACCTCGAATTCCGCCATTGCGCTCGCCTCGCAAAGGTGAACGCGATGCTTCCCAAACCGATGAGGTCCAACTGATGCCCAATATCCGGTCGCCAAACAGCGCGCCATTGAAACACCGAACAGCGGATTCATGCCTGCCAATATAGTCCAAAGAAGATTCTTGTGCACCAATTTTTTTGGGACCGATTTAGGGTCGGATTTAGGGCTTACGGTCGGATCTTTACTTTTGACTTTCATCGCGTCTCGTCAACTGTTAGAAGGCTAAAATCAAAAGCAAAGAATAGCCCCTCTACCTCGGCCATTGTTTGAGTCAGGCTCAAGTTGAAGGAGGGAACAATTCAATCCTGCGATTGAGTTTCGTATCCACCAGCGGAAAGCGACTGGCCACTTGATCACCTCATCCGCGCGATATAGAAGAGACGGTGGAATCGTGAGGCCGATCTGTTTTGCCGTCTCAGGATGTCCCGGTTCTTGCGCGGGTGGTTTGCGCACACGCAACGGGTCTTTATGCCATCTCGTTTTCTACACCGGAACAGAGTGCTCTCGCTTTTAATACTCCTTGTCATCGTCTTATTTTTGCCAATTTCGGGATACCCGCAGGGGAGTGGTCATTTCGATGCTGGATTAGCGGCCCAAGAACGCGAGGGTTTTGACGCAGCTATCGACGCAGCTATCGAGTCCTTTACGTTGGCCATTGAGGCTGGTGATCTCTCGTCACAAAATCTCGCTGACGCCTACAACAACCGGGGCTTCGCCTACCACACTAAAGGAGAGAAGGACCGGGCGATCCAAAACTATAATGAAGCTATCCGCCTGAATCCGAATTACGCTAACGCCTACAACAACCGGGGCAACGCCTACGCCGATAAAGGCGACAACGACCGTGCAATCCAAGACTTCAATGAAGCCATTCGCCCGAATCCGAATGACGCTAAGGGCTACGCCGCCCGGGGCTTCGCCTATGTCGGCAAAGGAGACCATGACCGTGCGATCCAGGACTTCAATGAAGCCATCCGCCTGAAACCGAATTACGCTGAGGCCTACCACAACCGGGGCCTCGCCTATGCCGGGAACGGAGACAATAACCCTGCGATCCAGAATTACAATGAAGCCATCCGGCTGAATCCGAATTACGCTGAGGCCTACTACAGCCGGGGCATCGCCTACGGCAGGAAAGGAGACCATGACCGTGCGATCCAGGACTTCCATGATGCTATCCGCCTAAATCCGAAGAACGCTGGCGCCTACTCCAGCCGCGGGCGTAGCCGATTCGGCCTCGTACAGTTTCAAGCTGCTCAGGAAGATTTCAAGACGGCATTGGAGTTGAACGCGACGTCTCCATATTATGCGATCTGGCTCTATCTTGCCCGTACTCGCGCCGGGCAGGACGGAAGAACCGAGCTTGCAGCAAATGTGGAGAGGCTGAAGTTCTTAGGAATTACAGAGCAAATCGTTTCACTCTTCTTGGAAAAAACGACGCCCCATGATCTTTTTTTGGCAGCGAAGAGTCCAGATCCAAAGAAGCAAAAAGAAAACCTCTGTGAAGCTCAATTTTACGTGGGACAGCATACTTTGCTTCGTGGTAACGAATCAGAGGCCAGAAAGTTATTCAGTACCGCCGTAGAGACCTGTCCGACAAACTTTGTGGAATATTCCGGCGCCCAAGCGGAGCTTAAGCGGTTAAAGTAAATCGGGTTATGGACTCACGGCAGGATTAAACGGAACGCTTCAGGCAAATCTCGCAGGATTTGTTTGCAGGAAAATTTAAATCAATTACGAGACTAACGTAAGGTTCAACTATCGCTGTTACGTTGCCTGTCTGAAGCGGACGTTAGACGAAAAGACAAGAACGCAAGCCGGGCACCGAACCTCCTGCTCCCCCTAAGCGCCGGCCGCCCCGGGGGGCAATGTCATATCAACGAACCCCTTTGCCGAAGACTTTTTCGATAAACCCTTCCTTGGAAAGCTCCTCTACCAAGCTATTGTCACTGGCCTTGGGGACCAAAGCTTCGGCATCGACGCCTTTGACCGGTTCGAACTCCAAGATGGTGGCGACGGTTCGGCCATCGACTCGAGGGATGCGCTCGGTGAAATTAGAGGCGACTGCGTGCATTTCTTCCAAGAAAGCAGGATCGTCTCGTTTGAGGTACTTGGCGAGGATCCTGAGAGCGCCCGCTTTGTTTCGAGCCATATAGCCGACGCCTTCGATGTAGGCTTTAAGAATTTTGCTGGCGCTTTCCCTGTTTCTTTGAAGATAGTCGCGAGTCGAGGCCATGACGCTCATCGCATATGGGATGTCCAAATCCGCAGCGTTTAAGAGCGCGTTGGCGGGGGCTCTCGGTTTAACGGTCGTGACCGTGCCGGCAATTTGCTTTTGCTCAAAGGCCGCTTGAATCTCGGGATTTCCACCCAGAGGCCGCAAGCTGACCGTCTGGGCCATCCCCAGCTTGCGCAGGACCAACGTGGTCACCGTGTGCGTCGAGGAATTAAAACGCGTAATACCCAGGATCTGCCCTTTCAGTTGCTCCGGCCGGCTGATCTCCGGTTGGACATAAAGGGTCATGGGGGGGCGGTTCATGATGGAGGCGAACGCTACGACTTGCGCGCCTCGCGCAGCGCCCAACACGACGCCGCTGCTCCCGAGCGCCGCGACGTCGAGGCTGCCGCCCAAAAGGGCCTGGACGTTGGTGCCGCTCGAAGGAATATAAATGAGCTGGACATCGAGACCGTATTTCTTGAACGCTCCGGTCTCTTGAGCCATCCACACCGCCGCTACCGGCGGGCCGATTATGGAATATGCAATACGCACCGGGGCGGCCCATGCTCGCCCTCCACAGAGGAGAAAAATCATCATGAGCGGCGCATAGAAACCGAGGCCCTGCTTTTTCATAAAAGTCTCCTTTGAGATCACGGCGACCTTGGCGGTCCGGAACTTTTTTGCCACGGACCCGGCCCTTCCAAGCGTGGGAGGCCATTTACGGCGTGAAGCTCATGTCGAAGGTGTCACTTGGGATCTGCTTGGGAATTCCTTCCGAGTCACCGAATATCTTCATTACTTCTGAACCGTAACGATATTGCTCGTCGAGCAATTTTTGGCGTCTCTGGGGTGAGCGGATTTCTCCACACGCCTAGCAAGCCTCTATCTCGCGCCCCTTACTTCCGATAAAGTCCCCTGGCGAAGCCGGAGTCCACAAGCTCTTTGAGAAGACTATTGTCTATGACTTTTTCCGGCGTCACATTTTTCAATGTCTCTTTGGGAAATGCATCCAGAATGGCCTGCACCGACTCCTTCCTCACATATGGAACATCCTCCCAGACGTTGGCGTGAGACGGATAAGAACTCCGTGCCGCTTCCGGCGCTACCTTCAGGCGCTTTACGATGGAGGCAACGGCAAGCTCAGGTCTCTCCTTAGCTACCTGGATCCCCGCTACATAACCCTTTAGAAAGCTCAACGCGGTTTGTCGGCGGCTGAGAAGAAACGCGCGCTGGATCTCTATAGCGCCCTGTAAGAACGGAATTTTTAAAGTCGAGAGATCCACCAGTTCGCGAAAGCCCGGTCTGGGAGCTGAGGCCACGGCGGCGTCGACCAGGCCTTTGTCCAGCGACGCAAAGATCTCCGGGAGGCCACCATGGTAGAGATATTTTACATCCTGATCGTTAATGCCCACGGTTCGTAACGCAATGCGAGCGATCGTGTGGGTCGCAGACCCGGCGCGGCTTACCCCAAGGGTCTTTCCTCTGAGATCTGCCAGTGTTCTAACTGGAGAATCTTTCTTGGCCCAGACTGATATCACAGTAAAATTCGGCTTGGCGGCGATGAAAACAAGATCGCTCCCGCCCAGGTTGGCGGCGACGGTCGAGGAGCCGCTAAAACCGCCAAACTCCACCGATCCGCTCACCAAGGCCTGAACCGGAGTTGCGCCGCGCGCAAGAATTACCTTGACATCGAGCCCGTACTTATCGAAAAGACCCTGGTCCTCCGCTACCCAGATGGGAGTGTTGGTTAACGTCAACGCCTCGTAGATGAAACCGACGGAGATCTTTTTCTCAGGGAGAGTCCTGGTCTGACTATGGGCAAGATTCGGAGCAAGTAATAAGGCTACCAGAAAGGTTAGTGCGGTGCTTTGCGCAATTTTTCTGGCAGTCTGCGCCTCCCGGACGACAGGAGCCCCGGATTTTCTCCCGCCAAGACGCAAAGAGAAAAGTTGCTCCGAATCCCATTGATTGATTTACCTTGGCGCCTTTGCGCCTTTGCGGGAGATACTCCGATTCCATTGCGGCGCAGCAGCGCCGTGATTTGTGCCTGCGTTCACGACCATCTACGCTCCACAAATTCTGCAAGGCACGCCGCGCAAGGTGACGCCTCCCGTGGACGGGTCATAGTCGGGTCCGCTGGGCGTCAGCATGTTGAGGTTGCTGCCGCTCCAGCCGTAACCGGATTCGGCCTGCTCGGGAAACCACCATCCGAACGCCGCGACGACCACGCGCGGGTCCAGGCTGCGATTGAAGGACAGCCGCTGCTTGATCTTGCCTTCCTTGGTTTCGATGGTGATCCACTTGCCTTCTTCGAGCCCATATTTTTTCGCGGTGTCGGGATGCATCTCCACGATGGGGTCCGGCCGGATGATGCGCACCGAGGCGACGCCCTTGAAGCCGCTGAGCATATAGGCTTCCTCCTTGGCGTTGGTGAGCAGCAGCGGATAGTCCTCGGGAATTTCAGGCGTCAGACGCAGTTCCTCCCAAAGCGGCATCGGCGCGTAGCCGATTTTCTCGACCCGTTCCGAGTAGATCTCGATCTTTTTCGACGGCGTCTTGTAGTCGTGCCGGCGGTATTCGCGCTTGGCACGCAGGGTTCTTTGTTCCTTGAATTTTTCGTAGCCCATGCCGCTGGGTTTGAGCATCTCGTCCAGGGCCTCATGGTCGTCCCCCCAGAAATCCTCGCCGAGGCCGAGCCGCTTGGCGATCTCATTGATGATCTTGGTGTCCGGCCAGCATTCGCCGGGCGGATCGACGAGTTTGGGATGGGCGCGAATCTCTTCATACCATCCCGGCCAATATCCCAATTCCTCGTGCTCCATGGCCCAGGCAGCGGGCAGCACGATATCCGCCAGCGCCGCCGTCGGTGTCATGAAGAGTTCCGAGATAACGATGAATTCGAGCTTCATCAACGCCCGGTAAGTCTCTTTCGAATTGGGCCAGCTCACCACGGGATTGGAGAGAACGAACATCGCCGCCTTGACCGGGCAAGGGTCCTCCTCGAGGATCGCCCGCGTCAGCACATGCGGCGGGATGAAAGCGGAGCGCTGCGCGAACTTGAATCTCTTGCCGAGAATCTTCTCCGCTCTCCTCGGGTATTTGTCGAGCAGAAAAAAGTTTCCCGGCCTGGTATAGGGAGGAGCGGTCAGCACCACATCGCCGCCGGGCACGTTCACGTTGCCGCAGATCGCGCGCATGATCGCGATGGCGCGTGTCGTCTGAAAGCTGTTGACGAGTTGGTCGACCGCGTTGCCCGTCTGCATCGCCGCCGGTTGGGTTTGGCTGTACATTCTCGCGAACTGTTCGATCTGATGGCGCGGCACCCAGGTCAACTTTTCGACCTCGTCGAGCGAATAGCTGGCGACATGCGCTTGCAGCTTGTCGAAGCCGACGGTCCAGTTGGCGACGATCTCCTGGTCATAGAGCTTTTCTTCGACGATGACTTTCAGCGCTCCCGCGATGAAGGGGCCGTCGCTGCCGGGTTTCAGCCTGATCCACAGATCGGCGAGTCGCGCCACGTCGGTTTTCTGAGGATCGACCGCGATCAGCTTCGCGCCGCTCTCGAGGGAGCGCTCCAGTGACTCCCTTCTGAAGCCTCCGGTGGTCTGATTCATATTGCTGCCCCACATGACGATCAGGGCGGGCAAGTGGTCGTCGTCGCACACGACGGGCGACCCATAGGTAAACGTGCCGGCCATCGCCTTGGGAACGCCGCATGACCAGCCCGGCGTAACCACCGTCGGGGTGCCGAATGCGGTGGCAAGGCGCTGCGCGAACGCAAACTCCATTCCCTTGGGCTCGCCCAATCCGAACGCCACGCACTCGGGCCCGAACTGCTGCTTCACCGCGTTGAATTTAGTCGCAATCGTGTCCAGCGCTTCATCCCAGGAAATCCGCTGCCACTTGCCTTTGCCTCGCGCGCCGACTCGCTTTTGCGGATACAGAAGACGGTCCTTGTGGCCCATCACCTCGGGAATCGTAAAGCGCCCTTTGTTCACGGCGCACTGCTCGGCGTAGAGCCCGCTTTCCATGTCCGGTTCCAGATCGACAAGCTTGCCGTCCTGGACAATGGCCTTCATGCTGCAATGCGCGGCGCACAAGTGGCAAAAGGTGAAAACCTCGGTGCTGGTCGCCCCCACGGCGCCGAAGTTCGCCTGCCGCGCCCCCTCGTCGGGATGGATGAAGGCCTCCATCGTTGGACTGAAGCCGGGGTCGCCGGTGGTAAACTTTTCCATGGTGAGGATGTCTTTGCCATTGGCATCCACGGCCAGCACCAAACAAGAGTTGACCAACTTGCCGTCCATCGAGACGGTACACGCCCCACACTCTCCTACGCTGCATCCTTCCTTGGTCCTGGCTATCCGGAAGTCCTCAACCAGCACTTCCAGGAGCGTACGGCTTGGATCCACCTCCATTTCTTGGACCTTGCCGTTGACATGCAATCGAGTCGTGTATTTCATTCCGGTTCCCTGCGATTATGCCCCGGCTGGATTACAGGAACCTCGGATTTTCTCCCGCCAAGGCGCCAAGACGCTAAGTGACAGGCCCAAGGCCTGTCATCCCGAGCGAATGCGAGGGATCTGATCAGAAGATTTCTCGCTTTGCTCGAAACAAGGATTTCTCTCTTCGTTCGAAATGACAATTGGTTTTCCCTTTGCGCCTTTGCGTCTTTGCGGGAGATTACTCCGAGTTTGTTGCGGCTTTAACAGACTCGCTCCCGCAACAGTCGCCGATCGATCTTACCCTGCCCGGTTTTGGGCAGCTCGTCGAGAAACTCAAAGGCTCTCGGAATCTTGTGCGGCGCCAACCGCTCCCGGCAATATCGTTCCAGCTCATCCCGCTTCTCCGCATTACCCTGCTCCCCGTCCCTCAGCGCGACGAAGGCTTGGATCTTCAACAGACCGTCCCCGTCCTTGATCCCCAACGCCGCGCACTCTCTGACATTGGGACACTCCTGAAGAACGCGTTCGATCTCCAGGGGCGACACCCACACTCCGCTTACCTTTACCATTTCATCGG
>Ga0214472_10000060_pt1 | contig 156149 bp, 186 predicted proteins | sample RVTome_6_FD_207662 | JGI IMG/M metagenome (GOLD analysis project Ga0214472, IMG submission 207662) | Soil microbial communities from uranium-contaminated site in the Upper Colorado River Basin, Wyoming, United States - RVT140D175 | ecosystem: Environmental > Terrestrial > Soil > Contaminated... | reverse complement strand
ATGCCGCATCACTTGGATGTCCAGTATTAGTTCATGCTGAAGATTATGAAATGTGTGCATGTGGTATCAAAACTGCCAAGGAAAAAAATGAAGATGGTCTTGCAGCATGGTCTCAAAGTAGATCTACTCAGTCTGAAGTCAAATCAATAAAAATAATTTCTAAATTTGCAAGAGAATGCGGTTGCACATTATACTTTGTTCATATTGGTTCAGCTGATGCACTAAAGCAGATACTAGAAGAAAAAAAAAATGGTACCAAGATCTTTATAGAAACATGTCCTCATTATATGACTTTATCCTATGAAAAGCAAGACGGATATCTTGCAAAGGTGATGCCTCCAATTAGGACATCAAAGGATATAGAAAGTGTTTGGAATGCTATTCATGATGGACAAATCAATACAATTGGAACTGATCATGTTGCAAACCAACTGAAGCTAAAACTGGGAGGAAATGATGTTTGGGATGCCCTTGCAGGTTTTCCTGGAATGGGAACACTTTTGCCTATACTATTGAGTGAAGGCGTAAATAAGAATAGAATTACACTTGAAAAATTAACACAGATTACAAGTACAAACGCTGCTAAAATTTTTGGAATGTATCCAAATAAGGGTTCATTAGAAAAAGGTTCAGATGCAGATATCACAATGATTGATTTGAAAAAAGAAAAAAAAGTAACAAGTGAGCTATTTGGAGGATTTTCTGACTACATTGTATATGCTGGATGGAACCTCAAAGGTTGGCCAGTCAAGACCATTGTACGTGGAACCGTTGTTGCAGAAAATTTTGAAGTTATAGGAAAACGTGGATATGGAAAAATGGTTGTAAGGAAGCCCACGTCATTAGTCGCATTATAATCTGACTAAGTTATTACCTCAAACTTTCCATTTGTTTTGGCCTTGTAAATCACATCAGGCTTTCTAGTGAATATGCCTACTTCCATAATTCCTGGAATAAGTTTAACCTTTTGTGCAAGCAATTTTGGATTTTTTATAACTCCAAAATCACAATCTAAAATTACATTACCGTTTTCTGTTATGAAAGGATATCCTCGTTCTATTGTACGTATTTTTGGTTTTCCACCAAGAGTGTGAATAGATTTTACAACCGTATTTCTTGCAAGTGGATGAACTTCAACAGGCACTGTTCTGTTAAAATATTTTACAAACTTTGATTTATCTGCCATAATAACGACTTTTTTTGCTGCGTTAATGAGAATATTTTCTCTAAGTAGAGCACCACCTCCACCCTTGATTAGATTTTTCTGTTCATCAATCTGGTCAGCTCCATCAAAAACTACATCAATCTTTTCCACCTGATCTGCTTCAATTAAGTGAATTCCACCCTCTTCTGCAATTATTTTAATCTGTAGTGAAGTAGGAACCCCTCTAACTTTGATATTTTTTTCACGTAATAATATTGCAAGTGATTTGACGAATGCAGTTGCTGCCCTACCACTACCCAAACCAATAACATATCCATCTTTAACAAATTTTAATGCATCTGTTGACAATGCCGAAATGGCATCATCAAATGACAACTACTCTACCTCTGCCTGCTCAAGTTTGGAGAGAGTTTTCATTATCTCTCCCTTAATTCTGTCAAGATCATCTTCATCATCGTCTTCGATATTTTCTTCATCTGGAAGCTTTATCCTAGGCTTTGGTTTGTGTTCTGGTACAACAGGAAGAGTTTCCAATCTTGGAATCTCTTTCATTATTTCCGATTTTTCTAAATCAATAGAATTTAAACTTGTTTCAAGAATTTCAATTTTTTCACCTGCTTTTGGTTGAGGTTTTTCAATCTGCTCTTGAATTATTTCCATTTGTATCTTATGTGGTTTTTGTTCTATTAACGGAAATTCTAATACATTTGATGGTAATTCTGTTAGAGTTGTAATTTCAAATGCTCTTGGTTTTGGTTGTACTGGTACCTGAGAAATCTCCTCTACTATTTCTTTTTGTATTTGTGGCATAACCTCGATCTTTTTGATTTCTTCTTTTGGTTTCTTTATCGGTTCTTCAATCTTTGGTTTTGTTTCTTCTATCTGCATGTTTGCTACGTTAATTTTTGATGTGAGCTCGTATAACCTCTTGTCAAGCTGTGATAGCTTTTGGTCCATTAGTGTAATCAATCCATCTCCTAGAGGACCCAAATCAGGATGTTTGCTTGCAGCTTCTAATTTCTCACTTTTAGCTAAAACTATGCCTAACTGGTGCTGGTACCTTATTAGTAGCCTGTCGCGTTGAATTTTTGATAAATCTACATCTTGTTGGTAAAGTCTTGAGATAGTCTTAGTTAGAATATCTCTTTCTATATTCAATGAATTTATCTGGCTTTTGATGTGAGAATTGGCCCCTATTGATATAACTTTGGACTTTGAAAATAGTAAATTCATGTATCTATGTGTACCATTTGATCCAAGAGTATTTTCTTAGTTTTGAGTCGGGAAATCCACAACTAGCACACTGGTGGTGACGCCTATGAAATGAGTTCTTTCCACATCTTCTACATCTGATGTGAACCTTCTTTCGAGTAAAATTACCCATTGAAGTAGTGCCTCTTACCATATCAAATCACTCCTATGAAGGTGGTGGTGAAATCATTACCACATTGTCTCCTCGTACAACTATGGTTCCAAGACTCTTTGAATCGCCTTCAGAAGGGATCTCTTCTGACTGGTCGAGTAGCAGGTTCATGTGTTGGTCAAAACCGAGTAGATTTCCTCGAATCGTCTTTCCGCCTTTTAGCTTTATCAATACGATTTTGTTGATACTCTCATCCAGTACTTTTACTGCCATGTCAACTGACATTTAATTCACTTATTAGATCTGGTATTGGAGGATTATATTAAAATTTCAATGGTGTAACTTTCGACTTTTATCTGTAAGGCATGTTTGACTCTTTTTTATTAAATTACGTACAATTTCTGCTAGAAACTTTTTGCCGTCTTTTGCAGTTGATTTCGTTGGGTTTCCCCATATTCCATTCCTAGTCGCAGATGGAAATGATTTTGAAGCCAGTTTTTCTAATCTTGATTTTTCTTTTTTTGACAAATTCTTTGTAATCAACCCTCTTTGAGAACGCTTCATTTTGACTTTTTTAGATATAGCAAGCATTAGTGATGTTTCAACAAACCCTGCATGGTCAAATTCGTGTTTCATAAAATGCCAATATGAAAAGACAAAAACTCTAACCTTTTTCTTTGATAATCTATTGATTTTCTTACTTAGATTTTCTACTGCCTTTTGATTTCCATGATGCCCATTCAGTATGAATATTGAGTTTATATCATTGCTTGAAAGGGAAAGACAGATATCAATTAACAATCGTTCCAGGGTTTGTCGTTTCAGACTCAGATTGAAAAAAGGCGCATGTTCGAATGAAACACCATATGATATAGTAGGTAACAACAAAAAGTTGCATTTTTCTGATACACGCCTTGCTACCTCATAAATAATATCAGAATCTGTTGATACTGGTAAGTGAGGACCATGTTGCTCAATAGAGCCTACCGGAATTATTACGGCTTTTTGTTTTTTTATAATTTTTCTTAGGTCTGGATCAAGTTGATCTTTTACAACAACCATTCAATTCACTTTGTGTGAACCTTTCTCCAACGTACTTCTAATTTGTTTGTAAGATGCATCTTAACGGCTCTAAGAAGAGTATCCGCTTCCAGTTTTTGTCCCTTCTTTTTGATAGATTCAAGACTATCTTCTGGGTTTACACTAAAGGAATCTTGGAAAATAATTGGTCCCTGATCCAAATTCTCTGTAACATAGTGTGCAGTAACACCTACAATCTTGGTTCCACGTTCATATGCTTGAGCGTATGCCAATGCGCCAGGAAATGCAGGCAGCAATGATGGATGAATGTTAATGATTCTGTTTGGATAACGCCACACAAAGTTCGGCGTTAGAATTTTCATATAACGCGCCAAAACAATTAGATCAACATCATATTTTTTACAAACATCAATAAGTTTTGATTCAGCCTTTGACTGCTCTTTCTCATCTACTAACACAAATGGAATCTTCGCTTTTTTTGCCATTAATGATAAAGTCTTCTCTGTTCCAACGATGACAGAAATTTTTCCTGTAATTGCATTTTTAGAATCAAGTAATGCTTTAAGACAATGAGACTCCTTTGTTACAAAGATCGCAATATTTTTTTCTGAGTCAATTTCATGATGCGTACTTACATCCATTTTATGCTTTTTTGCAACTTTTTGCAACTCTATTTCAAATTTTTTAATATCAATTTTTTTGATAAATGATATCTCAAGATACATTCCAAATAATCCTTTGATGACGTTTTGGTTTACCTTCTCAACATTTCCTTTCTTTTGAAACACAAAATTGGTAAATGCAGCAACTATTCCCTCTCTATCCTTTCCAACAACTGTAATTCCTACTATTGTCTTTTTCATGAACGTTGTTGAAATGTGGTACTTATAATTTTTAGAATTGATGCGGGAGGTGGGATTCGAACCCACGAACCCCTAAGAGACAGGGTCCTAAGCCCTGCGCCGTTGACCAGGCTTGGCAACTCCCGCACCCCCATTGCCTTTAAACACAAATTTATCTATTATTGAGAGATGATAGTATGGCAAAATTATTTGGAACAAATGGAATTCGTGGAATCTTTGGACAAGATTTCACATTAGAATTCATTCATGATATTACATTATGTATTGCAAAATATTTCAAAGAAGGTCCAATACTTGTTGGATATGATGGTAGGGACACTAGTCCTTTAATTGCTAAAATTATTTGTTCTACATTAAACTATGCAGGACTTGATTGTAAAAATGCTGGTCTTGTTCCAACCCCATGTCTTGAATTTGCAACAAAAAAACTTGATTATGCCGGTGGCATCATGATTACTGCATCACATAATCCCCCACTATACAATGGAATCAAGCCTGTGGCCGCTGATGGAGTGGAGATATCGAGAGAAGATGAGATAATTATCGAAGAGATTTACTTTGATAAGAAATGGAATAGTAATTCATCCAAATTTGGATCTACACAAAAGGAGGATTCTGCAATTAAGGTATATCTTAATGGTATAAAGTCTCAAGTAGATTCATCTAAGATCACACAAAAAAAGTTCAGGGTAGTGTTAGATCTTGGAAATGGAGCACAAGCAATTACTGCACCAAAACTTTGTGAGGAATTGGGGTGTCAAGTTATTTTAATTAATGAAAGAATAGATGGCACATTTCCAGGTCGTGGTTCGGAGCCTACGCCTGAAAATCTTTCAGAACTTTCTGATACTGTAAAAAAAACTGAATCTGATTTTGGTATCGCATTTGATGGTGATGGTGATCGAAGTCTTTTTTGTGACAATAATGGGACAATCTTAACTGGTGACAAGTCGGCTCTTTTGTTTTCAAAGTACATTTTAGAAAAAAATCCCAAATCTACTGTTGTCACTTGTCTTAACTCTGGTTCTAGTATAGAAAAAATTGCTGATAATTCAAACGCAACTGTGGTTCGAACAAAGGTTGGAAGTGTTGAAGTATCAAGGAAAATGGTTCCAATAAACGCAATCATTGGATTTGAAGAAAATGGGGGCTTTATGTATGGAAAACACAACCAAGTCCGAGATGGTGGAATGACTTTGGCATTGGCACTTGACTTACTTGCAAAAACTGGCAACACCATGTCAAAGATGGTTAATCTTTTGCCACCCTCTTTTACTACAAAAACTAAAATTTCATGTTCCAAGGAAGATGCACAAAAGATAATTGCTAAACTAAAAGAGGAAAACCCAGATTCTGATATCACAGATGGCATTAAAACCACTTTTAATACACAAAACTGGATTATGGTAAGACCTAGTGGAACAGAACCAATCATTAGAGTTTATGCAGAGGCTAGCTCCAAGGAAAAGCTTGATAATCTAATTGCAGAGCATGTACAAAAGATAAAATCAATGTTGGGCAGATAACACTTTTAAAACGAATCGGGTGGTTGATGAGAATGGCTAAAGGTTACTACGTAAAATTTGAGACACCGCCGGACCTCGTAAATCCTATTTTAGAGGCACTTAGAGTGGCTTCTCAAAGTGGTAAAGTAAGAAAAGGAACTAATGAGGCTACAAAGGCTATTGAGCGTGGTATTAGCAAACTTATAGTAATTGCTGAAGACGTTGAGCCACCAGAAGTAGTTGCACATCTTCCAATAATTTGTGACGAACAAGGAGCTGCTTATGCATTTGTTCCAAGCAAACAAGAACTAGGAAAAGCACTGGGTATAGATGTTACATCAGCTGCTGCAGCCATTTTAGATTCAGGTGACGCCCAACACATAGTTGATCAAGTAATTGAATCAATTGCAAAAGTAAAGGGTGGCAAGTCAGATAAATGAGCGTTCCACAAGAAGTCTTAATCCCAGCAGAAATTATTCAGATCGTTGGTAGGACAGGAATTGCTGGTGAAGTTATTCAGGTTCGAGTAAAAGTTTTGGAAGGAAAAGATCAAGGACGAGTTCTTACAAGAAACGTAAAGGGCTCAGTAAGAATGTCAGATATTTTAATTCTCAGAGAAACAGAACGAGAAGCAAAGAAAATTAGGTGATTTGAAAATTGAGTCTTTTAGTAAAGCCTTGCAGTTTTTGTGATAGACCTGTCGCCAAGGGTTCAGGTACAATGCTTGCAAAAAATGATGGAACAGTATTGTGGTTTTGTTCAGCAAAATGTAGAAAAAACATGCTTGAGCTAAAGCGTGATCCTAGAAAATTAAAGTGGACTAAAAAATACGTCAAAGGCGGAATAAAAGTCAAGAAGTAAATTGACTGAACAATCCCTTTTCATAATAAAGCCAGATGCTGTTAGTAGAGGATTAATCGGCGAAGTTGTTTCTCGCTTTGAGAAAAAAGGATTTAAAATTATTAAATTAAAAATATACACTTTTACAAAGGAGAAGGCAGAAAAATTTTACTCTGATCATAGATCTAAACCATTCTTTAATGAACTTGTTTCATTTATCACATCAGGAAGCGTAGTTGTAGCAGTCATAGAGGGAAATAATGCTATTGCTACAACAAGAATCATGATTGGCTCTACAAAGTCTTTTGAGGCAGCACCAGGTTCAATCCGTGGTGATTTCGGACTTGGACTAACTGACAACATTGTCCACGCATCTGATTCCACAGAAAGCTTTGAAAAGGAAGTGAAGGTAGTATTCGAGTGATCTGGGTTGCGTATAAGACAACCAATTGTGGTAGTATTAGGTCATGTAGATTCTGGTAAGACATCTATTTTAGATAAGATTCGTGGAACTGGAGTTCAAGGAAGAGAAGCAGGAGGAATTACTCAGCATATTGGTGCAAGTTTTCTTCCAACTGAAACAATCAAAAAATTGACTGGACCTTTGTACGAAAAACTCAGCAAAGGAGAACATACTATACCAGGACTGCTTGTAATTGACACTCCAGGACACGAGATTTTTACTAATCTTAGAGCACGTGGTGGTTCTGCAGCAGACATTGCCATTCTAGTAGTGGACGCTAATCGTGGATTTCAACCTCAAACTACTGAGAGTCTAAAAATTTTAGAGAGCCGTAAAGTGCCTTTTGTTGTTGCTCTAAACAAAACAGATATGGTCTCTGGATGGAAAAAAAGCGATACTCCATTCATATCAATGGCTATCAAAGAACAGGATCCATTCGTACAGACCTCTATTGATGAGAAAATCTACAATGTAGTTGCTGCACTTTCTGTTCTTGGTTATCAATCTGAAGCATTTTACCGCGTACAAGACTTTAAAAAAGAAATTTCAATTGTACCAGTAAGCGCCAGAACCGGAGTAGGAATTCCAGAACTTTTGGCAGTTCTAGTTGGATTGGCCCAACAATTTCTCCAGAAACGACTAGCACAGGAAGAAAAATCAACTCGAGGCATTGTTCTTGAGGTCAATGACGAGGTTGGATTGGGACCAACTGCAAATATCATACTAATTGATGGGCATTTGAAAAAAGAAGACAATATAATAATTGCAAAAAGAGATTCTGTTGTTATTACAAAACCAAAAGCCATGTTATTACCAAAACCGTTAGACGAAATGCGAGATCCTCGTGACAAATTCAAACCAATTAACGAAGTATATGCTGCTGCAGGAGTAAAAATTGCGTCGCCTGACTTAGATGGTGTATTGCCAGGAAGTACCGTTTATGCCACTGATGATGAAGAAGAAGCTAAGAATCTAAAAAAATTAATAGAATCTGAGATGAAATCCGTTTTTATAAAGACTGAAACAAAGGGAATTATTCTAAAATGTGATACAATTGGTTCGCTTGAAGCCCTAACTGAAATGCTGAGACGACAAAACATTCCAATTTCTCTTGCTGATATTGGACCAGTAACTCGCCGTGATATAATGGAGGCAAAGGCTGTAAAGGAAAATAATAGACACCTAGGAGTTATTCTTGCATTTAATGTTAAGATAACACCTGAAGCACAAACTGAATCTGATAACTATCATGTTAAGATTTTTGATGATAAAATTATCTACAGTTTGATTGACACATATACTCAATGGGTTGATGATGACAGTGCAGATATTGAAAACTCGATGTTTTCTGAACTTACACCGATTAGTAAGTTTACATTTCTTAAAGGATATATTTTTAGAAATAGTAATCCTGCAGTTTTTGGAATTAGAGTAGATGTAGGAACGTTACGTCAAAAAATTTCTTTTATGAACAAGACAGGCAAGAAAATTGGTGTTATTCACCAACTTCAGCATGAGAATAAAACTGTAGAAACGGCAAAGACTGGACAAGAAGTTGCGTGTTCTGTACAAAATATTACAATTGGACGACAAATACAAGAAGAAGATATTTTCTATACCCTTCCGCCACCTGATGACGCAAAACAATATCTCAACAAATTCAAAAATAAACTAAGCTCTGAAGAACTTCATACACTAAACGAAATAGTTGAGATTATCCGCGTAACAAATCCTATCTATGGTTACTAGAAATTTCCTTTTTTATGTTATCACTAGTTTATTGAAATATAATAAAAAAATGGGGCTAATTTAAGTAAACAAAAATTGTGCTCTTAAATTATAAAATATTTCTTACCTAATCTGCTTTTTTGACGTTAGTAGCATTAGGTCCTTTTTGTCCTTGACCTACCTCGAACTCGACTTTGTCTCCTTCGTTAAGAGTTCCATCAGCAACGTCTGATTTGTGAACAAACAAATCGTCGCCAGACTCTCTTTCGATAAAACCAAAGCCCTTAGTTCGGTTGAACCACTTTACGGTACCTGTTTCCATTTAATTATAATCGATAATTATCCGTATATTAAGATATCAAGAATATTTTTGTGCAATCAGGTTAATTCCTGGCTCACCAACTGCGCCAATTACCTTGTCTACAGGATTTCCATCTTTAAACATGATAAAAATTGGAATGGATTGAATTCCTAGTCTTGTTGCAATCTCTTGGTTTTGGTCGATGTTTAACCTTGCAAATCTAATTTTTTTGAATTTTCTTGCCATTCTAGTAAAAATAGGATGCATAACCCTACATGGTCCACACCACTCTGCCCAAAAATCCACTAGGGTTGGAGTTCCACTTGATACCATTTGCTCAAAGTTTGTTGAATCAAGATCAACTACACCAATTTCTTTCTGATCATTAAACTCTTGTTGTTTTTTAATCATCTCGAATAATTTTTTTTGTTTTATTCGTTCTAGCTCTTCATCAGACATGTGCAAAAATGTTATTCAAGGATTATTTAATAGGTTATTATCTAATAATAATCACCTGAACCATGCATCCATTATTTCAGCTAAGTACTAGGAAATACAAAGACGAAATTGAGCTCATAAAAAAAGCAATGATGGAGCTTGAAGGTATTTGCAACATAAAAAATGGATGCATAATTAGTGAGCCATTTACTAGGGCTGGATGGACTTTTTTTAATATTCAACTAAGCTCAGATCTGTCTTCTCGAATTGAAAAGTCAGGAATGATGGAAGGTGCAGGTGGATATAGAATTGCCGAACAGCTGAAGAATTTTTTAGGTCACTTTTTAGAAGCAAGAGGAATTCAAGCTAGAATTGAGAAAATTGATTATTAACTAAGCGAGATTTATCGATTCTGATCGCTGATCATCTAGATTATTCTGTCTTCTAATTTCAAAACCTGTTGTAAAAATTCACAAACAACATGTTATGTAGAATAATTGCAGTATTTTTCAAAGGAATGGTAGAATGGATATTAAGATAAAGGCATTTCAAATTATTTATGATGTAATTGGTATTGTATTAAGATGGGATAAGAATCAACTTTCAGATAAAGAAGCTATGAAAGAAATTGTTGAAATCTTGGCTTCACAAGCAGACAATGGCGAGTTTAATAATACAAAAAAGAAGAAAAAATTTAATTCTTTTCAAAAAAAATTAGTTGCCCCCTTGACCATTAGTGCAGTATTTAGTGTAATTTTATTTGTAGCTATAATCCCATTAGGAGTTTTTACAAATATTGAAACTCAATTACCTACTGAGGATAGTAAGATTGGATTTGAACAACTCGAAGAAAACCCGTATGCCGTTACTGAAAAAATTCAAAACAATACAACTATAGAAGAATTTAGCAATATAACAAACTTTGTAAAGGTTGAATCAAAAGACTAATGCGATGTAATAATCTCTAGACCACACATCTTCTTCTATTTCCTGCCAAGTGAGCTGAGATAAACCAAACCACCCTTCACACCACAGGTTTCACATCTGGCATTTTTTCTTACTTCATCTTCTGAGACCATTTTAATTATCTCAAAAACGTTAATTCGGTGACAATTCTTACAAATTACTTTAACATTATATTGTCTCATTGGTAGTCAGTTTACAGTGTCTAAGATAATGCTAATAGGTCATTGGTGTTTGATTTGAACATACGATAATAGATTGAATAAAAATTCAGAATTTCCTTCTAACTAAACCCAGCTCCAAACTGATCTCCTTCTTTGATAGGATCTGCATCTTGTGCATTTTTTAATTTTAAATACAAAAATGCTTCATTAACAAATTCTTTTGCAGATTCGCCTTCCATTTTGAAGTTAGTTTTTACATATTGATAGTATTTTTTCAATTTTTGTGGATCTTGCTCATCTAGCGAGATTTGGTCTTTAATTATTAGAGACGCCACATTTTCTATTCTAGAATTGTATTCATTTTCTGCTTGCTTTTCATTACTTGTACTCATTAATTCTAATATTCTGGTATAGTATACAAACTTTAGAAATTGATTCTATCTAACCTAAAAATGATTTGTTATAATTGTAAGGGAAGAATGGCAAATGCCGTTTGAACGGGAGTTTATCGTTCCGAATTTTAGCAAGTTGCCCCTTACAGAATGTTACAAAAGTCAGTCCAATATATCTAATGCGGAAAAAATACATAGGATTTAACAAAATTGAACTATTTCTTTTTCTTTTTGTCTACAACATTTGAATGAACTTCTAGATGATCATATAGTTTTTCTTTAGAATCAAAAATTTGTTCACAATAATAACACTGATGGCTCAATCTAGATCCTCTTTCATTAATTCTTATACGTAGAACTAGAAATTAAGATTTTTATGATAAATTAGCATATCTGTTCTTATCTGGTGCAAACAATTTTCTGTATTGTTTGGTAGTGCTAAATTGAGTTAGCTAAATTGGAAGCTAACGGGTAGACAAAAACTTTTTGGAGTAGTTATTCACGAGGACATTTTTAAGATATCTGATTTGCAGGGGATGTTAGCTTCCAGTATACTATATGTCGTCATTGTACATAAGTTATTACTATTGTCAAACAGTTTAGGTGTGTAAAGTCTAGGAGTATGGTTTATTTTTCAATTATCGCTAAATCAAACTCTCTATCCATCATTTCTTTGATTTTAAAGCGTTGTTTTCTTACAACGTCAATTAATTTAGCCTCTTCTTCAGCATCGGGTTCTCTATCAAAAGTTTGCATAAAATAAGTATGACATGCTCCTTGTAAAAATCCTACAAACCATCCATGAGAGAAATTTTTCTGATCCGACCACCCCCAAGTAGAGCTTTGTTGACTTTGGGCATTTTTCTTAGAAGCTTTTCCCATAAAGCCTTCTAGAAAATTATCCAATCCAGAAAAAAAATCTTCGTTAATTTGCATTGTTTTTGTAATATTCAAAATAGAATAAAACTGGATGTGTGTTTAATATGCGCAATTTGAATACATATCGTAATTGAAATTACAAGTCAGCTTTTGAGATTGGTGTGTGTTTTTTGATCAAGCATGAATCTATGTGTGAAAATTATTATGTTTTATTGGGTGGGAATGTCATTTTAACACTACCAAACGGGCGTGCAGATGGTGTTCTCACCCTCTAGAAATATTGTAGGCATAATAGTAATTGTGAAATACATAATCTAGATTAGATCGTTCTAGATTTATTTAAAATCAGTTTTATCAAAGACTTTTCTATTTAATACAGTTTGAAAAAATCCATTCTAACTGCAATTGTTGTTTTGTCTTTTCTGGGCGGTTCTGCTATAATTGGGTTTTTGTTGAAATCAGACTCTGAAGTAAGGCCTGAAATATGTCAGGGAACCGCTGCATGCTTTATGGGTAAAATTACTGCAATTACAGACGGTGACACAATTAAAGTTGAAGGTAATGCAATCAGGTTGGCACTAATCTCATCTCCTGAGCTACATGAGAGTGGTGGAATTAATGCACGAGAGTTTACTCTACAGTTTTGTCCTGTTGGAAGTATTGCTATTGTAGATGAGGATGATGGGCAAAGGCAAGGCAGCTTTGGGAGAACTATAGCTGCAGTATATTGTAATGATATGTTGCTAAATGCTGCAATTTTGGATACAAAAAAGGCAACTATTAGTGAGGAATTTTGTGGAGTCAGTGAGTTTGGGAATGAAGATTGGGCAAAAAGAAATGGATGTTGAAATTATTACAAATCCAATAGAAACCGCATTACCACTTTCTTTCCTTCTGAAATTTCCATCAAATGAAATGTTGGTGCTTTAATTTCTACCTTAAAATGATGTTTTTGAAGATCTATTGGTTCACCATATGCAGTAGCTATAAGCTCGTACTCTGATTTTTTCTCAATATCCATCTTGAATCTATGAATTGCAAATCCCTCAGTAATTAGCTGAAAAATTACTTCTTCAAGCCAATTAAACAAAAGATATCTTAAATCTTTTCCTGTAACTGAAATTGTTCGTTCTTCCTTCTCTTCAATAGCATCTCTATCTAGAGTAGTTTCCACTACAGAATTTCCAGCTAGGGTAAATGCCTCTTTTAGGTCCGAAGCCGTTATCTCAATGAAAGCATCTGTGGCATGTTCTAATAATTTGAAGCTCAATTTAGATTCTGAAGTAAGTTTCTCGTATTAATAGATAGAATGAACTTGTAAACATCGTAAAGCCTAAATCACAAGATCGTAATCACACAGTGAAATGGATCTTCCACGTGGAATGAAAGATTTTGATGGTGAAGAGATGTTCAAAATCAAATACGTCAGAGAAAACTTCGTCCAAACTGCTAATCTATTCGGATTTCGTTTCATGAACCCTTCTCCAATTGAGCTGCTTTCAACTTTAGAAACTAAAAGTGGACCAGGCATCAAAGACGATATCTACTATTTCAAAGACAAGCACGATAGAGAAGTCGGATTAAGATTTGACTTTACAATGGGGTTGACCAGATACGTAGTTTCCCAAAAATCATTAAAGTTACCTGCAAAGCTAGCAAGCTTTGGAGGCGTATATAGATATGATGAACCTCAAAAAGGCAGATACAGATTTTTCCATCAATGGAACATAGAAATTTTTGGAAAACCAAGCTTGGCAGCAGACGCAGAATTAATCGAGTTTACCTCAAGGCTTTTTGAAAAACTACATCTCAAAAACATAATTATCGATATATCTCACAGAAAGCTAGTCGAATCCTTCGTAACTAGCCTATTTCAAACATACGATCCCAAGATAACCTCTGACATATTTCGAGCGATGGATAAGGTTCAAAAGAAAAGATCAGATGAAATTCTAGATGAATATCACAAAAAGGGTATTGATAAAGAAAAAATGAAAAAAATTCTAGCATTTTCAGCCATCAAAGGAACGCCAGAAGAAATCCAAAACATCTTTGATGTATCATCACTAGACGGCTGGGATGAGCTAAAACAGCTATATCTCTCACTTACTGACAGAGACGTCAAAAACATCCGTATTAACTTTGGTATCGTTCGAGGACTAGACTATTACTCTGGAATGGTCTTTGAAGCATTTGATACTAGTTCAGACATTGGCGCACTAGTTGGAGGAGGCAGATACGATACACTACCAAAGGCATTTGGACGAGATGATCTTGGTGCAACTGGAGTAGCTGGTGGAGTAGAAAGAATAATTCTTTCATTAGAATCACAAGGTATCGCACCAAAAAAAGAAATTGTAATGACTTCTGTCTTGTATGCAAATGATGAGATGCACGCAGAGGCTTTAGCAATTGCATCAAAGCTAAGACAAATTGGAGTACCAACTACAATTGACTATTATCCTGGCAAGGCTCTCAAAAAACAAATGGAGTCTTCATCAGAATCAAAATTTACAATTATTGTAGGACCAAAAGAGTTTGCAGAAAACAAAGTTGTACTCAGAAACATGCAAGACCATTCTGAAAAACAAATCTCAATTGATGAGCTAATACAAAATGCAGATTCTATCCTGAAAAAGCCCTAGTTAGCATCATTATTTCTGGACCTGTTGTGTGGCCACCAACTACTATGCTATGATTGTTAGCTAAAATACCTGAATGCACATAAGGAATGCCACCATTAATTGTTGCAGGTTCTATATTTACACCTAAAACATCTGCAATGCTCTTAATTTCATCATCATCAGCTTCTGGATGAATCACGCCACCATGCATTGTTGCTACAACCATTACACCAACCTGATGATATCCAGCTACTTTTTTCTGAATTACCTCAACTCCCAAAACATCTTCGATTTGTTTTATCTTCTCTTTTGGAATCATTGGAGAAACCACTGCACCTTTATCATTTGCACAAATCAAGTTCCCAAGTGCATTGTGTTTTGAATCTAATACATCAATATTAAGTCCAGTTGATTTTTTTATATGCTCATACTCACTAGGTATGGCATTATGTGGAATCAAAACTCCATTATTGTTTACAACCATCATTGCGCCAATTAATCTTGTATTTGCCATTGAAGTAAAGACTGGTTCTACATTCAGATAATCAGCCAATTTTTTTGCCTTTGATTTGGCATAACCATTTGGAAGAAAGACCTGTTTGTCATTAACTGCAGTATACAGACCAATGTTTGGGCCACTATACACATCATATTTTATAATATCCAATGAAATCCGATCAATGCCAAAACGATATGAACGTAGGGGAAAAACTGCAAAAACAGTGTTATAACCGAAAAAAATTCATAAATCAAAAATTTTAGTTTCCACTAATTTTGTCTAGATTTAAATAATATACAAAAGATGAAGACTCCATATGCCAATTAAAGAAGACTTTTGTCATAACAAAAAACCAATTGGTAAAATCATGCATTCAGACGGTGAACACTTCCATTGGGTTTGGCCATCACAAGGTCTTGCAGAGGCATCAAAGAACTCAGATGTTCTTGCTGCATACAAGAAAAATGGCGAAAAAATGGAAAAGATCGGCGTTAGTGGAACAATGGTCGCAGTAGATTGGGATTCTTGCGTAGCAGATGGAGCCTGTATAGAGGCTTGTCCAGTACAAGTTTTCCAGTGGTACAGAACAGAAAAAGATATTCCAGCAGTAAAGGCAATTCATGAAACCTTTGATGGAACTGGAAGTTCTGTAAAAGAAGAGCGACATGACTATTCTGACAATGCAGACCCAATCAGAGAACACGACTGTATTTGGTGCATGGCCTGTGTTTCAGTATGCCCTCCACAAGCTGTTCTAGTAGATCAAGGAAACCAAGAATGGCATGAAAAGGCACTTGGAACTTACCAAAAACTAGGTTCTGGTCAAGCAAATCCACACGCTCACGACTAGACCATTTTTCTTTATTTTTCTACAGTCGTTAGATATTTGATTATCAAATCTCACACAATAAAACAAATTTTAATCAGCTAAAGCCAACGAATCCCGCAGAGGTCGCCTAGCCTGGTAGGGCGCGGGCCTTGAGAGCCTGTGTGGTTCGCCATTCGGGGGTTCGAATCCCTCTCTCTGCGCTTTATTTTCCAAACTTTGTCAATTCTGCTAAAAGTGCAGATAATTGAATTTCAGGATTTGCACCACTAAGAATTCTAAAATCATATTTTGCTATAGTCTGAACTATATCACTCAGATTTTTGTTCTTTGTTTTGTACACTGCAGCATTTATGTATTTTAGAAAATCAGACTCGGACATTCCATAAACTTTGATAAGCTCAATCATCTTATTTCGCGCATCAGAAATTTTTCCATCTAGTGCTAGTTTTAGAACAATGTCAACATCTTTGACTTTGGTTAGACCAGCTGACGCTTTTACATTGGCCTCTGTAATGTCTCCCAAACTCGCTGTTGCCTGAAGCAAGTTGATAGCGTGTCTTAGATCTCCTTCGGAATATTCGTAAATTGCAGCTAACCCATTTTCATCAGACTTTAGTTTTTCTTTTTTTGAAATTTCTTTTAGATGCGAAACTACATCTTTTTCAGGAATAGTTGAGAACTTGAAAACAGCACATCTGCTCTGAATGGGATCAATAATTTTTGAAATGTTATTTGCGATCAGAATAAATCTACAAATTCTTGCAGTATCTTCAATTATTCTCCTCAGAGCAGTCTGTGCATCAGCAGTCATCTCGTCAGCTTCATCTAGAATAATAATTTTAAAAGGAATTTTACTATCTAGTCCTGCATATCTAGAAAATGTCTTTACTCTATCCCTAACCATGTTTATTCCTCGTTCATCAGAGGCATTAAGCTCCAAAGTACTGTCCTTCCAATGCTCACCTAGAATCTCATGGGACAGACACAGGGCCAGAGTGGTTTTTCCAACTCCAGCAGAACCAGAAAACAAAAGATGAGGCATCTCAGACTGGTTTTTTAAAAGCGATTGAATGCTGCCTACGATTTCTTTCTGATCTACCAGTTCAGTTATCTTGTGTGGACGGTATTTTTCTACCCACATTAAATCAGAAACCGACATTCCGATCTACCCAATGCTCAACCTACACTAAATAGTTGACTTTTTACAGGATCAATTGATCTCACCTTTTTGTGAACAGAATTGATCGATCCGATTCATCATGATCCTACAGGGGATTACTGATCTTACAATGCTAAACAGTAGTGATCTCTCAAAGGTCCATAATACAGGATTTGAATTGGAAGATGTTAAGGTCACCTTTCTACATGATATCAAGATAAACGTTGCAGGTGTAGATGTAGAAGGAAAACAAGGAGAAATTCTCAATATTCCAAGATGGGTAGCAAATGTTCTCGAATACGAAAAGCATGTTAACATAGAGGATACTGATATGGTAGTTGAACTAAAGCAGGCAACTGTTAAAGAAAATGTTCAAGGCGAATTTGAACTTGCAACACTTGAACCACACTTTTACGTAAGATTGCTTTCATACATGAAAAAACTACCAAAAGATGATTATGATAAAGTCGAAAGTATGCTAAATTCACTAGTTCGTAAGAGACAAGGAAAAATTATACATCTAGCTGACTCATCGAAATTAACTGCAGACTTGAGTCAAAAGCTGACCTTGGAGGAACGATCGTTCTATGAAAAAATTTACAACACATCAATTGACTTTAAAAAACAAATTTTAGGTGATAAAAAATGACTGCATTAGAAACCAAATTTAGTAAATCGGCTTTATCAGATGAGGTAAAAGAATTCCTAAAACAGCATAAGGATAAACAAGGCTCATTCAATTACGTCGAGCAAATCGACCAGATGATGCCAAAAAGCGCTCGATATATTGTAGTAGACTATAACGATCTAGTTTCACATCCTCAAATAGAATCAAAATTTAATGAAAATCCAGATGAAATTCTAGCAGCCTTTGCAAGAGCAATTAAAGAAATCTTACAAGAAAGATTCCCACAATATGCTACAAAAATTAAGGAGGAAATTAGAGCCAGAATAGTAAACTATCCAGTTCAACGAAGTCTTCGTCAAATTAATGCTGAAATTATCAATAAGATGACTAGTGTTTCTGGAATGGTTGTCAGATCATCAGAAGTAAAACCATTGGCAAAAGAAATCACTTACAAATGTAGTAATGACCATGAATTTCATATTACTTTAGAAAAAGGAATGACTGTACCTCCTTTATACAGATGTGGTATAGATCCCAAATGTACAAGTAAAGAATTTACAATTCAACCTGACAAAAGCAGATTTATCGATTTTCAAATTGCTAGATTACAAGAGTTGCCTGAGGATTTACCTCCAGGACAATTACCTCATTATGTAGATGTCACAATAAAACAAGATCTAGTTGATAATGCAAGACCTGGAGACAGAATAATTCTAACAGGTATAGTCAGAATTGAGCAGGAATATTTTGTTGGCGCTAGATCTACAAGTGGGCTTTACAGATTACGAATTGATGGAAATAATATAGAATTTCTCGGGGGACGAGGACCTAAAACTTCAAGGAAAACCGAAAGAGAAGAAGTCTCACCTGAAGAAGAAAAGATAATCAAGTCACTGTCTGGAAATCCTGATATTTACAATAGACTAGTTGATTCATTTGCTCCTCACATACAAGGTCATACTCTGATAAAAGAAGCAATTTTGTTATTAATAGCAGGCTCGACACAAAGGTTACTCCAAGATGGTACCAAGATTAGAGGCGACATTAACATCTTTTTGGTAGGAGATCCAGGTACTGCAAAAAGTGAAATGCTAAAGTTTTGTGCACGAATTGCACCAAGAGGATTATACACATCTGGTAGAGGTTCAACAGCAGCTGGTCTTACTGCAGCAGTTGTTCGCGATAAATCTGGAATTATGATGCTAGAAGCAGGAGCTGTAGTTCTTGGTGACCAAGGTCTAGTATGCATTGACGAATTTGATAAAATGAAGCCAGAAGATAGAAGTGCACTTCACGAAGTTATGGAGCAACAGTCAGCTAGCATTGCAAAGGGAGGAATCGTTGCTACACTTAATGCAAGAACATCTATTCTTGCTGCAGCAAACCCAATGTATGGAAAATATGATCCTTTCAAAAATATTACAGAAAATGTAAATCTCCCAATTCCTCTATTAACAAGATTTGATTTAATTTTTGTTGTAAGAGATATTCCTTCAAAGGAAAAAGACTCTAGAATTGCAAAACATATCATTAATTTGTATACCCCTGGTGGAAACGATACACGTTCTCTAATTGATTCAGATATTCTTACAAAATACTTGTCATACTCTAAGAGAATTAATCCAGTCCTTACCAAAGAAGCTGAGGATAAGATCCTAGCCTACTATATGAAAATGCGAAATGTAGAGTCTGAAGAAATGATTACTGTGACCCCAAGACAATTGGAAGGTCTAATCAGACTTGCAACTGCACGAGCACGTCTTTTGATGAAAGATCAAGTAGAAGCAGAAGACGCAGAACGAGCAATATTCTTAATTGAGAGTATGCTTCGAGATGCTGGCGTTGATGTAAATACAGGCAAAGTGGATCTTGGAGTTCTTCAAGGAAGAGCTCACAGTGAAATCTCAAAAATGCAGCTCTTCATGGATGTTCTAAAGTCACTAGAGGGTGACAACAAGATGGCAGTAGAAGAGAGATTATTCATTAAAGAACTCGTAAAATCAGGTAAATTCACAGAAGAAGAGGCTAGAAACTACCTTAGAAGAATGCTTCGTGAGGCATCTATTTATGAATCAAAACCCGGTCATTATAACCGAGTATGAAGATATCTGAATTAAAACTCTCTAAATCAGCAATTGATTTTCTAAAAAACGAGGGCTATTCAGAACTTTATCCACCACAGCAAGATAGCATTAATGCAGGATTATTCGACGGCAAAAATATTCTAGTTTCTGCCCCAACAGCTAGCGGCAAAACACTAATTGCAATTCTTGCGATGATAAACTATCTTTCAAAAAATAATGGAAAAGTAATTTATCTTAGTCCCCTTAGAGCTTTGGCCGCGGAAAAATTTTCAGAGTTTAAAAAGTTTGAATCATTAGATTTTGGAAAAAAGATCAAAATACAAATTTCTACAGGAGATTTTGAATCTCTAGATAAGGAATTAGAAAATAGTGATGTTCTCATTTTAACAAACGAAAAAATGGACTCAATTATTCGTCATGGTCCTGAATGGATTGAAGATATTGGACTAGTAATTGCAGATGAAATTCACCTTATTGGTGATGAAGACAGAGGTCAAACTCTGGAAGTTGTTTTAACCAAATTAAAACTACTTGAAAGTAAACCACAGATTTTAGCACTTAGCGCTACAATAACAAACGTAGACGAACTATCGGAATGGCTAGACTGTAAAACTGTAGAAAGTCAATGGAGACCGGTTCCACTCTATGAAGGAGTTTATGATGGAGGTTCCGTGATAATGAATGATGGCAGAGAATTTGAGGTTGAAACAAGCCTTAGAGGCAAACCTGTTGATTTAGGAGTCGAATCAGTAAAGGATGGAGGCCAATCATTACTATTTGCTGAAACTAGAACTAGATCATCTTCCCTTGCCATAAAAGCAGCAGATGCTATCTTAAACTCTCTTCAGCAATCAGAAATAGAGGAACTTGAAAAAATATCAAAAAAAATCCTTGAACATAACGAACACACTGAACTTGTAAAAACACTTGCAACATTAGTAAAAAAAGGAGTAGCTTTTCATCATGCAGGTCTTAATCCAAATTGTAGACAAACAGTAGAAACCGAATTCAGAAATGGCAGAATTAAACTTCTTGCTGCAACACCTACACTAGCAGCTGGTGTTAATCTTCCAGCAAGAAGAGTTGTTATTTCCAGCGTAAGTAGGTATAATTCGCGTGTCGGAGCTAACCGACCAATAAGCGTATTAGAATACAAACAACTTTGTGGAAGAGCTGGCAGACCTCAATACGATGATTATGGTGAAGCGATTATTGTTGGAAATTATAATAGTTCAGAATTAATTGATTATTATGTTAATGGTGAACCTGAACCAATTGAATCAAAGATAACCGATGACAAGTCCCTTAGAATTCATGTTCTGAGTCTAATTGTTACTAGTCCCGGAATAAAAAAAAATGAAATCTTAGATTTCTTTTTAAAAACGTTGGGAGGACTACAATCAAGCAAGTCCACAATAAAGTTTGGAATTGACATTGCAACAAAATTTCTTTTGACTGAAAAATTTATCATAAAAAAAGGAGAAAGATTTGTCGCAACAGATTTTGGTAAAAAAGTTTCCAAGCTATACATTGATCCTATAACTGCAACTTATTTCAGAGATGCACTTGATGTTGTCACAAAAGGAAGAAAACATACCTTCGGATTCTTACATTTGATTACTAATTGTGAGGAATTTTTCCCCAAGTTTTCGTTGCGAATCAAAGACCATGAAAGTCTTGGTATTATGCTTGAGAACCATTCCTCCGAACTAATTAAACCAATTTCAGAATATGATTGTTCACGAAGTTTAATGGCTTTACAATCATGGATTACAGAATCATCAGAAATTTCACTTTCCGATAATCTAAAAATTGAATCTGGGGATATGCACAGAATGATACAAACTGCAGAATGGCTGACATATTGCCTCCGTGAATTGGCAAAACAAGCAGATTGTGTAGATCTTCTTGAAGAACTGGATATTCTAAGAAAAAGGATAATCTACGGAATACGAGAGGAACTAGCAGATCTTGTAAAAATCAAGGGAATAGGCAGAATTCGTGCCCGAAAATTGTATAATAACGAGATTAAAACCCTTGAAGATCTTTCAAAAATTCCAGTTAAAAAATTAGCAGAAATTGATAAAATTGGTTCGACACTTGCAGATAACATCAAGTCTCAATTACGAAAAGGTAGATAATTGCAACCCCAAATCATAGCAGCCATAATTGTCTCATCTATTGCATTTTTCTCAGTATTTGTAATTACTCCCTTTTTGATCAAAGCACTAGAAAAACGAAATAGCGTTGTTAAAGATTATCATCGAAAAGGAGGCGCAATGGTTGCTAGACCTGGTGGACCATCCATTATAGCAGGAATATTGATTTCTGGAATTGTACTCTATGCTTTTTTTCCTAAGACGGAAATAGTTGCAATTCTAACCACTACTGCATTAGCATTTTTCGTAGGACTTGTTGATGACAAAAAAGTCATGGGAGGATGGTTCAAACCATTAGCACTAGCTGCAACGGCGATCCCAATACTCTTACTCGGTGTATATGATTCTGATCTTTCCTTTCCTTTATTTGGAGATGTTAAGATTCCTCTTCTTTACCTTGGAGTTGTTGTCATCATGATATCAATTACTGGTAACACTATCAATTCAATTGATGTTTTAAATGGTGTTGCAAGTGGTTTTATGGTAATTGCGGGTTCTGCGCTTACAATTTCATTAATCATTTTACAGAATTATGAAGTAGCCATAGCAAGTCTCGTGCTAGTTTTTACATCATTGGCTTTTTACAAATACCATAAATTCCCAAGTAAAATTTTTCCAGGAGATTCCGGTGCTCTTACTCTTGGTGCAATGTATGGTGCCATAGCAATAGTAGGTCAAGTAGAAGTTGTTGCAGCAATTGCACTTGGTCCTGCAATTATCAACTCTTTCTTATTTCTCTCAAGCATGAAACGAATCGTTGAACACAGAGAAATTAAAGCAAAACCAGTTTCATTAACTGAAGATTTCAAGCTTAAAGCAACCTCAGATAAAGATGCAAGTGTTACCTTGGTAAGATTAATCCTTGCAGGCGGTAGACCACTAACTGAAAAAGAAATAGGTTATGTTATTTTTAGACTCACAATTTTTTCAGGCATTTTGGCAATAATTACGGCTTTTATGATGGAGATTTCACTTTGAGTGGTTCATCGATTTTTGTATTTATTTTTGCAATGTGGATTTTAATTATCATTGGCGGAGGAATATCTGTACTCATTCTAGCACCTATTGAAATATCTGGATATAGTGAATTTGATTTAATAATTTCTTCTGCAATAAAGGCGGTAGTATCAATTGGACTAGTAATAACATGGATTTTTATTTTATCAAAGGTTAAGAATTGGATCTTCAGTTCTCAGCTTAAGGTTTAGATATCAATCCACTGTTTTTGTTTTTTGTCATATTCATCTCTAGAGTATTTTTCTTTAGCTGGAACACCTACTACAACTGTGTTAGCCCGAACATTTTTTGTAACTACAGATCCCATCGCAACCACACTGTTTTTGCCTACAGTGACTCCAGCTTTTATGACAGCACGTGATCCAATAATTGCTCCATCCTCAATAATAACTCCAATCATTTTTCCGCTGGGGGGGTAAGGGTCATTTGTCAGAGCAGCTGCAGGACCAATGAAGACATTTTTACCTATTCGGGATAGCGGTGGGATGTAAACTGCTCCTTCTATCATAGAGTTATCACCAATCTTTACATTGTAATCAATATGAACAAGCGAACCAATTTTTACATTATCCCCAATTTCAGTATCATCGCCAACATATGTAAAATGCCATATCTTTACATTTTTTCCAATCTTTGCTTTATTGGATATAAAATTAGTAACCAAAATATCTCATAAATGCCATGGAGAAGCTTGTTTAATTATTTTTTCAGGTAATTTTTCTTGATTATTGTTAAGAAAATCTATGTCTTGTTTTTTATCTCTTAATTCATCAGGAAGCATTATTGGAATTTCTTCAATTATTGGATAGAACCTAGAACAATCAGTACAATATAACGCGCCCTCAACTACTACATCATCTTTCATCTTAGATTCAAAAATTTCAAGTGGAAAATGTTTGTCAATAGGACAAGCAAGAATATCCATCATTTTTTTATTCATTGTAACTCAAGATAAATTGGTGTACCATTTTGGCTAGATAAAAGTGACGCTTCAGCAATCTTTGTAACATTTACTGCTTGTTCTGGTTTTACTCTTAACTCATTTTTCCCTTCTATGGCACCAAGAAAATTCTGTATTTCTAATAGTAAAGGCTCTTTTTTTTCATTCCTAGGAATTTCAGTATCCTTATCAGTTTCAATTCTTATCCCCTGTGAAATAAAATCTGCCGATATTATTCCCTCTGTACAAACTGCGTTAAAGTTTCTTACTCTTGTTGGTGTAATCCAGTTTGAGGAAATTATAGCTACTTTGTTATCCTTAAAGCCTAACATTATGGTTGCAAAATCTTCGTATTCGTGCTTGATGCTTCCAGCTCTTGCAAAAACCACCTGAGGCGTGTCATCAAAAAGCCACATTGCAGTATCTATATCGTGAACTGATGTATCATAAATTATTCCAACATCTTTAATGTGAAGTGGCATTCTATTTTCACGGTGAAATTCAAGCATCACAAGTTCACCATATTTTTTTGATTTCACATAATCTTTTACCAAGTCTACTGCTGGATTGAACCTCTCAATATATCCACAGGTCATTAACACATTGTTTTTCTTTGCAAGCTCAAGTAGATCTTCCCCTTCTTCAGAATTATAAGTTAGAGGTTTTTCAATAAACACATTTTTCTTTTTTTGAATAAGTTGAGTTGCAATTTGTGAATGAGTAGAAGTTGGAGTACAGATAAACGCTGCATCAAACTTTTCTGAATCTAATAATGCCTCAACAGAGTCATAACTACTAACAGAGTATTTTTCAGCATATTCTTTACTTCTTTCTTTGTTTACATCACAGACAGCGCAGAGTACTCCTAACTGTGATAGAATTCTAGTGTGGTTTTTACCCCACCCCCCTGTTCCTATCTGAGCAACTTTCATACTAGTACACCGGAGTTAACCATTCTGAATATTTTTTGTTTCTGTTCATAACAACGTCTGTATAATCTGATATTAACTCACTTGTTATGATTCCTACCTTTCCATTTCCTATGATATTTTGATCAATTCTAATTATTGGAGTTATTTCTGCAGCAGTTCCTGAAAGAAAAACTTCATCGGCTATGTATAATTCACTTCTTGTAATTTCTCTTATCACTACCTTATAGCCTCTATCTTTGGCTAATTCGAATATGGAATCTCTTGTAATTCCGGCTAATGCTGAGGAGCTAAGAGGTGGAGTGATTATCTCATCCTCTTTGACAATGAAAATATTTTCTCCTGGTGCTTCACTTACATTTCCCAGTTTATCTAATAGAATTGCTTCATCGTATCCATTTCGTTTTGCCTCTTGTGTAGCCAATATTGAATTTAGGTAGTTGCCACCCATTTTTGCCTGAGGTGGAGTTGACGAAATGCTGAATTTTCTCCATGACGATACTCCAGCAGTTATTCCCTTTTTGTTAAATAGATCCCCAAAAGGAAAAATAAAGATTGCAACATTAGTTGGCGCTTTTTCAGTTACATGAAGATTAATTCCATAATCTCCAACAAAATAAAATGGTCTAATATAGCAGGATTTTTTCATATTATTTTTTTTGCATAAATTGATAATCGCATTTTCAATCTGCTTATTTGTAAAATTCAAAGAAATAGAGTAAAATTTTCCAGAATTCCTAAACCTCTTCATATGATCTTCTAGTCTGAACACAAAGAGATTTTTTGAATTCCAGTAAGCCCGTATTCCTTCAAAAACCGACGTTCCATAATGAATTGCATGGGTTGTAACGGGAACTTTTGCTTTATCTAATGTAACATATTTGCCATCGAGCCAAACAAACTTTGAAAGAGGAAATTTCACAGAAAATGATGATAAACCATCTATAATTAAGATTATAGTTTAATCTGTGTGTAAAAATAAAAAGGGAGTTATTTACTTCCAATGATGAAGACTACACTTACAGTAGCGCTTACATCTTGATCAGAAGTAAATATTGGTGTTTGGGCTTTAAGGGCAAATGATTCTTCATACATTGCAGATTCGGCTCGAAATACAGGAGTTGGGTATGGCATTGAAAACTCTGATAATGACACCGTTTTTACGCCTATGATAGAGTGGTCAAGTGGCAATAGTGCTTTTTCTGCTTTTGATTTTGCATTCTTTATTGCATCTGCCAGTAATTCATCTTTGATTTTGAGATGTGTATCTGGAGAAAGTGCAAAGTACACATTGTCAACTCTATTTACTCCAGCACCTACTGCATTATCGATTATTGATGCTGCAAGATCAAGTTTTTTGGTTTCTACACTTAGAATGTTGGAAACTCGGTAACCTATTAGCTCTTGTGTATATCTTTTTGTCAGTGGATCTTCATACTGGTCGTATATGGGATAGATGTTCAGAGAGGACGTACTGATTTCCGAGTCTTCAATTCCTACTTTCTTGATAGCTTCAACTATTGAATTCATTAGTTGTGCATTTGCCTCAAGTGCTTCCTTTGCCGTCTTTTCTTGTATTTCTACTCCAAATTGGATATGAAGTAGATCAGGCTCTGCTTTTGTTGTTGCTGTACCAGTCACCGATATTGTATTTTCAGATAAAGGCGAGATTACCTCTTGTGCCTCAGCTTCTGAAAAGACAGATACAATAGTTACTGAAATTGCAATTACTGCAAGTACAGCAATTATGAATAGTTTTGAACTTTTCATTGTCATGATGATAGTGGGATTTGAAAATAAGGTTTGATTAAATTACGATTTAACCAGTAATCTTAATAATACAATCTGATAAAAGACCTATTTCATGAGTGAAAATGAAGACGAAACTCTTGCAATATCTGATAAAGTAGAAATTTTATCTACAGAAGATGAAAAAATAAAAGCTGTCGGTGAGATTCTTAGTTCTGATTCTAGCAGAAAAATTCTGAAACTATTATTCAATCAATCCCTAACAGCAAACCAAATCTCACAAAAAATAGGGGTATCTCTACCGCTTGTTATTTATCATCTAAAAAAGATGCAGGAATCTGATGTGATAAAAATTACAAATGTTGGAAAAAACACAAAGTCTCATGATATGAAATTTTATACTGTTGACAAATTTGCAATTGTAATTTTGCCTTCTGAAATGTCAAAATCAGCTAAAACAAGCAAATCATTATTTAATTCATTTTCAAGAATTCATAGATTAGCAACATTAGGAGCAGTTTGTGTTGCAGCATGGTTTTCTTCTCAGTTTATTCAAAAAAATTCACAGATTCCTATAGCACTGGAAGAAGAATTAGCAACACCGGGCTCAGAAGAAACATCTATGATGCAAAAGGCAATTCCTGCCCCTGAATCTTTGGAAACATCAGGAACTACAAGTATTACTACAGGTGAACCATCATTTGATATTCTATGGTCTCTTGTCATTGTTTTACTTGTTATTGTTACAGGGTTGGTTATTGAATTGGTAATAAAAAATAAAAAAAGAGAAACAACAAAACTTAGTTAACTAACTTATCACTTACATTCCTCAAAAATCATTTTCAACTAATTATAGCGCCAAAAAACAGCTCACTAATTATCTATTTGGACCAATAACCATCTTTAGGAAACTTCATGCCAGCAATTCTCGTAGTCTCATCTTCTACATTTGCATATTTTTCAACCACATCCCAATGTTGTTTTATTATTTCTACCACTTTGGATGGTACATCATCTTTCCATATTGTGTTTTTTCCTCTAGCTGCATCATACAATTTATTTTTCACTGAGGAAGCTGAAACACTTTTTCGTACACCTATTTTTGGATTAAGACGATAAATTTTGAGCATAATGCCTTCTGCTTTGTCACCTGTATAAGTAAAATAGTCTTTTGGAACGCCTTCTAGAATTTGTTTTCTTAGTACCCACGATACTGGTGATAATAGTGGTGGAAGATATCTCCAAAAAGGTGCTCGGAATGTATAATTTTTAGAAACTTCAATTGAACTTCCAAATGCAGCTTCAAGCATTTTCTTTCTGATTTCAAACCTAAACGGAAAGCTACCACTGTTAATTTCAATGTCATTTTTGAGAAATATTACAGGCATTACCATAACATTCGATTCTTTTTTTAATTCTTCAATAATTTCTACATGTGCATTTGTAACTGGATTAAGGTGTGCAAGAAAGATAGAAACTGTCAATTGAAATATCTCATTAATTTGTCCTATTTCAATTAACTCAAATTTAATGTGGGGACGATGGGATTTGAACCCATGACATCCAGCACCCGAGGCTGGCAGTACACCAAGCTAACCTACGTCCCCAATGTATGACAAAAGTATTTGGTATTATTTTTTTAGAAATAAGGAAAATGGACCGGGAGGGATTTGAACCCTCGATCTCACCCATGCCAAGGGCGTATCCTACCAGTCTAGACGACCGGCCCAAGTTTTCAGAACTAAATTCTGACCGCTTAAGACTTTTACAAATGGCTATTAACGTTTAGCGGATGTTTGAAAATATTCGTTAAACATTTAACAGAAGATATTTAACCACTACTGGCTCCACTTACCGAGTGGTCGTAGATAACAAAGCTACCATTACTTATGTTCAATTACTCAAAGAAGATTTGGTAATAATGAGGCTAGTTCCAAATGATGGCCTTGTACCAGAATACCAAGCAGGGCAATTCATTACAATTGGTTTACCAAATCCAACTGAAGACAACAAGATAGTTAGAAGAGCTTATTCTATTGCTTCTCATCCTGCAAACAGAAAGTATATCGAACTTGTCATTAGATGGGTACGAAAACCTATTCCTGGTCGTTTAACAACACAATTATTCAATGCAAAAGTAGGCGATGAAATTAGTTGGATAAAACCAACAGGTTCGGCTCTTTCAATAAATGAAAAATTACCCGATGGAAGTAAAGATGAAAGAAGAATTGTTTGTATAGGTGGTGGTACAGGACTTGCTCCATTTGTTAGCTTTGCTCAACATCTACATGCTATAGGAGATAAAAGAGAAATTATAGTTCTTCATGGCGCAAGTTATGTAGATGAGCTCAGTTACAAGGACCTGCTTACTGATTTAGAATATGATAGTCTTGATAGAGGAAAAGATAAATGGAATTTTAAATACAGAGCTTCCATCAGTCGTCCACAAGAATGGTTTAATAGATCTTGGGGAGGTCAAACAGGAAGAGTAGAGACATTTTTGAGACCTAAAGATGGAGGCTTTTCACCTCTAGAAGAGCTAATTGGAGATAAAATTACCAAGGACAATACAATTTTTTACGTATGTGGTTGGCAAGGAACAATTGACGGGGTCATGGACTTTATGAAACCTAGAGGCTTTGTCACACAACATGATAAGCGTGAAGACGGAAGCTTTGAAGTAAAATACGAATCATACGGTTAACCGTTAAGAATTCACTCTTACTTGATCTAGTAATTTTTCTATTTCAAGATCATTTTCCATTGACAACTCTTTGATTTCTTCGTTAGATATTTTATCACCAATGTCAATTGCAGCCTTTAAGGCACATTTTTTTACTTCTAAATTCGGATCCAAAAAACACTCATGAATCTCTTTGCTGGATTGTTTTGCTTTAAGATATCCTAAAGCTCCTAACGCGCACGCCCTTACCATTCCGCTTTGATCTTTTGTAAGATTGGTTATCGCTGAAATAGCATCAGAGTTTCTACGATTGGCAAGAACAAGTGCAGCATACCCCCTGATGTTTTTACTTTCTGAATTTAGATTTTGAATCAACAGATTTGAGATGTTATTTTCATTAAGAACAAGGGAGCTAAATGCCTCCCCTCTTACCTCAATATCATAGTCATCTAATTTAGAAATTATCTTGTTTATTGTTCGAGGATCATTGGTATTTGCAAAAGATTCTAAAGCATAAATTTTTTCTTCCTTTGTACCTGATTCAAGAATCTTGTTAACTTTCTCATCTGACATATTCAATCAATAATGAGTCTTGAGAGTAAAAATTTTCAATAAATCCACGTTTTGAGCCATTTGGTAGATCTTAGATTTAAATTATCGTAAATCTGTCAATCTCGCATGACCACAGAAAGCAAACAGTCTCCTGTCAGCAGAGACACAGTATTCATTGGTAAGAAACCACTAATGGCGTATGTTACTTCTACGCTAATTCAGTTGGCAAACTCACCAGCCGTTCGCATTAAGGCAAGAGGAATGAGCATTGGACGAGCAGTAGATGTCTCGCAAATCATTTCCAGAAAGACAGAAAATGCTGGTTATCAAATCGGAGAAATCAAAATAGGCTCTGAAGCATTAGAGTCACAAGACGGTAAAACAAGAAACGTATCCACAATTGAAATCGAAGTAAAGAGAAAATAAACTCTTTACCTGGATTTTTTCTTTTTGTTTAAAGTACCATATCTCTTTTCTAATTTTCTAAATTTTGATAATTCAACAATATCATTGAATTCATCGAAACTAACAAGTTTTTTGTTGAGTTTGGTAGTTGTACCTGATTTTTTAAGCTCTTTTAAAATCTGAAGTGATGCAAATGTATTTGCAAAGAGAACCGACAATGGATATAATATGATTTTAAATCCCATCTTTTGTAACGTAGATGCTGAACTAATTGGGGTAGCTCCGCCTTCAATCATATTGGCAACAAGTGGTGCCTTGATTGATTTACCAATCTTTTTCATTTCTCCAATTGTCTCTGGAGCCTCTACAAAAATTACATCTGCACCAATTTCTTTATAATATAATCCACGTTCAATTGCTTTGTCTAAACCTTCTGTGGCTCTTGCATCTGTTCTTGATACTATTATGAAATCCTTACTCTTCCTTGCGTCAAGTGCAGCCTGTAGTTTTTCTGCATACTCTTCTTTTCTTATCACCTCTTTTCCTTTCATATGACCACATCTTTTTGGCCATCTTTGATCTTCTAGAAACATTCCTGATGCCCCTGCCGCCTCTAACTCTCTAACTAATTTCCATACTGATAGAGCATTACCATATCCTGTATCTGCATCAACTATTACAGGAACATCTACTGCTCGACAAATTCGACGAGCATTTTCTACAGTTTCAGTAGAACCAATAAAGCCATAATCTGGCATCCCAAACAGTGTCGCAGATGTTCCATACCCTGTTTGAAACATTGCCTCAAACCCTGCCTTTTGGACAATTTTTGCACCAATCGCATCAAATACTCCTGGAATAACTAGTGGTTTTTTGCTTTTCAGCAATTGTCTAAGTGTATTCAATGTAAGACATAGTTTATGTGAATTATTTATGATTTAATCGATTTTGATCTCTTTTCCCTTTCTCTTATCTTTCTGCTTTTCCATCTTTCGAAGCTCAGATTCTAAGAATTTTTTGTATTTTGTAGTTTCTTCCTTTGTCATGTTAGATATATTTGAGCTCAACAATGCTCCCATAGAAGATACTCTTTCTAAAACATCTAAGGCTACAAATCGTCCAACGTTTCCTATTCTAAACAGGACATCTAGTTGCTTTTTTACAATATCATTTACTGAATCAAGATCGTCTGCAGTAGATTTACCTTTACGAGTAATTTGATATTTTCCAGATTTAGTTTCCTCAATCAATCCTTCATCTAATAATCTGCCAAGAAGAGGATAAATCAACCCTGGGGAAGGCTTCCATATTCCTTGACTTTGTTTTACGGCTGTATCGATGATCTCCTTTCCCGTATGTGGTGTCTTTTTTAATAATTCTAAAATAAAATATCTTGAAAAACCTCTTGGAATTGAGCTTCCAACCCTTTGAAACCATTCTGAAATCATCACTAGTGATATCACTAGCGATATATATTAATAATTCTAATTACTTTATTCGAAGCCGATCTTGTAGAATACATATTTAACCGAACTTTAGAGCTTAGTTGACTGTAAATGGTTGATTCTATTGAATATGACTTGCTTATTGTTGGATCTGGACTTGCTGGTCTAAGAGCTGCAATTGCTGCAGCAAAAAAAAGCTCAAAGATTAAGATCGTAGTAATTTCTAAAGTTCAAGTAATGCGTTCACATTCTGTTTCCGCAGAAGGTGGTACAGCCGCTGTTCTATTTGACGACGAAGGCGATACAATCGAGTCACACATATACGACACAATAAAAGGTAGTGACTTTTTAGCTGACCAAGATGTGGCAGAAAGACTTTGTCGCGAAATACCTCATGAAATCTATCAGCTTGAACATTGGGGAATGCCTTGGTCTAGAAGAGAAGATGGACGACTAGGACAACGAAACTTTGGAGGTTATAGCTATCCTCGAGCAACATATGCCTCAGACAAAGTAGGATTTTTTGAAATGCAAACACTATATGATACATGTCAAAAGTTTGATAATATTGAATTTCTAAATGAATGGTTTGCTTCGTCAATTATTCATGATGGACAACGATTTTTGGGAATTACCGCAATTGAACTTTCTAGTGGAACCTTCTATACTATCAAAGCAAAGGCTTTGATAATAGCTGCAGGAGGTGCTGGAAGAATTTACAGCTTTACAACTTATGCTCTTTCATCAACGCCTGATGGGATAGATATGGCATATCGAGCAGGTATGGCTCTTAAGGATATGGAGTTTGTACAATTTCATCCAACTGGAATATTGCCCTCTGGAATTTTAATTACAGAAGGAGCTCGTGGTGAAGGCGGTTATCTTCTCAATAATACCGGGGAGAGATTTATGAAAAAATATGCTGCAGGTAAAATGGAGCTTGCACCTCGTGATATTGTTTCTAGAGCAATGATGACTGAGATTAATGAAGGTCGTGGTTTTGATAACGAAACTGGTGTAAAGTGTATGAAATTAGATCTGAGACATTTGGGTGATTCTCTTATCAAAGAAAAATTAGGTGCGATTAGAGAGATCTCAATCAAGTTTTCAGGTATTGATCCTGCCCAAGAACCCTTGGATGTGAGGCCAGTAGCACATTATATGATGGGTGGAATTCATACCAATATCGACGGTGCCACAGAGCTTGAGGGAGTATGGGCTTCAGGCGAAGCTGCCTGTAATAGTGTCCATGGAGCAAATAGACTTGGGGCAAACTCTACTTCTGAATGCATTGTATGGGGAAGAATTACGGGCGAGCTTGCTGTAGATTATATCTTAAACAAGCAGCATATGACTCCTTTTCCATATTATCTTGTTGAAGCAGAAGAAAAGAGAATCTATGATGGAATATTTCGAGGAAATGGTGATGTAAATCCTTACGAAGTTAGACAAGAATTGACAGATACATTAAACGATAAAGCCTATGTCTACAGAAATGAATCTGATATGGTGGCTGGATTAAAGAAAGTACGAGAATTAAAAAGTAAAACTTGGAAACATGTTGATGATCATGCTAAGGAATACAACACAAACTTTACAAATGTAATGGAGCTCGATTCTATGTTTAGGGTTGCCGAAGTTGTACTTCTTGGTGCCATCCATAGAAAAGAATCTCGAGGTAGTCATGCAAGAACCGATTATCCAAAAAGAGATGATACTAATTTCTTACATCACACCCTTGCTTATTATGATCCTAAAGAACCAATTATGAAAAAACATCCGGTTACAATTACCAATTACAAACCCGTAGAGAGGAAATACTAGATGACCAAAGTTGATGAAAACAAAGAAGGCATTAAAGGAATGGCAAATCCCACTAGATATGGAATTGAAAGATTTGCTTATTTGTTAATGAGATTAACTGGACTGGGGTTACTTGCATATTTTGTAGCACACATTTACGAAACAAGTAACATCTTACGAGGAAAAGTAGGATGGCAAGAATTTTTAGCAATTACACAAACCCCAGAGGGTCACATTATTCTAGCAATTGTAATTGGAATGAGTGTTTTTCATACTGTTAATGGTATACGTGTAATGCTTGGCCATGGAGGTATTGGAGTTGGAAAACCAGCAAGACCTGACTATCCATACGTTCCACAATCTCAAAATGCTAAGCACAAAATTGCAATTTACTCTTCAATTGTTCTTGCAGCGCTTGCAATGATGTATGGTCTTGCAGTAATGTTTGGTGAATAAAATGAGAGAAAGCGTAATTATGAAAATTCATTATGGAACTGCTCTAGCTTCAGTGGCACTCGTTGCTGTCCATATTTTGTTTAGACTTACTCAAGGGTTTGCAGAATCCCTCCAATATGAAAGTGTAATTGCAAACTATGAATTCTTACCGTATGCTGGAATGTTAGAAATAATCTTGATTCTACTTTCAATTCATGGCTTTAATGGTCTAAGAGTAATTCTTCTGGAATTAAAACAAGGACCTACTTTTGAAAAATCTGTGACTTATGGCTGTATAGCTGCAATGGCGTTAATTATTTTATATGGCTCAAGAACGATATTTATGACAAGTATGGGAATGGTCTAAGATGACATCTGAAAGTTTACCAATCTCTAAAGAAGAATCTAGAATAATTGTTTCACCAACAAAAACTATTACACTTCGAATATTTCGCTATAATCCCAAAATAAATAACGAATCAAAATTTGATGAATTTAAAATTCCATATCAAAGGTGGACTACAGTTTTAGATGCTATATTAGAGGTGAAAAAACATTTGGATCATTCCGTTGCTGTACGTTATTCATGCAGACAAGCTTCCTGTGGTTCTTGTGGAATGAAAATTAATGGTAGGCCGGCATTGGCATGCTTTACCAAAATAAGTGAGCTAAACTCTGATGTGATTACGATTGAACCAATGAACAACTTTCCAATAATTCGTGATTTAGCTGTAGGTTTTGAACGAATGTTTTCAACTCATAAAAAAATAAAACCATACATTATAAATGAAGTATCAGAAATAAATCCTGGAACTAAAGAATTCTTACAAACTCCAGAAGATGTAGAAAAATATATCCAGTTTTCAGGCTGCATAAAGTGTGGCTTGTGTAATTCAGTATGTCCTACTATGGCTACAGATTCCTCATTCGTTGGCCCACAAGCTTTAGCTCAGGCATATCGATATGTTGCCGATAATCGAGACAAAGGAAAAGATGAACGTCTTAAAATCATCGATGATTCACACGGAATCTTTAGATGCCATTTTGCTGGTTCTTGTAGTCAAGTATGCCCAAAAGGAGTTGATCCTGCAATGGGGATTCAATTACTTCGAGGATATCTACTAGGTTTCCGAGACTAGTTACTAGGTTTTTTTGGATTTGGACTATTATTTACCTGGTTATTAATTTGCTCTGCCATAAAGTGGTTTGAGACATTTACTTTTACATCATCTATACCATCGATTTTCAAAAGATTATCGTGAACGTCTTGGCATATCTTAAAACCAAATACAGCAGGACAGAAAGGACTTGTAAGATGCAAATCAACTCTAACATGTGAATTATTGATATCGACTTCATCAACTAATTCAAGATCAGTAATTGTCGTGTTAATTTCGGGATCTACGATTTTTGATAATTCATCAAAAATTTTTACTCGCAGTTGTTTAACGTCTTGAGCCATGAGCATAAAAAAACGTCTATTCTATATATAACCATTCTAAATCCTATGATGATGTATCGTTCACGAATGGGTAAAAACTTAGATGAAATAACTCTAAGTTATGTTTCATCAATTTCTGATGATGCTGAAATTATTTTCTATGATATAGTGGGTAGCCAAGCTCATAGCATAATGCTTTACGAAAATAAAATAATAACAAAAACCGAAATAAGTAAAATTCTTCATGCACTTGAAAAATTAAAGAAAGAAAAATTTGAAAAAAAATCCGATTTTGAAGACATTCACGAACTTATTGAATCCCTTGTGATCAAAAGTGCAGGACTAGTAAGTGGAGGAAAGATGCATACTGCCCGTTCACGAAATGATCAGGTCTCACTTGATATTCGCATGAAAATTCGTGATGACATCAATACCTTATGTCAATGTTTACTTGATACAATTGAAGCACTTGTTTCATTGGCACAAGCACATCAAAAAACTGTGATGCCGCTTTATACTCATTTACAACAGGCCCAAGTAGGTGTCTTTTCTCACTATCTCTTAGCTTACGCTGATGCTCTATTTAGAGACGTAGACCGACTTTACGTTACTTATGGAAGGGTCAATGAAAATCCACTAGGGGCAGGCCCAATCGGAGGAACTAGCATTCCTATTGACAGACAAAGCACTGCAAAGATGCTTGGTTTTCATGGAATAGTTGAAAACTCCATAGATGCAACTAGCACAAGGGATTTTGTTGCCGAATATGTTGCAGCAGTAGCAATTCTTATGACAAACTTGAGTAGGATCTCTGAAGATTTTGCCATATGGTCCACATCAGAATTCTCATTCATTGAACTTTCAGATGAGTTTACATCTCCTTCAAGCGTAATGCCGCAAAAGAAAAATCCGGATATTCTGGAGCTTACTAGGGGTAAGACAGCTCAAGTAATTGGGCATCTTACCTCAATTCTATCTACAATTAAGGGTCTGCCATCAGGATATAATCGAGATTTGCAACAAATCAAATCGTCCATTTGGTCAACATCAAAAATTTCCATTAGTGCTCTATTAGTCATCAAACTAATGCTTATGACAATTACTATCAATAAAGAAAAAATGAAAAAATCTACAGAAAGTAGTTATCTTATTGCATTAGATTTGGCAGAAAAACTAGTTCAAAAAGGAATTCCATTTAGAACCGCTCACAAGGTCATAGGACAACTAGTTCAAATTGCAAGCATTTCCAAAAAACCATTATCAAAAATTACCTCCTCAGAGATAAAAACATCAGTTAAAGGAACTAACATTGATTCTAAATTTCTATTAAAATTAATAAATTCCACAACAATAGATTCATCTCTTAGGGATAGGACTTCTCAGGGGTCTTCAGGAATTTTAGAACAAAAAAGAATGATTGTAGATCGTATGAAAAAGATAAAGATGTACAGGGAAGGCACAACCAAACGAGAAAACCAAGTAAAGACTACATTTGAGAATCTTTCAAAAAAAGTTAAACTTCTGATAAAATAAAGCGGGTCTGGTGGGATTTGGACCCACGACAACCGGATTAAAAGTCCGGTGCGCTACCTGGCTGCGCCACAGACCCCTTGCCAACTTGCCGAGGCGTATAATTTAGTCTTTTACAGCACATTTTGTTTTGAAGGAAAGTTTTAAACTGGTAGATTCATTTTGATTAATTGCGCCCTTGTAGTATAGCCCGGTCTAGAATTCGGCCCTGTCACGGCTGAGACGCGTGTTCAAATCCCGCCAAGGGCGCCATCATATTTTTATCTCTGAGAAAACATCATCTAGGATTTTTTTATTAGCTGCTGCGATAAATGACAATCTTGTCTTATAGCTAAGATCTGCATCTAATGGTTCTAATTTAGCATCTAAAACTAAACCCCCAGCTTCTTTTATCAGCAAATAACCTGCTGCAATATCTTGTACTCTAATTTTTTCTCTAATATCTATAAAAATATCAATTAATCCTCGCGCAAATAGGGCCATTTCAAGTGCATTTGCGCCAAAATGCCTAGTGTGATTATGACTTTTCAAAACAGGATGTAATTTTTTTACTTGTTCTGCAGTAGCCCCTGAAAGATTAATTCCAACGATTCTGTAAATGGGTTCGTTTTCTTGTACGTGAATTTTTTTCCCATTTAAAAACGAGCCATTACCCTTTGATGCCCAATACATATCTCCAGAAGAAAGATCAGTTACAACTCCATCAGTAATGGAGCTAATTTTATCCTTAGTGGCAAATGCTAAAGAACAGCAAAAAAAGGGCACACCCCTCACAGCATTTGCAGAACCATCAATTGCATCCATGATTACAAATCCTTTGGGCCTACTTGATAATTCCACACGTCCACATTCCTCTCCCAGAACTATACATTCAAAGGAAATTTCCTTAAGATAATCTAAAACAGTTTTTTCTGCAACTATATCTATATTTCTTGAAATATCTCCACCTGCACCTCTCCCATAATCTCCTGCAGCTGCACTTGTACCTGCTAAACCCTTCACATTTTCGAACACTCGTTTTGAGGCTTCTTTAAGGATTTCAATAACTTCCATATTCCATTTCAATTTTTTTCGTAATTTAAGTGAAAGAATAAAAAATTACTTGAAAGCATAAATAACTAGGCTTGAGTTGAGCGTGTGTGAGTGGCAAGGATCAATCTGTTGTTAGCAAGGAAGCGTTAATGTCTACTAAATCTGGAAAACAAATCATTAAACAAGGATTGTTTAAATCACAAGGTTTCAAGCTTTTTAATAAATATAAAGAAGAAGCTGAAAATGAATTTCCAAATTTTGCAGAACGATTTACCGACGATTTACTAAGAGAAATTAAAGCAGATTCTTCCCCAAATACTACACAACAAAAATTTGCAAAAGAAGTAGGTTCTACAGAAATCATTTTGCAAGAATCACAAATTGATGGAATTAAATCTAAACTTGAGGATCTCCCGATCCTCAAAGATCGTGTTTTGCGAATACTAAACTCAAATTTTGTAAAAATGACCTTCCCTGTTTTTAATGCACTTTATGATGCAGCTGCAGAATTTTCAGGAACTAATGATCCTCAAATGCGTCAAAACATGGTAGATGGTCATATCATCGCCATTGATCTAAGTGAGCCTATGGATAGAATTGTAGACAAAGATGAAGACTTGGACTATCTTGATGACTATAAGTTGATGAACCCTTACATTTTGAAACTTGCTAGAGATAAGATTTCAAAAGGAGGTAAAGAGGTTCTAAATGAATTTGAAGATGGCTTCAAGGATGCAAGATTAGGTCAGTATATTGACACTAAACTAAAAACAAAACCTCTTACAATCACAGAAGAAGAAATGAATCAATGTTATAAAAAATATCGAGCAGTTATGGGAACTGCTGGAAGGAATATGGCACTTGCAAAAAGACCTCTTGGAGAAATTTTCTATCTAGGGATGGCACGAGCAGCTGAATGTGTAGGATGTGGAAACGAAATTGAGGACACTATCAAAAATAAATTTGTTAAAATTCCTTCATGGCCTCTTTATTATTCTCTTCTTGCAAATGATGTAAAAAAAGGATTTGAGTTAACAATGGAAAAAAGTAATCTATATCTTAGTGATGCACGTCTGGCACTTGAACTTCTACCAGATAAATTTTCACACAAAGAATTTTTGGAATTTCTCTTTCTTACTGTTGAGCATTATAATCAATTTTGGTATAATCGTTTACAGAAGGCAAACATTTGGTCCACTCTTTATGAGAATCTTCCAAAGTGATGTATCTTGATGTGGTCAGAAAAACATAGACCTCAAAGCATAATTGATATGATAGGAAATGAGGATGCACGCGCCTCATTTGTGGAATGGTTTGGAAAATGGAAAAAAGGTACTAAACCATTATTACTTGTCGGACCACCTGGAATAGGAAAAACTACACTTGCAAATCTTGCTGCAAAGCAGTTTGGTTATGATATGATTAGTCTTAACGCAAGTGACGTTAGAAATAAAAATCGTATTGAAGAAATTCTTAGTCCAATTCTTGGTAATACCAGCATACTTGGAAGTCCAATGATTTTTGTAGATGAAGTAGACGGAATTTATGGAAGAGCAGATTACGGAGGAGCTGAGGCCCTTATTAAAATTCTAAAAGAGCCTACAGTTCCAATAATTTTAGCTGCAAACTCTGATCTTTCTACTAAAATGAAAAGTATCAAAAAAGTAGTTAAGACAATTCATCTACGTCCTTTACCTCCTAGACTAGTACAATTGTTTCTAAAAAAAATTCTAAAAAAAGAAAATGCAAAACTTAGCCCAGGCTCTTTAATTAAAATCATCAGTGAATGTAGAGGTGATCTAAGATCAATGATAAACTCAGCACAAGCTATTGTAACAGGATTTGAACCTGCCACTGAAAAGTCTTTTGAAAGTTTGGATGTTGAATCTGGAGTCAATGCATTTTTCAAGGCAAATTCAATTGATGAAGCTCGAAGCGTCCTTTATTCACTTCGTATTGACCCTCGTGAAAAAATTAACGCTTTTTATTCCAGTGTTATTACAAGCAGCATTTCAAAAAGTGAGCTGGATAAGATGTTACAAGTCCTCTCTCAAGCAGATATGTTGTTTGGTAAGATTATGAGAACGCAACAATGGAGGTTGTTACGATATCTTGATGAAATCTTGATTGGGTTGTATCAGAAAGATTCCTCAGTGAGATATTCACAATATAATTTATCATGGCCTCTTCTCAATCGACTTCGTTGGGATGGTAAAAGTATCAAGGAATTGGCTACAATTCTTGCTAAAAACATGCATATATCAAGAAGTATTTTTGGTACTCTTTATTTTCCCTACATGCTATTTTGTATTAAGAATAAAAAAATGAATTTGGACTTGGAAGAAAACTTCAGCGATATTATAGAAAAGGAGATAGAAAAGTTAGCATGAGCTGGCGTAAAATCTCAATGAAATTTCCAGGAACATGCATTGTATGCAACAAGAAAATTGAAGCCAATGAGATTGGACTTTGGGCTCAAGGATTAGGAGTTAAACATGAAAAATGCGCTGAGATAAAAGAACTCAAATGTATTGTTTGTGGGGCATCCGCTGGATGTTCCCAATGTGAATATAATGAAGATTGTAATCTTGAGGAAGTTTCTCAATTATGTATCTGTAAAAAATGTAATGAGACTGAAGATCCTTTTGCTTCTTATCAGATTTCTGTAAAAAAGAAATTTCCTCTGTTAAATCTTAAAATTGAAACTTAAAGCCAAAAACGGTAGTCTTTGACGACAGTTTCAATTGTAAATCATTTCTTTTTTTAGTATTTAGATCATACTGATCATTTCTACGTGAATGTTATATGCAAATTTTGTATATTTAGATCATGAGCGCATTAGGATGGAAATGTTACAGATGTGATTTAACATTTAAACAAGAATCTCATGCTCTAATACACAAAGATATCACAAATCATCCTGCACGAGAAATAGAAAGAACAGTATAATATTTTCAAAAAATAACTAATACTCTAAATCGCAATCATTCCCAAAAAATATGCTAAAACCTTAAAATTTAACATGATTTAGGTAATGATAATGTCTGAGGGTAGTGCTGGAGAAGAATCGAAAAAGAAACGTGGAAGACCAAAGGGTACTAAGAGCAAACCAAAGGCAGAAACTCAAACAATAGAAACTCCTAAAGAAAAATCAAAGGCCGAAGCATCAGAAAGCGTATTAACTGCAGCAGAAGTAGCAGCTATTGCAGAAGCTCAAGCAAAAGCAGCAGCAGCTAGATTAGCAGCAGCAAAAGCAGCTGCAGAAGCAGAAGCAGAAAAAGAATATGAAACAGCAGCTGCACAAGTAGTAGTTGCAGATCCAGGTAATTCATTTACTTATCACCGTGGAGTAGAACAAATTTTTAGAAGAGAGATGGGAGAACCAGAATTTTGGCTAGATAAGCTTGGCCGAGCTCCCAAAAGAACCATACTTTCACAAGATGAAGAACAAGAGATTTCAAGATTAGCAGAGATTCCAACAGATCAAATTCCGCTATATAAGCCAGAACATATACTCAGTCCAGAATATGATGGAACTTCAAACTACGAAATTGGAATTAAAACTCAGAAAGAAGAAACACAACAAAGACTTGTAGGCTTACGAAGTGATCCAAATGCAAGTGCGCAAGAAATTAATCAAGCAGAAGAAGATCTAAAAACTCTTGATTATCTATATGAGAATTATAATATAGGAATGAATGTTTTTCGTACAGCAAAAGGTGGAAGAGCCAAACTTCGGGAATGAATAGTGATACAAAATGTATGAAAATAATTATGACATAATTAACGCAAGAGTTACCTTCAAAAATATTCCTATTCATAAGATAGGAAGCTTTTCATTCAAAGATCTCACAGCCACATGTGAAACTTTCAAAAAAATTTCTGATGTTTCAGAGTGTGTAATAATTCAAAATGCTTCCAGGGTTGAAGTTATTATGGTGATTAATCTTGAAAAAGGAGACGTACCAGATGCAAGAAGAAGTGAAGGAAAAAATCTTACTATAAATCGAATCAAAAAAACATGGGAATCACTAACAGAACTAGATGCATATGACTTGGATCACTTTGACCAAACTCTTGAAGTGTATAGGAATGCTGATGTTTACCTTCATCTTTTAAGACTGGCTACTGGTTTAGACTCAATAGTTGTAGGACGAGAAGAGATCCTTGATGAAATAAAAGAATCAATTTCAAATGCTAAACAAGCTAAAACAGCTGGTAAAGTATTGGATAAATTGTTTGATACTTCTATACGAATTGCATCTCGGATTAGGGATTCTACTGGAATTAGTAAAGGAACAATATCCCTTGGTGATATCGCTATCAAAACCGTAGAAGAAAAAACAGGAATATCTGGAAAACATGTCCTACTTATAGGCACAGGTGAGACGGCAGCAATGGTTGCTACATCTCTTAATAAAAAAAATATTACATTTGATGTTACCAGTCTAACTATTGAACGAGCCACTGGTTTTTCTAAAATACTCGGTGGCAAACCAGTACAATTTGAAGATGTTTTATCAGGATTTGATAAGTTTGACATAGTCTTTGTTGCAACTACTGCAGATTATTTCTTGATTAATTATGATAAATTAAAAATGGTTATGCAAAATAAAAAGAAAGGGACAATGATATTAGATATATCAGATCCGAGAGCAGTTGATGAGAAAGTTTCTACATTTCCTGGAATGAAATTGATGTTTAGAGATCAAGTTTCTGAGATGTATGAAGAAGATGTACAAGCTAGAAAAGGTAAAGTTCCTGCTGTAGAAGAAATGATTAGTAAAGAAGTTCCAATTATCGAGGCAACGATGAAACGACTTCACGCAGAACCTTTAGTTAAAGATGTAGCTGTCAGCGTAGACTCGTTAAGAAAAAAAGAATTAGAGAAAGCCTTGCAAATGTTAGGAGAAACTGATGAGAAAAAAATCAAAATCATTGAAGAGTTAACAAAGGCTGTAGTGGAAAAGATTGTTTCTGTACCTGTGAATAATCCAAAAAAAGCATCAGACCAAAAATAACCTATAACTATAGAAACTGCAAACAAATTATTTTATTTCTATAATAAATGATTAACCGTATGATTCGTACTTTACTTCATAGCTTCCATCTTCGCGTTTATGATGTTCTGTGACAAAGCCTTTTGGTTTCACAACATCCATTACTCCATCAATTGTTCCTTGATATCCACAAATGTAGATAATTGTGTTATCTTTGGTAAGTTCTTCTCCAACTAGTTCCTCTATTGGGGATAATCCACCAGGTTTTGGTTTAAAGAAGGCCTCGACTCTTCCTGTTTGACCTTTCCATGATCTATTAAACCATTCTTTTGGCCTACTGATAGCAGCTCTATATTTAAAATTCCACTTATCTTTTCCTCTTTCAATACTTTCATCATCTAGTTGGGTAAAAAGTCCTTTGTAACTTAGCTCATCTACATAACTTGCACCATGAAGAATTATGATCTCTCTTTTATCGCCTATAGCATGTAGATGTTGAGCATAAGCAACAAAGGGAGCAATCCCAGTACCGCCTCCAACACAAATTATTCTTCGTTTATCTGGTTGGCCATTAGGTAATGTATTACTTATTGCTAAAGCATTTCCTGTTGGATTTCCCCAAAATATCTGATCTCCTTCACTTGCATAGAATAACTGGGTTGTAACACGACCAGGTAAAGGCTTTCGAACCCATCTAATTACAAATTCAAAATACTTTCTGTTTTCAGGATGTGAAGCAATTGAATATGCTCTGCGAACAGTCTTAAAATTTTCAGTAGGTATTGGTACACCAATGGTCAGAAATTGACCTGTCCTATACTCTGGCATAATACCATTCTCTGGAACAAATCGGAGGATAAAAAGATCTTCTCTAAGAAATTGGGTGTAAGTAACTATTCCTTTATTGTCCAGAACCATCTAAGTATTTTTTCACAACTTTGGATAAATGTATTTCTGTTAAGTTCAAACCCAAAAAACTAGAACAGCAAAAGGAAGAAGAATCTAACTTCGAGTATAAAATCTAAACTTAATATATGTAAAAGCATGTTTCAGATCGCTGGGCATGCATTCTGATAAAATTGAAGAGTTTTTAAAAAAAAATAAGATAGCAGAACAAGCAGGTGGACAAGACAAAATATTAGATCAGCATGGGAAAGGAAAACTAACTGGAAGAGAAAGAATTGATCTTTTATTAGATGAAGGCAGTTTTGTAGAACTAGACAAACTTACAACGCATCATTATCATGAATATGAAATGCAAAAAAAGAAATTTTTTGGTGATGCAATTATTACTGGCTATGGTAAGATAAACGGAAGACAAGTCTTTGTTTTTGCGTACGATTTTACCGTTCTTGGTGGGACGCTTAGTCAAATGGGCGCAAAAAAAATTACTAAACTAATGGATCATGCTTTACGCGTTGGTTGTCCTATCATTGGAATTGCTGATTCAGGTGGTGCAAGAATTCAAGAAGGTATTTTAAGCTTAGATGGTTTTGCTGACATTTTTTATCACAATGAACTAGCATCTGGAGTTGTTCCACAAATTACTGCAAGTATTGGACCATCTGCAGGTGGCGCAGTATACTCCCCAGCAATGACTGATTTTGTAATTATGGTTGATAAATCAGCTTCCATGTTTGTAACAGGACCAGATGTTGTAAAAACTGTTCTTGCTGAGGAAGTCTCAACTGATGAATTAGGTGGTGCAATGACTCATGCAACAAAAAGCGGTGTTTCTCATTTTGTAGCAAAAAATGAATACGATTGCATGGATTATATTAAAAATCTTCTATCCTATCTTCCACAAAACAACACACAAGAACCTCCTGTAATTCAAACCGATGATGATCCAAATAGACTAGATCATAATTTGATAAATGTAATCCCTGAGAATTCCCTCCAACCTTATGATATGAAAGAAATCATACATTCAATTTTAGATGATAATACATTCTTTGAAATTCACGAGTTATTTGCACCAAATATAGTCGTAGGATATGGAAGATTAAATGGTAGAACCGTTGGAATTGTTGCAAACCAACCAATTTCATTAGCTGGTGCACTTGATATTGACTCTTCAAATAAAGCTTCAAGATTCATTAGATTTTGTGATTGTTATAATATCCCAATCATTACTCTAGTAGATACTCCAGGATACATGCCAGGTACAAATCAGGAGCACAATGGTATCATAAGACATGGAAGCAAACTTTTGTACGCGTTTTGTGAAGCGACAGTCCCAAAAATTACTTTGGTTATCGGTAAAGCATATGGTGGAGCCTATATTGCAATGGGAAGCAAAAACCTAAGAACCGATATTAATTACGCATGGCCTACTGCACAAATTGCAGTAATGGGTTCAGAAGCAGCCGTCAAAATTATGAATAGAAAAGATTTGGCAGAAGCAAAAGATCCTGAATCTTTAAAGAAACAATTAGTCGATGAATTTACTGAAAAATTCTCTAATCCCTATGTAGCCGCTTCTCATGGAACAGTAGATGCTGTAATTGATCCTGCCGAAACAAGACCAATGTTAATTAAAGGATTAGAGATGCTTTTGAATAAAAGAGAAAAACAACTACCTCGCAAACACGGAAATATCAATCTATGAGAAAATTATGATAGAAAAAGTCCTCATCGCAAATAGGGGCGAAATTGCTTTACGAGTTATCAAAACGTGTAAAACACTTGGTATTAAAACAGTTGCAGTCTATTCTGATGAAGATTACAATTCACTCCATGTAAAACAGGCTACAGAATCTTATCATATTGGTGAGGCAGCTCCTGCAAAAAGTTATCTTAATCAAGAAAAAATACTTGATGTAATATTATCATCAGGTGCTGATGCAGTTCATCCTGGTTATGGTTTTCTTTCTGAAAATTCTGACTTTGCAAATTTATGTGAAAAAAATAAGATTAACTTTCTAGGCCCTTCTGGTGCTTCAATGGAACTTTGTGGTGACAAGATGAAATGTAAAGATGTTATGGCAAAGGCAAAGGTACCAACTGTTCCTGGAAGTCCTGATTTGGTTAACGATGCAGATGAAGCACTTTCTATTGCAAACGATATTGGTTATCCTGTTTTACTAAAATCAGTATATGGTGGAGGAGGTAGAGGAATTAGATTAGTTCACAATGACAAAGAGCTTCGTGAAGCCTATGACACAGTTACTGGAGAATCGATAGCAGCATTTGGAAAATCTGCCATACTTGTGGAAAAATTTCTTGAAAAAATAAGACATATTGAATTTCAATTAGCACGAGATAAGCATGGCAATGCAGTTCACATTTTTGAACGCGAGTGTTCAATCCAGCGCAGAAATCAAAAATTAATTGAAATGTCTCCATCTCCAGTAGTGGATCAAAAAATTAGAGATGAGATTGGTCAACTTGCCGTAAAAGCTGCAGTAGCTGTTGATTATACTAACCTTGGTACCGCAGAATTTCTAAGAGTAGATGATGGATCATTTTATTTTATTGAAATTAATGCACGCCTTCAAGTGGAGCATCCTGTAACTGAATTAGTTTCTGGCTTGGATTTGGTAAAACTACAAATAGATATTGCAAATGGCGAAGAAATTCCTTTCAAACAAAAAGACCTCAAGATAAATGGATGTGCAATAGAAGGTAGAATAAATGCAGAAGACACCTTCTTGGACTTTGCTCCTTCGACAGGACCAGTCCCTGATGTAACAATACCATCTGGACCTGGAGTTCGTTGCGATACATATCTTTACTCTGGTTGCACAGTCTCACCATTTTATGATTCATTAATGGCAAAGCTCAATGCATGGGGTCAAAACTTTGAAGAAGCTAGAGTACGGCTGTTAAATGCCTTGAATGATTTTTACATTGAAGGAGTTGAAACTTCTATACCACTATACAAAACAATACTAAAGTCAAAAGAATTCATGGAAGGTAATTTATCAACAGATTTCCTTCAACGATATAACATTATTGAAAGACTAAAAGAAGATATCAAAAATGATACAATTCAAAAACAAGATGCAGCAATAGCTGCTGCTGTAATTCACTCTGTTCGCTATAATAGTCGAGTAAAATCATCCCAGGAAACTAACGAGTATTGGAAAAGTAAACTGGATAGATCTTAATGGATTACAAAATAGCAGATATCGAAGACACGTTTAATGCTGAGATTGTTAAGCAACTAGGAAATTCTGAATATTTAGTTAAAATAAATGACAATGAAAGAAATCTAAAAATTCTTAACATGTCTGCTAGAGGAATAGAATTTATTTTAGATCAAAAATATCACAAAGTAAAATATCTTGATAATACAACTTCTCAAATGAAAATTGTAGTCGATGGTGTACCAATCACGTTAAACATGCATAATAATCTAAATGAAATTGTTTTCAAAAACTCTGGAGAATCTGGGGTGGGTAATTCTCAATTAAATCTCTATAGTCAAATTCCAGGAAAAGTTGTTAAAATTTCAATATCTGAAGGCTCTGAAGTAAAAAATGGTGATGTTATTTGTGTTTTAGAATCAATGAAGATGCAAGTTTCCATAAAATCCCACAAAGATGGTATTGTTAAAAAAATAAAAATTAAAGATGGTGGTACAGTTGCAAAAAATGATGTTATTGCGGAAATAGAATAATTTAAGAAAAATTAATTTCCTTTGCTGAGAAAATCTTTAATCTCTTGATAATTTGGTTCAACTAGTGGATTATCTGAGACCCACTTGTATGTAATCTCTCCATTTTCATCTACAATGAAAATCGAACGCTTTGCTGCATCGTAATCTTTTACATGTAATAGATGTGGCATTAATACATCATAGTCTCGAATTGTTTTACTTTTGTAATCTCCAAGAATTGGAAATTTTAAATTATTTTTTTCTGCAAATGCCTTATTTGCAAATGGTCCATCATTACTTATCGCTATAACTTGTGCACCAAGCTTTGATAGTTCATCCCATGAATCTCGAAAAGTACACATCTCAGTTTCACAGACAGGGGAGCTTGCTGCTACAAAAAATGATAAAATAATTTTTTTCCCTTTGAATTCATCTAGGGTTCTCATTTTCAACTCAGTATCCACCAATTCAAAGTTTGGAGCTTGATCTCCCACATTCAAAGTCATAAGAACTGTTAGAAATCTTGTCATATTAAGAATTTTGTAAAATTTAGTTTAGGAAACCCTTGATCGAAAAAAAAATGTGGATAGCTTTTTATATCTTCGGAAGAGTCTCAAAGCTACTTTGGTGGGCGAAGCAGTAGCAGATTATAGTCATGTATTGATGATGTTTGGTTTTGCAATTATAGCAACTGCTCCTGCACTGATTATATCAAGAATGATCTCTCCTAGACGAAGAAGCAATCCAGTAAAATTCCTTCCAATGGAATGTGGCCAAGTCCCATCTGGTGCTGGAAGGACTCATTTTATGATGCAATATTATGCGTTCATTTTGATGTTTGTTGTTTTTGATGTAATGGCAATTTTCTTGTATGCTTGGGGAAGCACTTTACTTAATCTTGAAAAAACTGCCACTCTCCCAATCATAGCATTCTTAGGAATTATGTTTGGCGCTATGGCATATGCACTTTATCAATCAAAGAGGCGGGATATTTGGTAATTCTACTTAAACTAGTTTGTTCTAAAATGGAGATAAGGGATTAAATTGCTAAAAGATCTGATAACTCCACAAACTGCCAATGCTTTCGTTGGTAAGTTAGGAGATATTTTAGTCAAAGCAATCCACCAACCATTAGAATACGCCATTAATTGGGGTAGACTTTGGTCCCTTTGGCCTGTACATATTGAAACAGCATGCTGTAGCGTAGAATTCGGTGCTGCATCTAGCCCTCGATACGATGTCGAAAGATTTGGAATCATAGAGGCATTTGGATCACTAAGACAATGTGATCTAGTAGTTGTTCAAGGAACCATCACCCGAAAAATGGCTCCAAGGTTGCGATTGGTTTATGATCAAATGCCAGAACCAAAGTACGTAATTGCTATGGGTGCCTGTGCAATTACTGGAGGATTGTATTTTGATTCATACAATGTTCTTCCAGGAATTGATGGAATACTTCCAGTAGATGTGTATGTCCCAGGTTGTCCCCCTAGACCTGAAACTCTTATTCAAGGATGCATTCTCCTTCAGGAGAAAATTAAGAGGATGAAGGCTAGGTAAGAAAATAATGAGTGATTCTGATACTAGTATACAAGAGACTGAAACAAAACCAGTTGTAGAAAACCAACAAGAACTTCCAAAATTTGAAAAAGATCACTCAGATAAAATTACAGCAAAGTTTGGCTCTAAATCTGAAATAGCTTTTGTAAAACCAGATCGAATTAGAGTTAACGTCAAAAAAGAAGACATACTTGATGTAGCATCCTTCCTTCGAGATGAGCTTAATTATGATCATGCAGAGTCCGTTACTGGCGTAGATTTTCCTGCAGACAAAGAAATTGAAGTAGTTTATCACTTGGGTTCATACACAGACCCACAATTAAGCAGACAAGTTTTATCATTGGCAACAAGGGCGCCGCGTGAAGATAATCCTAATCCCGGCAATGATTCCACTAAACTCCCAAGTCTTAGAGATATCTTTTACAGCGTAGAATTTCATGAAAGAGAATGTTTTGAGATGTTAGGAGTTTTCTTTGAGGGTCATCCAGATAACAGACGATTATTATTACCAGAAGATTGGGCAGATCTTCCACCACTTCGCAAAGACTTTGCAATAAAAGGTAGATAGAAATGACTGCACGATTACCTCCAGGACTTCAATTAGAAAAAGTTGATGACAGAATAATGACTCTAAACGTTGGCCCCCAACACCCAGGCTCTGGCCATATGAGACTTATTATCAAAGTTGATGGAGATTATATTGTTTCGTGCGATCCTGATCCTGGATACGTTCATCGTGGTGAAGAAAAAATGGCTGAATATAGAAACTATATCACAAATATTCCTCATCTCGAAAGACCAGTTATTCATGATTCATGTAACATACTATATCCGTACTGTCTAGGTGTAGAGGAACTTTTAGGTCTTGAAGTACCAGAACGGGCAAAATATGTGAGAGTAATTGCATCTGAATTAAACAGATTTACCTATACCCTCTACTGGTTAGGAATCTATGGAATTTTCTTGGGTCATTCTACTATGTTCATGTGGCCTATGGGAGACAGAGAATTTGCAATCGATCTCTTAGAAAAGTTAACTGGAGCCCGGGTTACTCATTCATACTTTGTTCCAGGAGGGGTCCGAAATGATGCACCAGCAAACTTTGAAGATGTATGTCTGAGACAAATTAACTACTTGGAAAAACGACTCAAAACATATGCCGATATTTTCTATGACAATCCAATTTTAATTGCAAGAACTGAAAAAACTGGAGTGTTATCTAGAGAAGATGCAATTAGACTTGGAACAACTGGTACAGTTTTGCGTGCAAGTGGGGTAGATTATGATGTTAGAACCAAAGAGCCATACGATGTATATGATGAACTTGATGTTCACACTAATGTTTTAAAGAATGGTGACTCGTATGATCGTTCTAAAACCCCATGGCTTGATATGTTAGAAAGCTGTAACATCATTAGACAAGCTCTAGAAAAAATGCCAAAATCTGGTTCAGTTAGAGTAAAATTAAAACCAAATCCAAAAGGTGGAAATGACGAAGTTTACAAAAGAGTAGAATCAGGAAGAGGTTCACTTGGTGTATACATTGTTTCTCGAAGTAAACCAGAACCATATCGTGTAAAATTGAGCGTTGGTTCATTTAGAAATCTAATTTGCATGCCCTATCTGTTAAAGGGAGAAAAATTAGGTAACATGCCAGCAGTTTACTGGAGCTTAAACTATTGGCCTGTGGAGGCAGATAGATAGATGTCAGTAATTGCACCCAAGTTTCGACTAGGTTATTTTCTTAAATCACTAACAGACAATATCTTTTGGATAATAGTTCTATTAACTCTAGTTGGAATTCCTGCCATCATGATCGTTTTGTTTTTCATTGATTTGCCTGTACTTGATGGAGTGCTACTGACTCCATTCCTTGCTTTTACGATGATGTTTCATCCTGAACTGGCAGTACCAGTTGTAAAGTCTCTCCTGTATTCTGATTTCTTTAGAATTGCAGCATTTCCTGGTTTTGGATTTGCCGCTTTGCTTGCAGCAGGTACAATTTTTGCTGAAAGAAAATTGCTAGCAAAACTTCAGCTTAGAGTTGGACCATTTTACTGTGGAAAGTTTGAAGGAATCTTACAATTAATGGCAGATGGTCTGAAGCTAATCTCTAAAGAAATTATTATTCCAGCCAAGGCTGATAAACCAATTTTTTGGACAGCTCCAGTTTTGTTTGTTGCAACTGCTGCAGCATTTGTTTCTTTGATTCCAGTTGCTCCTGGATGGGTAGTAGCAGACTTGGATGTTGGCCTGCTTGCAGTATTTGCCATAATTGGTTTTTTCCCAATAATTACAATTCTATCTGCATGGTCTGCAAACAGCAAGTTCCCCTTCATCGGTGGCATAAGAGCACTGCACCAGATGGTTTCATTTGAAATACCATTAATTTTGTCACTTCTTGGAGTTGTAATTTTAACTGGCACATTGAATTTGTCTGAAATAGTTGAAAGTCAATCAAATTACTGGTTTATTGCTTTTCTACCAATTGGCGCAATTGTATTTTTCATTTCAATGCTAGCAGAATTAGAACGAATTCCATTTGATTTACCAGAAGCAGAAAGTGAAATTGTTGCAGGATGGTTAACTGAATTTTCTGGTATGATTTATGGACTTGTTCAACTTGGCTCATACCTAAAGCTGTATGCATTTGCAGCATTGTTTGTGGTTTTGTTCCTTGGCGGTTGGCAGGGACCAATGGTTGTACCGCCATTCCCCGCAGAAATCATTACACATGGAATAGAAGCTGGTCCAATCACTGTACAAGTTCCAGGTCTTCCAATAACAACACAGGAAATGTTAAATGGTACTCTTTGGTTCACACTAAAAACTGTAGCAGTGATATTTTTCATTTTGATCCCAAGGGGGGTCTTTCCAAGAATTAGAATTGACATGCTCTTGAGCATAGGTTGGAACAAGCTTATCGCTTTGGCTTTTATTAACATCTTTATAGCACTCGGTTTGCTCTATGCTGGAGTATTAGGACCAGGAGGTTTATTGTAATGGGTACTGCTACTGGAATTATTCGAGCCCTAAATTCAGGTATTAAACATCTTGCCGTTAAACGATTTACCTTAAGATATCCTGAAGAAAAACTCAAGTTTGTAGGTGATGGATACCAATATGATCCTACTGCAGGAGTTGGAATTGCAGGATACAAAGGGCGACACATGCTTTTTCATGATAAATGTACAGGATGTCAGCTTTGTGCTATTGCTTGTGAAGGCGTAGCTGAAGCAATTGCAATGGTTAAGGTGCCAGAAGAATGGAAACATAACAAAAAATCTATCATGCCCCAAATAGATTATGGAAAATGTGTTTTTTGTGGACTATGTGTTGATGCATGTCCCTTCTATGCCTTATACATGACAAATGATTATGAACTTTCATCATTTACTAAAGAAGCATTAATCTACACACCATCTCAACTACAAATAAAGCCTGAGGTTAAACAAGACGTAGATATCGTCATTGACGACAGAGGTGCAACACATGGTTGATGCAGCTTTTCTTGCATTATCTGTAATTACAATTGGTTCAGCAATAGCTGCACTTGAATTTCGTTCTATGATATATGGCTCAATGGCACTGATGGGAACCCTAGGTGGGATTGCTGGTTTCTTCTTACTGCTTGACTCGCCATTTATTGCGATGTTTCAAATCGCAGTATATGTTGGTTCTATCGCTGTTCTAATCTTGTTTACTGTCATGCTTGTAAAAAGAGAATTGATCTTCCAAAAAATTGAAGATCCTAGACGCAAGTTTGCAGGAATCGGTCTTATGCTGATCTTAATGATGGGATTAGGTTCTATTATTATTGATTCTGGTCTTAGAACAATTCAAACTAATGAACCAGCTGTTGACTTTCGAGATATTGGTGAGGACTTTCTAACATATTATTGGCCTGCATTGATTCTGATGGCACTTATCTTAGCAGGCGCTGTCACTGGGGCACTTGTTTTAGCAAGACGGGAGGATATTGAAGATGAGCAACGAGCTAATTGATTTTGTACTTGTATCAATTGCACTTTTAGGTATTGGAATTTACGGTCTATCTGTTAAACGAAATGCAATTAGAATGCTTTTTGCAGTTGAAATAATCATTAACGCTGCAAATCTAAATTTAGTTGCATTTGCGAGATTTATCCCCCATAGTGGAGGACAAACGCTTGCATTATTTTCTATTGCAATTGCAGCAGCTGAAGTTGCAGTTGGTCTTTCCTTAATTATTGTAGCCTATAGAATGTACCAAAACATCGACATTGCTGATTTTCGGAGCCTTAAGGGATAATGGATTATGCATTATTGCAGGCAGTTTTCTTGCCTCTCTTACTCTCACCAGTTGCCTATGTTATAGGAAGAAAATCAGGTGCTAACGCAGCTACATGGTTTACTTTTGGGGTCCTACTCTACTGTACAGTTCTGGTAATACTTGCTTCTCTAGGTGGAACATATGAAGAGCATTATAGATGGACTGAATTATTTGGTGAATTTGGATTCTTACTAGATGGATTGGCAAGTCCGTTTGCAATTATCATTTATGTCTTGTCTACTATCCTTGCCTTATACTCTAAACCATACATGGTACACAAATTCAAGGAAAACTATGCAGAGTTTAGCAATAAACAAAACCAAGAAAGTGCAGCTCAAACTACTGCAATAGTTGAATCTTCAGGTCTTACTAATTATGTGAATAAACAATCTGGTGTTTACTTTGCAATGTTTCTTGTCTTTGCAATGGGAATGCTGGGAACTGTTCTTGCAACAAATCTAATCGAGTTTTACATTTTCTTTGAGGTAATGCTAATTCCAGCATTTTTCATGATTGCATTTTGGGGTGATGGAAACAAACGAAGAATTGCATTAATGTTCTTTTTCTGGACACATGTAGGAGCTGTCATTTTACTTTTAGGCTTTTTAACAATTGGTCTTAGCGTTGGAAGTTTTGACTTTGCTGATATTCAAGAATCAAAAATTCCATCAGATGTTGTTCAGTTGGCTGCCGTTGCAATTATCATCGGGCTTGGTGTAAAACTTGCAGCTTTTGCGTTTCATATTTGGTTACCTTATGCACATGGTGCTGCACCGACTCCAATTAGTGCTCTCTTATCACCTGCAATGATCGGAATTGGTGCATACGGGATCTTTAGATTAATTATAGAATTTTTGCCAATGCAATATGCAGACCTTGCCATTTGGTTGCACATCTGGGGTCTTGTAACTATGTTCTATGGAGGTGCAATGGCATTGATGCAAGACGACATCAAGCGTCTATTTGCATATTCTAGTATTAGTCAAATGGGGTATCTTTTGTTTGGTTTGGGCTCGCTCTCAGCTTTAGGTCTTGCAGGTGCAGAGATGATGTATGTAACACACGGATTAGGAAAGGGCATTCTCTTCATGACTGCAGGAATTTTAATTGTTAAAGTAGGTGCGAGAAATATTTCACAACTGGGTGGCCTGGCAGGAAAAATGCCAATTACTGCTGTTTGTGCGGTAATTGGGGCTTTGACCATAATGGGCGTGCCTCCCACCAGTGGATTTATGGGTGAATGGACACTTTTTTACGGAGCACTTGAAACAGCTTTAGAAGAGGGCTCTACTCTACGTGCCATAACATTTGGACTAGGTTTGGTTGCAACAGTACTCACAATGTCTTACATTCTTTGGATGCTAAAACGAGTATTCTTTGGAAAACTACCAGAAAATCTATCCAATGTAAAAGATGCAAGTTGGTACATGTTGGCACCAATGATGGTACTTGCCGGCTTTACAATTGTGTTAGGAATTTATCCCGACATATTCTTTGACAAAATTATTCCATACATGAACGGAGTGATTGGGGTATAGAATATGGCAACTGAGGCAATGGGATTGGACTTTGGTGGATTGAATGCATGGTTAATTTGGATTATACCTTTCATCGCAGCACTGATAATTCCTGCTGTTGGAAAAGGTTCCAAAAAAGCAACTGGTTATGTTGCAGTTGGATTATCTCTTGCCAGTGCACTGTTTGCAGCATCTCTTCTACCTGGTGCATTAGAAGCACATGAAGTTCATGAACAAATATCATGGATTTCTTCAATTGGTCTCAAAGCAGGTGTCTTAGCTGATCCTCTTGCAGTAATCATGGCAAATGTAGTTGGATGGATTTCGTTCTTGATTATGGTTTACAGTACTGGATACATGAAAGGAGACAAGGATATTGTACGATTTTGGTTCTGGATGACGTTCTTCATTGGATCGATGCAGCTTATCGTGCTTTCTGATAATCTACTTCAGTTGTTCTTTGGATGGGAAGGAGTGGGTCTTGCATCTTATGCTTTGATTGGCTTCTGGTATCGTGACAAAGCACAACATCATGTTGGCAGAGAAGGATATACTACACTTGGATTGATGGAATATTATTCACCTACACATGCTGGTATGAAGGCATTCATCATGACAAAGGTTGGAGATGTTATGATGTTGGCAGGAATGTTTTTGATTTTTGCATTTGCTGGAACGTTTGGATTCAAGGAACTCGTTGGTGAAACAACTTGGGCTACATCTATGGCAGCAGAAGGACTTTTGATACCTGCAGCAGTATTGCTTTTTGGAGGGGCTATAGGAAAATCTGCCCAATTTCCATTAAATGAATGGCTACTTGAGGCCATGACTGGTCCTACAGCAGTTTCCGCACTAATTCACGCTGCAACAATGGTAAAAGCAGGGGTGTTCTTGGTTGCAAGATTAGGGCCACTCTTCTTTGCCTTAGGGGCAGCAGGCATTTTAGCAGATCAGTTCTTTGAAATTATTGCTTGGGTAGGTGCTATCACCGCAATATTACTTGCAACTCAAGGAATGGTTAATACCGAAATTAAGAAGGTGCTTGCGTATTCTACTGGTTCACAAATTGGCTACATGATGATGGCACTTGGAATTGCAGGATTATCCGAACAATTTGTTGATGGCTATACCGCTGGATTTTTCCATTTAATATCTCACGCAATGTTTAAGGCATCCTTGTTCATGGCAGCAGGTTCGTTGCTGCATGTTGTTGGCTCCAGATTTATGACAGACATGGGAGGACTGCGCAAACAAATGCGAAAAACTTATGCATTCATGTGGGCAGCAGGTCTTGCATTAATGGGTGCTCCCTTCATCACAACCGGCTTTTGGAGTAAAGACGCAATCTTTGCAGCAGTTTATGAATCTGGCAACACATGGGCTTTACCAATTTTTATAATTGCCGTATTAACTGCAGTAATCACAGCATTTTACACAACTAGAATGATTGGAATGGTTTTCTTTGGAAAGAACAGCAAGCACATTGAAAAAATGGAAAGTGAAGGTCACCATATCCATGAAGCTCCAAAGTCAATGTGGATTCCATATGGCATTCTTGCTGTACTTACAATTGGTATAGGAATTATTGGTTTATCTGCAGAAGAAGGAATTCACGAATTATTTACAGAATATCTTGCTGAATCATTTGGAATTCACTCAATAGAACATGGAGTTGAAGAATCAATGCTACCAGGATTCCTTGCTGGATTAAATCCCATTGCACTTGGCTCATCTTTGATTGCATTTGCAGTTGGATTTGGTCTAGGATACATATTCTACATTGGAAGATGGGTAGATCCTGTCAAATTCATAAATTCCAATTTATTCTTCTATTCACTTCACAAAGTAATCCTAAACAGATGGTATCTTAATGCCATGATTTATTGGGTATTTGTCGTAGCCCCCCTCTGGTTTGCTAGAGGAATTTGGCGTTACTTTGAAAGAACTGTAATCGATATTGGCATGAATGTAGGCTTGGAGCGAGCAGTTGCTTGGAGTGCCAAAGTTGTCCAGGGAACACAAACTGGTGTTGCACAATCTTATCTTTACGTATTTGGAGCGGGACTACTCTTTGTTGTCCTGATATTGTTGATATAGGTGATTTGTAGATGATTGAGATTTCTTCAACTCCATTGATAATTTTGGCAATACTTGGAACTGTGGCAGTTGCTATTCCACTTATTAGCATTTCAAGAAAAGATCGTGGTTCATCATCATTTTATGGCGCAATAGCCTTAGGCGCACTTTTGGCATCTATTGGATACGTTATTTACCAATTTGTAACTGGTAATGTTGCACAATCTGCAATTTTTTCAGAAGATGTTCTAGTTGATGATGCATTTGGTGGTTTGTTTGCAATTGCAATGTTAATTGTTGCAATTATGACAACTGTTGCGTCATTCAATTATATGCGGAAACACAAACATCCTGCAGTTTACTTTTCCTTAATTTTATTATCTGCCATTGGCATGGTCTTCGTTGCATACTCTACAGATTTGGTAATGCTATTTGTAGCATGGGAGCTAATGAGTATTCCAACTTACATCCTAGCAGGTTACATGAAAAAAGATCCTTCATCAAACGAGGCTGCACTCAAATACTTTTTGTTTGGTGCATTATCCTCTGCAATCATAATTTATGGAATTTCAATCGCTTACGGTATTACTGGATCAACTAACATCGGTGAAGTAATTCAAGGATTTTCAACACTTGATCCTACAATGACTCCACTTGCTTTGTTGGCAGTTGGAATGTTTATTGCAGGATTTGGATTCAAGATGGGGCTTGTTCCTTTCCACATGTGGTTACCTGATACCTATGAAGGAGCTCCGCCAACTATTGCTGCACTTTTAGCAGCAGGTACAAAGAAAGTAGGGTTTGCTGCTGCACTTCGAATAATTATAATGGGTGCAGTATCTCTTAGCCTAGACTGGACCATTGCACTTGGCATTATTGCAGTGATGACTATGACTGTCGGAAATATTGCTGCTGTAATGCAAAAGAACTTGGCAAGAATGCTTGCTTATTCTAGCATAGGACATGCAGGTTACATACTAATCGGTTTATCCATTGCACCGTTCTCAGCAATAGGAATTCAAGGTTCCTTATTCCACATTCTTAATCATGCAGTAATGAAAGGAGCAGCATTCATTGCCGTTGCAGGAATTGTTACTACTCTTGCAGTTACTAACATCGATAAGCTAAAAGGCCTGGCAAGAAAAATGCCCATTACCTCTTTAGGCCTAGTAATTTCACTTCTTGCACTTGCTGGTGTTCCCCCATTAAGTGGATTTTGGAGTAAACTTGTGTTATTTGGTGCAGCAATTGATGCAGGGCCAACTGTAGCATGGGCTCCGTGGCTTGCAATAGCTGGCGTTCTAAACAGTGCTCTGTCACTAGCTTACTATGGTTGGATAATACGAAAGATGTACTTTGAAGGAGAAAATGAAAAGAGAGTAAAGGAACCAAAATCAATTATCGCAGTTATGATTTTCTCAATAATATTCATAGTAGCAATAGGTGTTTACCCAGATCCGATAATTCAATTTACTGAAACAGCAGTTCCTAACTTGGCGGCACTTTCGCCTTAAACATAGTATATTTAATCAAGTTTTCTAAATGTGATTTTGCGTCACCTTCATGAATTTTTCTTAAACCAATCTTAGCCTTTTCAGAATAACTTTTTAGCAAATCCTCCATTTTATTAAAGACGTCACGAGGATCAGAACTTTTCTTAATTAAAAGGTTGAATAGCTTATCCTCATTTTTCCAATCATTAAGATCGTCTTGAATTTGATAGGCAATACCAATATTTTTTCCAAACTCTGATAATGCTTCAATTTCTTCTTCTGAGCCACCACCCAAAATTGCTCCCAGTCTTGCTGCTGTTTCAAAAGCAGTGGCAGTTTTGTATTCAATTACTTTGAGATAATCATCAAAAGTAGCATCTTCACTTTCTTCTAAACGTCCTTCTATGATTTCACCTTCGCTCATGAGCATTGCTGTAGTGGCAAGATCTTTTGTAATTCTTGGGTTGTCAAGTCTAGAAGAAATATTGAGAATTAATCCTAACACAAAATCTCCAGTTAGTATACTTGCATTATAACCATATTTGATGTGGAATGGATCCTTCTGTCTTCTCATAGTTTCATTATCGATAATATCGTCATGAATGACTGATTCTGTATGTAAAAATTCAACAGCACAAGATGCAACATATGCATTATCATCTGCTTTTCCAATGCTTTCAGCAGATAGAATTAAAATTAATGGCCTTATCCTTTTTCCGCTTTCCATTGCATATTTCAAGGGTTCAATAAACTCAGATTCAGAGTATAATTCAAGTTCGGATTTCAATGAAGAATCAATTTTTTTAATATAATTACCGTAGATTTCTAAAAGAGGATTAACTTCGATGTTTTTTCTACTCAAAAACAGCCCTTGCCAGACCTACTTTTGATAGCATATTAAAAGTTGGTGCTCCCGCCGGGACTTTCATCATTTTTTGATTTTGAACCCGGGATCACCGCCTTGAAAGGGCGGTATGCTTGACCGGTCTACACCACAGGAGCCCGTTTGCATCCGGTTATTTTATCCATAAAATCTTTTGGGAACTGCAAAGATTTTTTATCAGGCCTTCTACGATTAAACTCATGAATTCTCTCATTAAAAGAATCGATGAAATGATCGAAGAAAGAAGTTTACTTAAACATCCATTTTACCAAATGTGGTCAGATGGAAAGCTTTCATTGGATTCTCTTACAGGATATTCAAAAGAATATTTCCAACTTGTAAAAGCTGTGCCATCATTTATGACCCCTATAATTAAACAGGCACCTGACTCTCTAAGAAGTGAGCTCACATCAAACCAAGAAGAAGAAGTAGAGCACATTAAACCATGGACAAGATTTGCAAAAGCATTAGGTGTTAATCAAAAGGAATTAGATGAATACCAAGGCCTTCCAAAGACCAGAAAAGCAATATCTCAACTTTCATCATTGATGGATTCATTTGAAGCGGGTTCGTGTGCAATGTATGCATTTGAAAAGGAGATTCCAAAAATAAGTCAAATAAAACTTGAAGGGTTAGCAGAATTCTATGGTATTTCTAGCGAAGAGGCCACGGAGTACTTTAAGTTACACACAGAAGCTGATATCAGACATGCAGCAGCTTGGAGAAAGGCTCTTGAACAATCTTCATCTAAAAATGAAGGTCTGATCCAAATTGCAGAAAAATCAATTTCTGCACAAAATCTGTTACTTGATAGTTGTTACGAATCTTACTGTTAACTCTATAACATTTTATACTGAGGATAGAACCTTTTTTGCGTGGGGCCCGTAACTCAGCTTGGTAGAGTAACCGGCTCATAACCGGTGAGCCAAGGGATCGAAGCCCTTCGGGCCCACTCTTCCCAAAAATCGGTTTTCAGGGAGGAATTTACCTTAGTTTTAAAATAAGTCGCCAATCTATGTCATATGGCCGCAATGAAGAATCAGAGTTATATCTGAAAAATGATGTGAAGGCATTTGTCTGAGCTGCCAAGTTTTTTAATTTTGGTTCACTTGCATTTGGATTTTCTCTAAAATCTCACTACTTACCAAACTTGCTTCGTGTAATGACTTTGTTATCTCTATTATGTCAGTTAATTGATGCATCTTAACTCCTTCTGAATCTAAGATCTTTTCTGCACCTTCTAATCTATTAATAATAACATAGGCATCTGTTACTACAGTTCCTGCTTCTTTTAGTATCTTGATGCTATTTATCATAGAACCCCCTGTAGTTGCCACATCATCTATCATTAAGACCTTCATTCCTTGGTATATCTTACCTTCAATTGATTTTGTTGTACCATGTTCTTTTGGTTTGGGTCTAACGTAAATTAGTGGTTTTACAATTTCCATTGCTAAAGCAGAAGCTATTACCAATCCCCCAGTTGGTACAGAAGCTAAGGAATCAAAATTATCTAATCCTATTTCTTCTGAAATTAAATCTTGGAGATTTTTTACCATTTTGCGAAATTGATGTGGAAAACTTGAAACTAGCCTTAAATCAACATAGTATGAACTGCTTTTTCCACTTGATAGTGTAAAGTCTCCAAACTTTAGAGCCCCATTTTGATGTAAAAAGGTTGCAAACTCTTTTACAAATTCCACACTAAAATTAACTAAACTGGATTTATTTTGGTTTATGTTTTTGTTCATTTATGCCTGAAATTTGGTTAAATTATGGTAAAACTGACATTGTACTAGACATTCGAGCAGAAAACCTCGACCAACAACTAGATTCTCAAGGTAAAGCACTCAATGATTCTGAACTTGGAGAAAAACTCGACACACTTGATATTACCAAGCCAATGGAACTTGTAGTTCTAAATAACTCAAAATCAATTCAAAAAACCATTTCAGTCCTTTTTGAAAAATGTGAACAAAAATCAGCCCCAATACCACGAATTTTAGCAGATAGAACAATACTGAATTATGTCAAGTCATACCTGCCTGAAGGAAGCTCGATATCTGAGTTTGGTAACGATGACCTCTCAAATTCTAATCTTGTTTTTGTTGGAGAAATGGAGTTTGATGGATTATTTGGATTTGAAACTATAGCTACAAGACTGATTAAAAAATTTGGAAATGAGCAAATGCTCTCCGCATACGAACAACGAAAAGGCGACCTTCCTGCACCAGGTGAAGTACTAGATAATATTCAGACCGCTAAAAAATTTACAGACTCTTTTGAAATTATGGCAATTGAGATTGTGGCAAATCAAAATGGATTAGTTGATTTATCTATAGGACATCCTTCATCAACAATGTCAATCTCAAAATCCTTTGGTGAATCAGCTACTAAACAGGTAGAAAAGCATCGAACCACGATGATTAGTACTGGAAAAGATACAAGCAATGATAATCTTAGTAAATCTTTAGCATCTCTATGGAATTGTAATACTGCCATTAAAGATAATGGACTAGCAATACTTCTTTCAGAATGTAAAAATGGAATTGGGTCTGAAGCAATTCAACAATTCATTGAAGGTAGAATGAGTATAGACCGACTCAAAAAACCTGCCAAATATGTCAATGGAATGGAAGATCTTTTGTTCTTAACAGAAATCCAAAAAAGATTTCAGGTAGGATTAGTTTCAGTCTTGCCTGAATATTATACAAAAAAATTGAACATAATTTCTTTTGGAGGAATTAAACGAGCAATGGATCATATCCTAAAGGTACAAGGTATCAAACAAAAAGTTGCAGTAGTTTCAGATGCTGCACGAATTCTCTTAAGGTAGTATAGTGGGAGGAAGAGGTGCACATAATATTGCAAGAACAACCACTACTACGTATAAAATTTTTCGATTTTTAGGAACTGGTGATACGTCATCAAGTGGCATTGCACTAGGATTTCGAGAACCAAGAAGCAGGATAAACATCGCCATAATGAAATATCCTAATACAACAAGAATCCCAATACTTGCATAAGTTCCAATCCTATGCACTTTTGCTCCAAAAAGTGCACGAGCCATATGTCCTCCATCAAGCTGCCATGCAGGTAGTAAATTCAAAAATGTAATTAAAAATCCAAGCCATGCGGCAAACAAGACAGGAGTCATTATCACTTCTTCTCCATTTCCACCTTTTCCAAAGATTGCAAGTGATGCCTTCATAAGTATGGGCTCATTCATTTCAATTAATTCAGATCTTGAAAATAAATCATCTGCAAGATCGTTAGTAATTACTGGCGCTGTGTATGCACCATACATTGAGACAATAATTGCAATTGCCAAGCCCGCAATAGGTCCTGCAATTGCAACATCATAAAGAATATGTCGGTTAACAGTTAATCCTCTTGATGTTATTACAGCTCCAAATGTGGGAATTCCATAGATAGGAATTCCTGGAATAAAATATGGCCACGATGTTTTTAGCTTGTGTAATCTAGCTGCAATTAAATGACCTGTCTCATGTATTCCCAAAATCCCTAACAATGAAATTGTGTAAATTACAGCTATATCGAAAGGATCTCCAATGTTGATTACAGTATTTGCACCAATTGTTCGGTAATATCCATCAATCATTACCAGACCAACAACTATTGCAAAAAGAATTCTAGGTGTCCATGAACTTGATAACCATTTTCGTTGTTTTCGTGGAGGAAATCTATTTACTAGAATATACATACCATCAGATAATTTTTCCATTCTACAGACTAGATCTCTTGCCTCTAATTTTTGGGCTAATCCTACAAATTTTGATTTGAACTCTCTGTCTTCTATTCTGAATTTCAAAGTATCCAAAGTAAGATCTACATTGGTGACCTCAAACTGTGAAGAAACTATTGAAATAACTTCTTCCTGTGTTGGCTCACTCATTCTTTAACCTCTAGATCTAGTCCATTAATGCTTTTGCGGTTAAAATATACTAATTCCAAAAATACTTAAAATTAAATATTTGAATCTATTACCACTAGTATTGCAAGTAATCCTTAAGCAGATAGGAGATTGTTCCATTAGAAGATGTGACCCATCTGATCTAATTCCAGTGATGGAAATCAATATGAAAACGCTTCCAGAACATTATTCAGACTATTTCTATGAAAGTCTACTAGCAGAATTACCTGAGGCATTTCTTGTTGCAGAAATTGAAGGGAGGGTAATTGGTTACATTATGTGTAAAACAGAATATGGATTCTCAAATTTCAAGAAATTAGGATTTGTAAAAAAAGGACATGTAGTATCTGTTGCTGTACTTGATGAGCATCGTAAAAAAGGAATTGGTAAAGCTCTTGTAGAAGAGGCAATAAATGGTGTTCAAATCAAACAATGTGATGAGCTATACCTCGAAGTTCGTTGTAGTAACACTGACGGGGTCAGATTATACGAAAAACTCGGCTTTATCATAAAACAGAGACTAAAGACGTATTATCGTGATGGTGAAGATGCCTTTTTGATGGCAACTGAGTTTCAATACTAGATTCAAATAAATAAGTCAGGCCAAACTTGTAGCGCAATGTCAAAACGTCGCTCTACTGGTATTGCCATCTTTATTTTGTGTATAGTTGGATTTTTTGTATATGCTTATCTTCTCATGTTATCTGAGTGGAGCCCAATAGTTCTGCAGTTATCTATGCTTATGGTCGTTGGCGGAGTTCTTGGAGTAATTTCTTGGATTGGTTATACTATGGCAACTACAAAATCATCCCCATCTTCAATTACATCCGATGATGAATAGTGATATCTATTTTGTAATTCTTACATCAACTACGGTTTGATAATACCTAGGACCTACAGCTCTTACAATTTTAGAATTAAGGATCTTTGATTTTATTGGTGTGGTGTCTAGATAGTGCTTTTCAGAAAGTTTTGCAGCTTGTGATTTTTCATCTGCATGAATGTGAGAATAATAGTGAATTATTCCATTGCTTTTTGTTGCTAATATAGCCGAATTAAGAAATTCATCTGATCTTTCTGGTAATAACATCAAAACTCTGTCCCCTTGGTCACGAAATTGCTCTTCAATGATTTTAGCAGCATCCCCATGAATAGAAACAACTCTCCCAACAAGTTTTTTATTTAATTCTATATTTTTCTCACATAGTTTTGTAGCAATAGGATTGATGTCAATGTTATACACTGTACATTTTTTCCTTTTAGCTGCTATTATTGAAAACATTCCAACGCCACCAAACATGTTGATTACTATTTCTCCATCTTGGACTAGATCTGCTATTCGATCTCGCTCAGTAGAAAGCCTGGGAGAAAAAAATGCTTTCTCTACGTCTACAATAAATCTACAACCAAATTCTTTATACTCTGTCTCAGTTTTATCCACTCCTGCAAGAATTTCTAAATCTCTTGTTCTAAAGTCACCTTCAACTGACGATAATTGACAAAAAACAGATTTTGCAGTTTTGACTTGTTCAAGTAATGTTTCCCCAATAATTTTCTTCTTTGACAATAAAGAATCTGGAATCCTAACTATTATGATATCTCCAATTTGATCAAATGCTGAGAAGAGATCTTCGCTTTCTTTTTCAGAAAGAACATTTTCAAGTGCTTTTTTTAGCATCCGAGTCAATTCTTATAATAGAAATTTCCAGAGTCTTTCTGGGTTTTATCTAACCTACTATCGCTTTTGTTTACTCTGGGTCTAAGTGATTTCTCATCACGACGAAATGTTATGCCTAGGGACTTTAGAAATCTATTCATTGCATCCGTTTTTGACAGAGGAGATGTAGCATGCCCTTCTATCCCTGAAATTCCTTCAAAAATTACCATTGAATCAGAAATAAGATCCATTAATTGTAAATCATGATCAATTATAATTGCTGATTTTTTATAAGAGCGAACAAATTTTTGAATAAACTTTGCAATCGCAATTCTATCCTCAACATCTAAAAAGGCAGAAGGCTCATCTAGTGCATAGACATCTACTTTTTGTAATAAACAAGAAACTACTGCAACTTTCTGAAGTTCTCCCCCTGATAAATTTTTCACAGATTTGTTGTAGAGTTTTTTTATTTTTAGTGGATCAATAATTTGTTCTTCTTCAGTACTTCCTTGAATAGGCCCTCCGTTTGCTTTCTCTAACAAATCAACTACTTCAACATCAATGTCATTTGTTAGATACTGTGGTTTGTAAGCAATCTTAATTTTTTTGTTTATTTCACCCGAATCTGGTTTTTCAACCCCTGCAATCATTTTCATAAAGGTAGTTTTTCCAAGAGCATTAGCTCCCATAATCCCTAGAACCTCTCCTTTGCTTACTGTACCTGGTTCAATTGTTACTGAAAATGATGGAAATTTTTTCTCAAGTAAGGGATATGATATAATTTCATTTCCCACCTGAAAATTCTCTGTTGTAGTAGCAGACGAATCAAATGTGAATTTTTTGTCTCTGAATCTGACATTTTCATTTGGTAAATAACCATCTAGAAATACATTGATTCCAACCTTTGTTGAGAGTACTTGTGATACAATTCCATAGGCAGCGGGTTCACCATATAACACATCGATGTAATCGCTGAGAAAGTCTAGTAGAGTAAGATCATGCTCAACTACCATTACACTCTTTCCAATTTTTGCTAATCCATGAATTACTCTTGCTACACTTGTTCTTTGATATACGTCGTTGTAAGAAGATGGTTCATCAAAAAAGTAAAAATCAGCATCTTTGGAAGTGGTAACTGCTACTGCTAATCGTTGTAGTTCTCCACCGCTTAGCTCCTTTAGGTGGTTTTCTAAAGAATTGGTTAGCCCTAATTCTTTTACAAGCTCTCTTGAAACTCCTCTCTCATCGAATTTTTCAAGTAAATCTTTGGTAGTACCATCAAAAACTTCAGCAACGTTGTAAACCTGTTGAGGTTTAATTGAGGCCTTGATATTTCCATCCTTAATTTTTTCAAAATGTGATTTAAGCTCAGTTCCACTATAATATTTTAAAATATTATCCCAATCTGGAGGTTCATTATAATTTCCCAAATTTGGTTTTAAGTTGCCAGATAATATGTTGATAACAGTACTTTTTCCCATTCCGTTCCTTCCAAGTAATCCAACTACTTCTCCCTTTGTTGGCGTAGGAAGCTTGTATAATCTGAATGAATTAATTCCATATTGATGAACTTTATCTGTTGCAAGCTCTGATGCTAAATTTATAATTGTAATTGCTTCAAATGGACAAACCTTTACACAAATTCCGCAACCATTGCAAATGTTTTCATCAATTTGAGCTTTTTTTATTTCTTCATTTAATATTATACAATCAGCACCTGATTTGTTTACAGGACAGTACTTGATACATTCAAGACCACATTTTTTTGGTTGACATAATTCCTTATCAAGCACTGCAACACGATGAGTCATTGAGTGTACACACTTTTTCTTTAATTTATATCTCTTCGAGAAATCGAGTTAGTTTTTCAATCAATTTGATTGGATTCTGAAGATACCTCATAGTTACCTTAATAGATAACATCAAAAAAATACCTACAAGCCGGCCATAGCGTTGGGGTGCGACCCAGTCCCATTCCGAACCTGGAAGTCAAACCCAATGTCGCTGCTGTGTTACTAAGATGCGAGAGCTCTTGGGAAGCAGTAGTGCTGGCATCTTTATTTTAAAAAAACTATAAGCTAGCTCAAACCGATAATTGTATGCCTAATTGTTCTGTTTGTGGTCAACCATTTGATGATGATATTCGTTTTTTGAATCACATGATGGAAAAACATGGATTTAGAAATCCTAACGTTGACAAACCAGATAGAAATAGTAGAGGATACTAAATCTCGCTTTATACATTACTTCTAAACGGTAAATCCTAATTTTGAACCCCAAGCTATGCATATACTACATCTTATCAAGTATCAATGTCAGGAATATTTGCAAAAAGCTTGCTTATGTCCTAAATGGAACAAGCCTTGATCCTGAATGTAAAAAATAATCTTCTATAATGTTCTAAGATAATCTAGAATTAATCGTACTCCATAACCAGTTGCCCCTCTTGTATTATAGAATTTCTTTTTAGTTGCTTCCTGAGTCCATGCAGTTCCTGCAATGTCTATGTGTGCCCAGGGGATATTATCTACCGCATTTGCCAAAAATGCGGCTGCTGTTATGGTACCAGCAGCTTTTCCCATACCAACATTTTTCATATCTGCAACATTTGATTTGATCATATCCATATAATCATCATTTATTGGTAGTTGCCAAAGATCTTCAGAAGTTTTCTCTGATGACCTCTTTATTTTTTCTGCTAATTTCTGATCGTTACTTACAAGTCCTGCAACATTATTTCCTAATGCAACAATGCATGCACCAGTAAGAGTTGCAAAATCGATAATTGATTTTGGTGAGTATTGTTTTATTCCATAAGATAATGCATCAGCTAGAATTAGTCTGCCTTCTGCATCTGTGTTTAAAATCTCAGCTGTTTTACCACTGTATAGTCGTATAATGTCACCTGGTCTATATGATTCACCACTTGGCATGTTTTCAACAGATGGAATTATTCCTATAACATTGATACGTAGTTTTAATTCTGAAACTGCTTTCATTATTCCTAAAACTGTACATCCACCACACTTGTCAAATTTCATCTCATCCATTTTGTCACCTGGTTTTAATGAAATTCCACCTGTGTCAAAGGTTACAGCTTTTCCTACAATTACAACTGGTTTATCATCTAGTCTGCCTTTGTTATGTTCTAAAATGATGAGTTTTGGTTCATTTTTACTTCCTTGACCAACTGCTGAGATTCCACCAAACTTTTTTTGCTTGAGTTCATTTTTGGAGAAAATTTTGCATTTGAGTTTATTCTTAGTTGATAGCGATTCTGCAATGCTTACAAGAGTAGATGGTGAACATTCATTGGGAGGAAGGTTTGCGGTATCTCTTGCAAATAATGTTCCCTCTGCAACAATTTGTGCCTGTGAAATAACTTTTTGAACATTCTGTGAATTTGAAACTAAAATTGAAAGATCAGGTGATTTTTCACTTTTTTCTTTCTTGAATTTGTCAAATGAATATAGAGAAAGCATAGTACCTTCAACAACTGCTGAAATTGACGAGTCTGAATCAATCGGAAATCCAATTGGAATAACTATTGAAAATTCTGATAACCCTAAACTACGTATCTTTTGCGCAATCTTCCCTGTAACATTTCTCAATACATCCGTAGATAGTTTGTTCTTTGGGCCAAGTCCAGCAATTAAGATCTTATTTGCAGGAGTAATTCCTAGAGTTTGAATAATAGATATCTCTCCAACTTTACCTTTGGTTTCTTTGATTGATTCTTTTACTGAAGAATTGATTTTTTCATGAATTTTTCCTAATCCAAGTGGTTCGTTGGAGTTTTCTAAAACAAAAGCACAAAGAATTGGAGTCTTTTTATTTGAAGGTTTAGTAGATTCTGCTTTTATCTTCATAATGTTTGGCTCGTACGTTTAGTGGTATTATAGATTACTTTATCTTTATTTTTTTACTATTTGTTAGTAGACTCGCTGAACGAAGAAAAACCGCCTTTGTAGTTTTACAATCCAAATCACATGATTCTTGTATGTTTAGATCTCTAGTACTTCCATTTGCTCTAATTATAGCTGACATTAAAGGAAATAATCCTGCTCTTCCGCCGTAAGCTGTTTTTCTATCAACATACCAAAACATTTCAAGTGCACTAGAATCCAAAATGTCTTCTCGTAACTTTTTTCCAAGATCTGTATAATGACCCACAATCCGTAATCTACCTCTTGCCAAAAAGTTAACAAATTTTGCAAATTTTACACAAAGATAACACCGGTTATCATAAAGGACAAGTGGTACGAAATCATCTAATTCCATAATTATGTTAGGCTGTGATCGGATTAAAATTTTCGGAAGTAGCTTAATATTTCATTTACAAAAGAACAACAAGGATGGGCCTAAATTACTATAAAATTAAAAAGAATGTTCTCAAGGCACGCAAACTTGTAATCAAAGGCACAACAGCAGCAGCTTCCGGTCATCCCGGGGGCTCCTTTTCAATGGCAGAAATAATGGGCTGTCTTTTTAATAAATATCTTCGATTTGACCCAAAAAACCCTCTCTGGGAAGACCGAGATAGATTAATTCTCTCAAAGGGACATGCATCTCCTGGTCTTTTTTCTAATCTTGCCGTTGCAGGATATTTTGATCCTTCAGAGATTGAAACGCTAAGAAAGTTTGGAAGCAGATTGCAAGGACACCCTGACCTAAAATGTCCTGGAGTAGAATTTTGTGGAGGTTCTTTAGGACTAGGACTATCATATTCAATTGGTAATGCACTTGCTGCAAAAATTGATGGTAAAAGTCATCGCATCTATACTATCATAGGTGATGGCGAATCAGATGAGGGACAGATTTGGGAAGCAGCAATGGCAGCTGCAAAATTCAAAGTTGATAACATGACAGTCTTTGTAGATAGAAACTTCATTCAACAAGATTCGTACACAGAAAAGATTATGCCACTTGATGAAACTCTTGAAGGAGATGATCTTTCAGAGATGTGGAGGGATGCAAGCAGATGGAAGCTTAGTGACAAATGGCGTGCATTTGGATGGAATGTAATTGACATTGATGGTCATCGAATTGAGCAAATTGATTATGCAATAAAAAAGGCAAACCAGACAAAAGGTGTTCCTTCAATAATTATTGCAAGAACAATCAAAGGAAAGGGAGTCGAACATATGGAGGATAACCCGCAATGGCACGGAAAGGCACCAAAACCTGAAATGGTTCCTATAATCAATGCAGAACTTGAATCACAATTTATGATCGCACCATCTATAATTGCAGGAGACATGTCAAATTTAGAAAATGAGGTAAAGCGATGTGTAGAAGGAAGAGCAGACTACATACACCTAGATGTAATGGATGGTGTCTTTGTTCCAAATACTACTTTTGATCATACAAAAATAAAACAGCTAAGACCACTTACCGTTATTCCATTTGATGCACATCTAATGATAAATGAACCTGTAAAACATGTACGAGATTATGTCGATGCAGGATGTGACATAGTAACTGTACATACAGAAGTTTGTGATGAATCAAGCTTTGGTGAAATAAAAGACGTATTACAACAAAACCAAATTGGAGTTGGTCTTGCAATTAATCCAGATACAAATCTTCCACATTGGTCACACAAATTCATTGCAGACTTGGATCAACTAATTGTAATGTCAGTAGTTCCTGGCAAATCTGGACAAAAATACATCGAATCTAGTCACGAGAAAACTCAAAATCTAGTTAAAATTCTAAAAGATAATAAATTTGAAGGAACTATTGAGGCTGATGGGGGAGTAACCCTTGATAACGTGGGTCAATGTTTTGTTGATGGCGCTCGAGCCTTTGTTGGTGGAAGTGCAATAATTGGGCAAAAAGACGTTAGGGGAATTATTCGAGAGTTTAGAAATGCTATTTTGAAATCTAGACGGAGAATGTTAATAGAAAAGGCAAATGATCTTGGTGGAACAGAACTTGTTAAGAATTGGATAAGCCTACATGTTATTGGTGAGAAAAAGAACCAACTTATTCAGATAGCAAAGGAGCTTGGATTCAATTGACGATGACAAATCAGATGGCTGACATGAGAACCGAATATGGAAAGACACTAATTGAAATTGGAAAAGAAAATCCTAACATTGTTGTTTTAGGAGCAGATACTACTGACTCACTAAAAACTGCTGGTTTTGGAAAACAATTTCCTGAAAGATTTTTTAATGTTGGAATTGCAGAAGCAAATCTTGTAACTATAGCGGCTGGTCTTGCATATGCTGGAAAGATTGCATTTGCAAGTACATATGCAATATTTTTGCCAGGTAGATGTGTTGATCAAATTAGAAACCAAATAGGTTATCCAACAAGAGATGACAACAAAGGACTCAATGTAAAGTTGGTAACCTCACACGGTGGACTAACAGTTGGTGCTGATGGTGGCTCACACCAACAATTAGAAGACATTGCAATTATGCGTTCAATTCCAAACGTACGCGTATTAATTCCAGCTGATGCTATTTCAGTATCAAAGCTTACTTGGATTATTTCTCAACAGTATGGCCCATTCTACATGAGAATGGCTCGTTCTGAAACACCTGTTATACATTCAGAGTCACAAGAGTTTGAAATTGGAAAGGGAATTACATTACGTGACGGTTCTGATTGCACCATTGCAGCATGTGGCATAACGGTAAAAATGGCACTTGATGCAGCCGAATCCCTAAAAAAAGAAGGAATTTCTTGTAGAGTACTTGACATGTTTTCAATAAAACCAATTGATAAGGAACTTTTAGAAAAGGCAGCAAGAGAAACAGGTGGAATTGTTACTTGTGAAGAGCACAACATTATGGCAGGATTTGGTTCTGCAGTAGCTGAGGTGGTTTCAGAAACCTACCCTGTTCCAATAAGAAGGATAGGTGTACAGGACAAGTTTGGTGAATCTGCACGAGATAATGAAATTTCACTTTTGCTTGAAAAGCATGGAATTACATCTATTAATATAGCAAAAAAAGTAAAGGAAATCAGGAGTAAATCATGAAAATATTTCTTGATACTGCAAATCTAGAGTCAATAAAGAAGTACAATGACATGGGATTGCTAGATGGCATCACAACTAATCCATCACTTTTATCAAAGGAAGGTGGTGATCCTCAAAAAACAATGGAGGAAATCACTAGAATCATCAAAGGTGATGTTTCGCTTGAGGTTGTTGCAACAGATTACGAAGGTATGATGGAAGAGGGTCGTAGACTGCGCAAGTATGGTAACAATGTTGTTGTAAAATGTCCAATGACTTCTGAAGGTCTCAAAGCGTGTAAAGCACTTACTGCAGAAGGAATCCCAGTAAATGTCACTCTAGTATTTTCACCAAACCAAGCATTACTAGCTGCAAAATCTGGTGCAAAATACATCAGTCCTTTCATTGGAAGACTAGACGATGTTGGAAAGGATGGCATGAGTCTGATTCGAGAAATTAAACAAATCTTTTCAAATTATAATTTTAAAACACAAATTCTTGTTGCAAGCGTTAGACATCCAATGCATGTTGTAGATGCAGCAAAGATTGGTGCCGATGTTGTTACATTGCCCCCAGCTGTTCTAGGACAAATGCTAAAGCATCAACTAACAGATATTGGTTTGAAGAATTTTCTAGCAGACTGGGAAAAGCTCAAATCAGAAAACCCAGACATTAGCATCTAAGTTATTTTAGTCAAAACATATCTTTTGTATATAGAAGTCCCACATTTTTCACAAACAAAGTTTGTGTGTTGAACAGGTGGTCTGTCCGGATCTTTCCAAACAATGGTTCTAGGAAGCATCTTTTCGCCGCAGGTCTTGCAATCCACTGTATCTTCTATGTATTTCTATGATTTAATAACTTCGTTGAATATTTTGGAAAACTCTACAGAATCAGGTATAGACAGTTACATGGAAAGCAAAAAAACTAGAGAGAGGGCTTAACAGATTTTAATATAAAAGAAATGATAGAATCTACTCGTCGTAGATCATTAGTTTTTTCTCTTCTAATAGTGAGTGTAGATTGTGAACAGAGCGATAAACGTCAGCTTCCTTTTTTGCACCAGTACAAACTAGTTTTCCAGAGGCAAATAACAGAATTACAGTTTTTGGATCAAGCATTCTGTGTATCAAACCTGGAAATTGTTCTGGTTCATACATGCTTCGTGGGAGAACTCGAGCTGCGTGTTCCAAGTGAATCTTTCCACCAAGGTTAATTGCAGCTACAATATTTTGTACAACAATTACAGCGTCCTTTTTGATTTTAATTCCACCTTTTCGAAGCTTTTGAACTACAGTTCTTACTGCTTTGATTGCCATTTCTTCGGATTTTGCACCAGTACATACCATTTTTCCTGTTCTGAAAATCAGCGTTGCAGTTCTTGGTACCTTTAGACGGAACACTAGACCTGGAAACTGATCTGGATGGTATTCAGTATCTGGAAATTTTTTTGTAACCTCGTTAAGATCTATTTTCTGATCTACAGAAGCGGATGCTACAACGTTTTCAACACTCACAATTGGCTTTGTCTGTGGCATTTAACGTCCTTATAAAGGCCCTTTATATATACTAAATATAAGATTTGCCCTATCGTTTTGAGTTAAGAATTCTTTAGGTGATTTTTTGCTATTGCTAGCGATATTGAACTATCTTTTAGATTAGTAATGATTTTGGATTTTTTTTGTAGGCTAAATGGTTTTACAAATAAGGAACACGTAGAACTGATAAGTTATCCATGCTTTTAATTTTGCAAATATATTGTAAATTGTTGTTTTATCTTTTGAATATTTCTACTGATTTCTGTTTAATGGATATATTCAAAATTAAAAATCCCATCTGTAATGACGCAGGGGAAAAAATTAGTCCTTCCAACAGCATTCTTGTCAATTGTTGCTATGATGGCAATGATTATGACAAGCACAGCGCAAATTGCTTTTGCAGAGTCAGATACATCTTCAGAGCCCATTGTAAAGGCTTCTGCAGAACTTCAAAAAAACCCATTGGCAATGAAAATTCTTGCTGAAATGGAAAAACAGAAACTAAAATACACACAAAAAATGCAAGAAAAGACCCAACCAGTCAAACTAACTGCACAACAAGTTGAGGTAGAAGAAAAAAGAGTTATCGCACAACAACGACTAGATGAAAAACTGAATGCTTTTATTGAAAAATACAAAGATGTAATGCCAAAGGCAGCTTATACAAAATTTGTTGAAAAAAAACCTAACTATATTCAGGGTGTATTTTGGGGAATGTTTGATTACATGCAAAGCAAAGTTGACAATGCAAGAACTGCAATGAAAATAGTGCTAGATAACGGAGGATCACTCAAGGAGGCTCGAGACGCTTACTTTGAACATGCATCAGCAAAACGAGTGCAGTTAATCCAAGCAGTAGAGGATCTTAACATACAACACGGTTTTGCAGACAAATCAGTCCAAGACACATTTGATAAAAATGGAAAGCTTCCTAGAACTGATGCATAATCCTTTTATTTTTTTTTAATTAGTGACGACCAATCCACTGGTATCTGTATTCTTCATCAATTAGATCAGTAATGATCTGAGACTTTTTGATTTTCGCTGGTTTTAGCTTTACCTCAAAAAATCCTAATTGTCCTTTTACAGGAATTGCTACTCTGAATGCTTTTGCATTTTTTAGGCAAAAACCATATTTGTTATTTTGAAATTTTTTAGAGGATAGATGTTTTTTTGAATCTTGGTTCAGGTCTGTTCTTGTTTTATATTTTTTTACGTCGTATATCTCTGCTTTGCCAATTATCGCGCCTCGGATAAGGGATTTTTGGTTAATTTTTAGCCTTTTACAATCATTTATTCTAATTTTTTGTGGTGAGTGAATTAGAAATTCTCCTCTAAATTTAGTATTCCAACATCTGAGCTCAATTGTCTTTTTACCATGAACTATAAGATTTGCAAAAGGCTGTGATACAGAAAGGCACTTCATTGTATGCTGCATCTATTTGGACCCATCTCCAAATCCGGAATCATCATTGGGTTTGGTGGGATTATTCCCTTGTTTACTTTGATTACCATGCCATAGTTCATTGGCCTTGGTGTAGTAATTGATACTACCTTTTTTACAAACTCTTCTTTTGAGAGGTCTAGCAATGGGAGTTTTTTTGCCATCTCAACTGTTGTGTAGTAAATTCCATTTTCAGTTGGTTTTACTCCTTCTCCATGATGAGTTGGGAAAATCTTTGCATCAGCTGGTAAAGTGAGAATCTTGTTGTGTAATGTGTCGTATAGTTCTTGAGCAAACTGTTCTGCTTGGTCTCTAAGATCTGGCCTACCAATTCCTTCAACAAATAAAATGTCACCAGAAAAAACATACTTGTTGTCAATGATATAGGTCATAGAACCAGCAGTGTGGCCAGGTGTATGAACAACCTTTAACTTTTTTGAACCAATTTGAAGCTCATTGCCCTCATCTAGCTTTTCAGCTTGAATTTTGTATTCCTCTTTTACTGAATAGTAAAGCGTCGCACCAGTTTGAGATGCTAGCTCTCGAGTAGCAGAGACATGGTCTGCATGCTGGTGAGTATCAATTACCTTGGTAATTTTGAGGCCTTGTTTTTGGGCAAATTCTACATATTTTGAGGCCGGATGTGTTGGGTCAATCACTGCAGCCTCGCCTCCAGAGCCAATAATGTGGGAGAGACAACCTTTGCCAACCTTTTCTACTTGGATAATTGTAATGAGATCATCTTTTTTTGCTATAGTATCGTAAAGTACCTGATTCCATAGAGCCATTCCTCCAGTTAATGATGAAGATTCTATTCCTTTTTGGGCCAGTGCAAATGCAGCTACCATGGAACGATTTCCATGTGAACAGATGGTAACTATCTTTTTGTCTTTTGGAATTTTATTTTGTACATCCGGCATGAATATTTCTCCTAGTGGAATGTTTACTGCTCCAGGAATTTTATGCTCTGAGAACTCCATTGGTTCTCTTACATCTAAAAGAAAAATATCTTGATCATTATTGTTAATTTTAGAATATAGACTGTCCCCAGTAATTGCTGGTGCTTGTGAGCTTTTTTGTAGCCCTGATTTCCATTCTGGGATTCCTCCTTTGAGAAAGTGTGCTCTATATCCAAATCGTGTCATTGCTCCTGCATACTGTTCAGCCTCACCTGACCCATCATCAACTAGAATTATTTTGAATGCAGCTGGAACTTTTGATAGCATTGCCTGCTTTTGTTGAGGGGACTCGGCTGCTACGCTAGCTGAGGTTGGAATGTGTCCTTCCATGAATTTTTCTTTTGGTCTAAGATCTAAAATCAAAACTCCCTCCTTTTTTTGTAGGCTTGATTCTAGATCGTCAGCTGAAATTGCTATGTCTGGCATTTTCCTTTTTGTAATTTGTTACTTAATTTAGAATTTACTCGTAAAATAACTATCCTAGACTGCCATTTTCACCAAGGCTTTTCCATTTCTGTTTATCAAATCCTTTTCATGCATAATGGTAACTTACCATCATGTTTTTCAATATACTCCTTGAGGATCTGTGCTTTTACTTCATCAGGTGATTCTGTAATCATGTAACGAAAGCGTTTTGCCTTGTCTATACATGGGGTGGACAGCGATTCAAGTAGTGAATTTCTGAGGTTTTGAGTACTTCCAATAAAGAGAATCTTCATGGATGCATGCATTCCAAAAACGCCAGCACATTCGGGTATACTATTAACATTAGATTTATCAAAGTCTAGCCATTGTGACCATGATTCTCCTGATTCTGTACTACTCATAACGCATACTACAAATCTTATTTTTTTAAACATTGTTTCCATGTTTTGATATCCAAATTTGTTGAAACTTCGACCTAATTTCTTCCTAAAACATTGAGAACCTTATTTGGAATATCATTTAATCTAGAAACAGCCAAAGTTCTCTCATATCCAAGAAGCTTCAAATTATTTGCAATTATTGTAGCTCTAGTTGTATCTGGACCAAGACCAATTGCTACCATCTTTATCCCTAAACTCTTGAATGTCTTTACCATAGCTCGCACTGCATCAGGATCTGATGGCTCACCATCACTTAGAGTCAAAAAAATATCTGGCTTTTTTGCATTCACTATTGGTAATAATTTATTATAAACTTCAGCTAGAGGAGTTCCACCATTAGCTTGAATCTGTGCTAGTCTTTTTGCAGATACATTATTCCATTTTACATCCTCTGGCTTGATTGCCCAACACATTACCTGTTTTTCTACAGTATTGAAGGCATACATTGCAAATTTTACCTTCAAAAACCACAAGACCTCACACAACGCACATGCAGCCTTTTTGTAATCTTGCTGAATGTCTGACACACTGCTGGAATGATCAAGCAAAATCAAAACTCTGGACCTTATCACCTTTTTTATATCAGTAAAAAACGGTTCGTGTCCTTCAAGATAGGTCTCCTCATCAAATTCATCGCCTGATCTAACATGTTGCTCATGCCAGCCAGTACGCCATTCTTTGACTTTTGCTTTAAGACCAGAAATCAAATCCTGATCATAAATTTTTGTTTCATCAACATTAGTTGCAGATGGAATACTAATACCAATAGTTTCAACAGCTAAACCTTTTGTTTCGCTTTTCTTGTTTTCTTCGACTAAAATCCTAAACTCGTCTTGTATAGTTTTTCCTTCTAACACACTCTTAGGTTCAACTTTACCAAAGTCAGATTCACGATTTTTTGCAGTTTTCTGCAATGCTTTAACTAGGTCTTGAGCTGTTGCCATTATCCCAGATCCCTTTAGCGGAACAACTAGTGGTATTGTAATTAGAGAATCAATGTCTAGAATTTTAAGTATCTCTGGAATTTTTTTCTCTAGCCATTCAGTGGAATGGTTTTTCTTTAATGCATCAGTTATTGCTTCTTTTGCAAACCTTACCGCCTCTACTACCTTTTCAAACTGACTAGGCTGAATCTCGCCCTTGATGTCGCCCATGATAAAATACTGGTAAAATGCCTCTATAATTCGAGCTTTACCGTAAATGGAGCTCAATATTGGTCTATACAACCACTGATACGTATACGAAAATATCATCTCTTCATCCATTCCCTGCCAAACCTTTCTGCCTAACATCTCGATTCGGCGAGTCTCAAGTGTATTTAGAATAAATCCAAAGGCGTGATCATTTGATAATATTTTTTTGCAAAACTTGATTCGCATTGCCTCATACCATACAGATGTTCTAAACTGCCTGTATTTTGCAAAGTCATCTCCATGATACACTTCAACAGGAATGAGAATTACTCGTTTGTCACCGAGTCTAGTTAAAATCTCCTTTCTTGGCGATAACTCTACTGTGATTTTATCGTCTTCAGACCATCGTCTAACCAAAAAGGTTGCAATTTCAATTAATGTGTCATATCTTAAACTAAGTGATTGCATTAATTACCAAACATTGAGGTTATGATGTCATTGACTTTTTGATATTCAACAGAACCCCACTGTGCATACACATTTCCAAATACAATATCTGCAGCTTCTTTTGCAGGAACTTTGAGATCCAATAATTTTGCATATGCTATAGTCTCTCGAAGGCTAGGTGAATAGAATAGCTCTTCTACTGCAGCTGCCTGTCGTAAAGTATTTGCAAGCTTTATTCCTTGTTGTAATTCCTTATCGTGCGAGCCTGAACTATATCGTTTAACAATATCTAGCTCAATGTCTTCAGGAGGATATTCTAGTCTAATTCTAACAGGAAATCTTGATAATATCTGAGGTGGAAGCTCTTTAGTTCCAACATGTGATAATGGATTTATTGTAGCTATTACAAACCATCCTTCTTTGGCTTGAATCGTCTCCCCAGTTGATTCTTTGAGTACAATCTGGCGTCTGTCATCAAGTGCCTCATCTAATCGTAATAGTACGTCAGCTTCTGCTGAATTTATCTCATCTAAATACAACATGTTTCCTTCTTTCATTGATTTTACTAACAGTCCTTCGATAAATCCAACTGTACCATTCTCTAATGTTTTAGTTCCAACTAAATGGCTCTCACGAGTTCTAAGACTAAAGTTAATTGAATCAAGGTTTACAGATTTTCTTTTAGCAAATTCGCGAACTAGAGTAGTTTTTCCAGTTCCCTTTGGACCAATTATTATAACAAACAGTCCAGCTTCAAAGGCTTTTTCAATTTTTTCAAATGAATTATTCCAATCTAGATATTTAGAATCTTGTAACAATAGACTAGTTTGTATTTTACTGTATTAAAACCTAAAACAATTTTCTAAATCTTTGCTCTTAGTATACTCAGTGATGTGGATTTGACCTTTCCTAGTTTTCGATATATGTTCCAAGCCTCCCTTACCGCCTGGATTTCTTTTCTGGTGGCTTTTTTATTTTTTAGATAATCAAAAACTTCTTCGGGATGTTTTGCTTGTGTAGGAAATTTATGATCCTTCATACATTTTTTAGCTATTTCTCCAAGCAAACTAGGTTCCTCTTGCTGTTCTAGAAACCAATTAATGAATTTAAACGGCATCTAGAGATTTTAGACAAAAATCATAGATAGACATTTGTTTGTATAATTCAAAAAACATCTACTTTAATCAACAAGTATTGATGTAAAAAATTCTTATCGTATTACAAATTATTCGAATGAAACTATTTGAAGTGCAAAATTCCTGTTAGAGTAACTCCGTCCCCGAAAACAAACACCTCGTCTCCTGCAGCTACTGCTGGAACTGTATCTCCTTGTCTAGTATCCAAATTTAGATTACATACTCCATTGTTATCTTCAAAATATCCTACAACCTCAACTCCACTCATTTTAGCTGAGAAACTTTCGCAATTCATTGGCATATTTTCAATTTCGATGCTAAGGCGAACTCGATAATCTTGAGCCACAAACATTGCCTTTCCAGAGCCATTCCCATAATCCTGGTTTAATCTAGCCTCTAGATTTATCTGTCCATCGTCTAGACCGGCAGAAGCAGATTGTATTTCTCCAATGCCTAACATGACAATTGAAATTGCTGCCAATCTCTGAATGAAATAGCCTTTCCCCTCGAATTTACTCATAAATCATCATAAAAGTCTTGAAATTTACTGATACCGATGTGCATTTTGCACATCTTACAATATAGTAAAAAAAATTCACGTTTTCTCTGTTCTCTAATTCTCACCAATCCTCACATATTTTTTCTGTGATTTCAAAATGCACATCACTAGTGGAATATAATAGTAAACCTTAACTTTTTCAGATATCTGTTGACAACGTTAACATGGTTCGAGGCTTGGTCAGACAAATGAGATGGCCAATCTTATCCTTATTTGCAGTTTTTTCAATTTTAATTCTTCAAGCAGTTGCAGAAAATGAAGCATTTGCATCTGATAGTGTAAAACCGATAATAACTACGCCTGAGGACATTTATGTAATCTCCAAAGTTCCTACTACGGTTTTTTATTCCATAACCGCAGTTGACAATACAGGTAAACAACTCCAAGTTGACTGTGATCGAGGAGTTGGATATGTATTCAATACAGGAAAAACTACTGTGAGATGTTATACAGTTGATTCTTCCGGAAATGAAGCTAGGGCCTCTTTTGTAGTCACGGTAGGATATGAAATTGTAAAAATTCCTAACTGGTTTAAATTTACAACAGGATATTGGGTGAATAATCAAATGTCAGATACAGAATATGCCAAAACTTTGGAGTTTCTCTTGGAAAACAAGATAATTCATGTACCATATTCAAGTCAATCAAAAGAAATTGATAATTCAGAAATTCCAATCTGGATTAAAACTAATTCTCAAAAATGGATTCAAGGAAATGCATCCGATGACGAATTTTCTATAGGAATTCAATGGATGCTAGAAAGAGGACTAGTTCAGATTTAATTATCACTATTTATCTTAGATAATTTTTCTAGTCCTGGTTGCATGTGTTTTGCAAAAAAATGCTCAGAGTACTTGAAATAATCTAAAAACTCTTCTTGTGGATCACAAAAACTGCATTTCCACGATTCTGATTCTATAGGATGATTGTCCTTTGATTCAATATGCGCTTCTAAAATAATTTGAATTAATTGATTCAGAGTAGAATCAACTCCTTGTGCTTCTTTTTCTAGCTCCTCTAATATGGTTGGTCGCAAGATTAGCTGAATTGTTTCTTTTGGTTTCGACGCTACCTTTTTTCTTGCTGTTTTTCTTTTTGGTTTTTCTTTTTTTGGTTCAGATTCTTCTTTTATTGTAGATACTTCATTTGGATCTTCTTTTTCTATATCATCAAGACCCCACCAGTACCAATTAAACCAGTTAGGAATATCCCACAGTGAGGCCGGCATGCAGACAGTACATGACTAGCCGTTCATATTGGATTAAGTCTGAATTTTATTACAAAATTGATTGAAAAAATCTGATTAAACTTTATTGAAAAAAACTCGTTAATTATAGTACGCTTCCAATTTCACGTTGGATTCATCTAATTTCTCATGTAATTCTTTTTGCCACTTTTCAAACCCATCAGGAGTTTCCGGAAAATCATAGTAATGTTTTGTCAACCAACTGTTTACTTGGGTTGTAAATCGAAGTCCATCAGCAAGTTTTTTGTTGAGAGCTCCTCGAATCATCATTCCTATTTTGCTTAATGCACTAAAGTCTGGATGCTCACCCTTTGAAATTGCCTCAACATCAAGATTTCCCAAAAAGTGTTTCATGCCGTAGCTGATTTGTTCATTGGTCAGTGTCTGAATCAATCTACGAAATATCTCAAGACCAGCTGTTTTGTATCCGTACTCATCGATGAAATTCTTATTGTATTTCCATAATCCTCGCTCAGTTACATCACCTGATTCTATAGATTCTGCAACCACTTTCCCAATTATAGTGCCAGCAACTAGAGCAGGACCAATTCCTCCTGCATCAAGTGGTTTTGGCATCCATGCAGAGTCTCCAACTAACATGTACCCATTTGCCACTAAACAATCATTTTGTCGTCTTACTGATACCTGAAAGTTTCCAGTTGCATTATTTTTATCAATTGTGTCAGTTGATAGTCTAGGATTTTTGATTGCTTTATTTCGATGAAGGTATTCCTCTATAAGACTAGAAACATTATCGTTTTTTCCTAATCTTTTGTTTCGTTTATCTAAAATTGTTTTTTCAACACCTAAACCAATGTTTACCTTGTTTTCTCCTTTAGGAAAAACCCAACCATATCCACCTGGTGCAATATCTTGATCAAGATGTATGATACAATAATTAGGATCAAATTCAGATAGATCTTGCTCTCCTTTCTCAAAATACATTATGTGGCGTCCAGTAGATTCTACATCCCGTCTGTCAATTTTTCTCTCAATTTTTGTAGTGTTTTGAATCTGATTTCGTAGCATCGATGTTATTCCAGTTGCATCAATTACAATTTTGCCAGTTTTCTTGTATGGTTGTTTCGTTTTGTTATCAATTCCTTGTACACCTGTGACTTGATTGCCCTCATACAAAAGCCCAGTTAGATTAATTTCAAAATCAAACTTGACTCCCATTTTTTGAGCTCTTTGGTTCTGAACTTCTGGAAGTTTTTGTCTGTTTAGCATATAGCCATCTCCATCAAACGGAATGGATGTTTCTCTATCTGGCGAAAATGCCATCACTCCCTTTACATGATGTTCAATCTCAGGCTCTGTCCAAGGAATCTTGATTCGCTCTGTCATAAAGTCAACTGTTTCTTTGCTTACTGCATCACCACAAGTCCAACCACTAATATTTTTTTGACCTGGTGTAAACTGTGTACTTCGATCAATTACTAAAATTGATAATTTTTGTTTAGAATAATATGAAACTGATTGTGCCGCAATAGTGCCTGCAAGTCCTCCCCCAGCTATAATTACATCATAATCTGTATTCATAGCTACCCAACTAGAACAACTGTATTTAAAATAATCCTAAAACCATAATAAATTTTTGGGTCAGTTCGTCGCGGCTTCTTCAAAGCATATTTGCTCAGACTGGAGCGGCTAATATCTCCTCATTCCCATTCCGTCATACAGAATAATATTATTAAATTCTATCCAAGAAATTTATTTCATTTACTTTTACCAGTCAAGAGCGTAACATAATTTTTGACAGTATCTTTTTTGTTGTAGGCAGGTGTGACTATCTTAAACTTGATTGCGTCTTTTTCTTCTTGTATCATTTTTCCTCTAATCATGTCCTGCTTTCCAAATCTTAAATGCAATGTTGAATCTTGCAGCCTATTCTCAATATCATCAATTAATGCTTCAAATTCATCTTTTGGGATTTTTGAAACCAATTTTTCTAAAAAACTTTTGGCATCCTTTTTTTTAATTTTGGCACTAAGCAAAGTTATTGGATTATCAAAATGACCAGTAAGGTTTTGCCGAGAAAACTCATCTTTTGGAATCTCAAATATGTTAAAAAATGAATCTAAAATTTTTTCAACATCTTCTGTCGCGTGAGCAATTATCTCTACTGTAACTTCAAGCTTATCGGCCATCTTTTAACTAAGAAAATATTGTAAATTAATTCTAAGCCTTAAGAAGGGCAATTTCAGCTTCTGCTGTTCTAACAAGTTTTACTTTTTCTAATCCGACATGTCTCATTCTAATGACTTTTTTAGTGGCTGCCATAATGTCAGAGTTTATTTTTCCATAACATGTTGCTTGGACAAACTGGTCAATTGTCATCTGGGGTATCGTTTTTTCCATAACATCTTTTGCAATCAATCTGAATGCATGTTTTCTAGAGGTGTTTAGTTTTCTATGTGTTAGTGCTATAACCTTAATTCGGAAAATATAACCATCTTTTGTTTTTACTTCAAGCATAAATGTAATCCTAGATGAACCGCGTCTAATCAAACTTCTCAAAAATTCTTTTGCATATTCGTATCTTTTGAAAATCGTAGTAGCTTTTTCGCCTTCGACTTTGTTAATTTGAAAGTACATCTTGTATTGGTGCTGAGATGGATCTCCCTTTAGAATATCAAAAAGCGTTACCTCGATTACTCTTCCTTTTGCATTTTCATCATCAGTGATGGGGATATACGCTATTGGAACATTGTTAAATGAATCTGGTGCATAGACATTTACCCATCTTTTTTCTCTCCACTTATCCTTTACTTTTGTTGTTCGTCGAGCCAACTAATATCGACCTTTTGAGCCAAAATATAAGTGGTACTGAATTTAGATTGTGTTTTTTCCAACATATCTCTGTAAAACTTCTGGAACGTTGATGTGACCATCTTTTGTTTGAAAATTTTCCATGATGGCAACTAAAGTCCTTGTTGTTGCCACAAGAGTACTGTTTAAGGTGTGAAGATACTGAGTTTGTTCATTGGTCTTATCTCGAAATCTAATCTTTAATCTTCTTGCCTGATAATCCAAACAATTTGAACAAGAAACAATTTCTCTATAGGCATTTTGACCACCCATCCATGCTTCTATATCATATGTCTTTGCAGAAATTTTTCCCATATCACCACTTGATAGAAGCATTACTTTGTAGGGAATACCTAGATTTTTATAAAATTCTTCAACAATTGAGAGCATGAGTTCATGCTCCTTCCAAGAATCTTCAGGTCTAGAAAAAACAAATTGTTCTATTTTTTCAAATTGGTGCACACGAAAAATTCCTTTCTGATCTTTACCATGAGCTCCTGCTTCCTTTCTAAAACAGGGGCTCACACCTGCATATCTGACTGGTAATTTTGTTCCATCTAAGATTTCATCAGAGTGCATAGCTGCAATTGCATGCTCTGATGTACCTATCAGATAAAGATCCTCACCTTCAACTTTGTAAATGACATTTTCAAAATCTTCAGCAATAATTGCACCTTCCATAGAATTACGATTAATCATATATGGAGGTTGAATTAGATTGTATTTTTTTTTGGAAAGAAAGTCAAGTGCGTATTGAATTAAAGCTTGATTTAGTTGCACAAGATCATTTTTTAAAAAATAAAACCTTGCTCCAGATATCTTTGCAGCTCGTTCAAGATCTACAAGATCCAAGCTTGTTGAAAAATCCACGTGATCTTGTACTTTAAAATCTAATCGAGGAGGCTCCCCCCATTTTTTAATCTCTTTATTTGCAGTCTGATCCACTCCAATTGGAACTGATTCATGAATTAGATTAGGAATTGTAAGTGCTAGTTTTTTGTAATCTAATTCAACCTTGTTTTGTGTTTTCTCCATCTCTTCTAATTTTTGAGAAACCTCTTTCATCATTTCAAGCAATGGAGCAGAATCTTGTCCAGCTTTTTTCTTTTGTGCAATTTCTAAGGACACATCATTTCTTTTCTTTCTAAGCTCATCTGTTTTAATGATGAGTTCACGTCTTTGTTTGTCACATTGAACTAGTCCATCAAAGTCAAAATCAATCGCTCTATTTTTTAGCATTTTTCGAATAATTTCAGGCTCTTCTCTGATGATTTTAGGATCAAGCATTACTCTATCACTTTGAGTGCAACTTGGACATGTTCTAAAACCTCATCAACCGTTGCTATTAATTTCTTCATATTACCCTGACTTTGAAAATTAAAAACAAGTTTGTTATCAACATTTTCTACTTCTAGGGTCAAGTTTTCTGGAAAATCCACATTGTCTGGTTCTAATGCCCTTTTGACGGCATGTGCCTTTTTCTCAGATATGTTATTGAGAGTTACCTGCACTTTGCATGTTAAGGACATTTTGTTCCAAATAATCTAAGAAACCATCCAATTTGTCTTTAGTTATTCTAGCCCCAGCTGCAGCATCGTGACCCCCACCTACTCCCTCAAACTTTTCTGCCCCGGTTCGCATTAAATTACTAAGGTTTACCTCTGATTTGCAACTATATGATTTTCTTGATGAAAACTTTATCGTACCTTCTTCTCCATCTGTTCGCAGAATTACAATCTTACCAGCATTTTTTGGTGCTCCAGCAATCAGAGATGAAATTGTTCCTGTCATAGTTTCAGGGACAACCCCTTCAGCATTTACCATCACACAATTTGTTGTATCACTAGTTCTCCACCGTTCATTTGCTATAATGTTCATGTAATTTCTGATCATCTTTCTATATTCTACTAGAATATTTTCTCCTTCTTTGAGCATCTTGGTTCTATCTCCCATACATATGGCAATTCCAACTCCTGCCTTTTGAATTCGTCCACAAGAGTTTAACATAGTTGAAAACTCTCTTCCATCTCTCAGAAAGCTTCCTCTGTCTTCTCTTGGAAAGGTGTATGTATATCCAATTAATTCATCCATTATCTCAGTAGCATTTTTTCCTGATGTGAATTTAGAAATAGATTCGATAACCATTCGTTTTTCATCCTCATTTAGTTCAGCTGGAACCCGCCAGCGCCCCCCATCTTTTAGTTTTATCCCAGATGAATTAAGCAAAGAAAGACAAGCATCTCTATTCCATGTGAGTCCTTCAATAAATGGCTGAGATGTAAAGGCTAGTGAATCAGGTAACGGTCTTGTTTCTCTTCCTACAAGTAACAGATCCAAATCAATTTCCATCTGACCAGAATTTTTTGCAGTGTTTGCAATTTCCAAGTTAATTCCAGTAAATGATTTTTTTTCACCCTGGTCTTGTCTATCACCTAGTGCTGAAACAACTGCTATCCATGCCATCTCAGTATTTTTGTCATCAAGAACTTTTGAAGCTTGATATGCCATTCCCCCAGCACTGATCTGGGTTCCACCATCGATTCCATATTTCCAAGCATTGATGACCCGTTCATTATCAAATTCTTCTTGGGGAATTTGATGATGATCAAGAACAAACCACTTGTCAGCCAGATTCTCATCAAGAGTCTTTCCAAAGCCCCCACCAAGATCAGTTATCACATGAAAATCTCTATGATCTTCACGTAATTTTTCAATTACTTTTTTGTTTAACTCCTTTGCTGTGGTTACAGTACAATTTGCTCCTGCCCGAATTAATGCCTTTGATATAATACTACCAGATGTAATTCCATCACAATCTATGTGAGTGATAACTGAGATACTTTTTTTTGATTTTATACAATCCGAGATTTTATCTTTAAAATTTACTAATGCCTGGTCTAAACCTTTTTCCATTACTCAAGTTGAGCGACTACGGACTTATATTTCCAGGTTTTAGGAATTCGCCCAATCTTCTTATAATAAACTGAAAGTCTGTGTACTTTGGCTTCTATAAGCTCAAGCGATCTAACATTTCGATTATCATTTCTGTTTGTTTTTAAGTGATTTTGCAAACCAACTGCCTTCATTACAATATTATTCAAATCCTCAGGTATTTCTTGACTTGATTTATTCTCATCTAGAACCTGTGTTATTCCCTTATTGATTATTGGTTTAACAAGTGGAATTGCATGTTGATCTCGTAACTTGATTCCGATCATGCTGGGTGGCAATCCATCTTTTCCATATTTCACAATCATTTCTTCAATTTCTTTTGGACTTTGAGTTACCCATGATGCTTTCTTGAGATCTACTGGTCTTGTGGAATGTGATTTTCCATGATTGTGGGTGTGTAATCTGCCCATGCAAATCGTGCCTGAAGAACAAACATAAACGTTACTTAAAGCGATCACACTAATTATTTCTAAAATTGATATCGAGAAAAAAGTTAAATAGACACTGCTAGCATTCCTTCAACAGGTAATCGATATGAACAAAACCTTACTAATTGCAACCATTTTCGCTGTCTATGTACTTGGTTACTATGGAGCTGGTGGATTAGCTTTTGCACAGTACATGGGTAATGTCGGCGATGAAGGTGAAACCGGTGCGCGTACTTTAGAAGAAACATTAGAGCTTGCAAGACGAAAAGTCGAAGCTGCAGAGCTCAATCCATCTACTGGTTCTGGTACACCATATCTTGCAGCAGATGGTGTCTTGGGTGCTTCAGCAATTGCAGCAGCAGTATTTGGAGGAATTGCAGGGGCATTGTTCTTCAAAGGAAAATCTGGAAAATACGCAGCTCAAGGAAGAGGTTAAACAACCTTCTCTTTTCTTATTTTAATTCCATCCCTAGATCGTTTTATTTTTGATCTCTTCTTATTTGAGAATAAAGGAAATGTATATATCGCACGTGTGTAATTTTCATATTCAATGATTCCTTTACTGGGCACAATCCTAAGCATTTTGTCAACTGTTACAGGACAATTAGGACCAAATTATGACCCACTATTTTACGATGTAATGGTATACATTTTCGGTACCATAATGTTTACAGTATTCCTACTTGGAATTATTGCATTCTGGTTACGTGTTCACGGATGGTCATACAAAGACAACCGTGAAAGATGGGTCGATGAACTAGACAGACACTTTGAAAAAGAAGGCATCGGTCTAATACCTGACAACGGCAAATACTGGTAAAATCATTTTCCTTTCTTCTTTTCATTATTTTTTAATCTAACAATCAAGATTAATTTGTCCACCTAGAGATCAGGTGGTAAAAAGTCCTTATCTTTTGTCTCATCATAATCTTTAGTCTGAAATTCCGCTTTGTAATGATATCCATCTACCAAAGGAGTATTGAGAAAATTAGGAGATTCAACACCATTAACTAAAATTCTTGATTTGCTCTGATCCATATCCCTCATTGGAAAACCCCCCTCATGATAAGTCGTCCAAGTCCATAAAAAGTGCCCTACTTCAAAAGGATATTCTTCTTGCCACTGTGCATATATTGTCCCATCATTTGTGATTGTATAAAGCGAATGTGTACAACCGTCACTGATTCCAATATTTGATGGAATCTCACCCTTTTTGCCATCCACAAATAATTCTAAAGTAGCAGAAATTTTGTATGGTGTATCTCTATCATCTATACAGACTCGAAGTGGATTATCTACATTGAGAATACCCTGAACAGCTGAACTTCCTAGTCCTACTGCAATTGCAATTCCAGCAGTAATGAGAAGATACTTGATTGTCTTTTTGCGTTTACTAGGATCTCCCATCCCTGGCCATATCATGCCTAAAAATCGTTGGGATTTACTTAAAGTCCTTTCTATAAAAGTCCCTTAATGTCATCTATGATTTCAAGTGTATCAAATTGATCCTGATGATCAGCAATGTAAAATGTTATTTCATCAGAGTCAATTTCTACCCATTCAGATTCTCCTCTATATGGTAGATAATCTTCAATGAAAATATCTTTAGGACCTGTGAGTCTCACCAACATTTTTTCATTTTTTACTTTTGGCTTAAATGGAAGTTTGAGAATTTTGCCTCTTCTTTCATTTTGGATGTTAATTGTATACTCGTCTCCTCTAAATTCGACTTTGCCCTTAAAGTAACTCTGATGAATATCCAGATGTTTAACTTTAAAACTAATGGTCATTATTTTGTCCTATACTTTGATGTATAGCATCCAAGATAAGATTTTAATTCATAAAGTATGAAGATATGTATCAAAAAATATGGCTCTTGGTTTAAAGATAAAATGAAAAAGGGAGGAAGTTTTATTTTAGATTACTTGCCAAGGTCGTGTCGCAAATGTCACTACATATGCAACACCAATCATTATTGATTGATATGCAATGTTAGTGTATGGAATTGGTTTGATGATATAATCTCCATCAACAACTACTGTTTGTCCAGGACCAAGTCCAGGACCTACTGAGGCAACATTGAGTTGAGTATGTACGTGATATACTCCTGGTTCAAGTGCTTTTGCGCAAATTTGGTATGGGACCACCCCGTTTCCTGGAAGATCAAATACATTGCCAGGTGGGTCTCTTGTCATAATTTCCCATCTATTGCCAGCATTTGTTGATTCAGAGAAGATTGAGTTCCATGCTCTCAAATCTCTTGTAACAAGACTAACAAATTTTCCACTAAGGCATAACTGTTCTCCTGTTTGTAGAGATTGTCTGTTAAAGGTCTCATCTTCAATTCTTACGAAACGACTTTGTAGTTGTGCTTGGACACCGTGTGCTTCAGCTGATGGAAGTATAGAATCAATCCAATTGAATCCAATTGTTCCAAGTGCTAGTACAACACTGAGTCCTACAACGATTAATTTTTTATCGACCATAGTTATCCCGTTAATTACCAAATGAGCCCACTAAGAACGATATATGTTTTACCTTAATTATCATCATCCAGGGATCAGTTTGATTGATCAACATCAATGATTAACAATGAAATCTCCTCTAAAAGTGATAAAAATCTTATATATTTTCTAAAGAAAAAATAAAAATTTTTATGAATTTTATTAATTAAACACTAATTAATTGCAATAAAAACTCCTTTTTCCTAACTCATGCCTTATATTTAGAATTAAGACTATGTATGTCTATGGCACAAATGCCGGCACTAATTCCCAAAGAGGTCGAAATACAGAGACTAAAAAAGATCTGGCTTATCGTTATCGCTATGGGATCAACTGCTGCATCGGTAGAAGTCGACAACTTTGTTGACGGTTCTCTACATCAAACCTCTATCAGAGATAGTGCATTTACTCCAGCTCACTGGTGGCTATATTCACACTTCATTGCTCTGCCACTCGGATGGGGTGCTGCTGCAATTTATGATAGAAGAGTACCAGTTCTCAGAGGTCCAAATAACTCAATGAACACTGGTCTGAAGATGACGATTCTAGGTTATCTTGCAACCATGTTTACAATTGGAGTCAATGAGATGTGGCACTTTTGGTTTGTAGAGGAAATCTTTGCAGTACCAAATCATTGGATGTTTAACATGGGTGTTGTAGTAGCCTTTATGGGCGCTCTTGCTTACGTAGTAAGAGTATATGCAAGACTGGTTGAACTTGGCGCAGAAACACCAGGTGAAAACCCCTATGTTGCTGAAATGTACAAGATGGCCTTAGAAGGCAAACTGTACAGCAGATCCATTCCATAAACAAAAAAATGCGAATCATCGCACTTTTTTCTCTTTTTATATAAAACCCTTAGATCGAACTGCGCCGAGAATTTAAGAAAGACTTAAAAGTATTCTCAATAGTATAAACCCAAATGACTCTACCGAAGGGATTTGGTTCAGCGGGTGGTTCTGGAGGAACTAGCGCTGATGTTGAGCGAATGATTGGTCGACGTGTAGAAAACATGACTGGTATGATAACGATTTCATTCATCGCAGCATGGCTAGCTACTTTTGGCGGAACAGCAGCAGGATACTTCTATTATCCATGGGCATACCCAACACCAAGTGGTCACTATGCTTTCATTGTCTTAACAATTATTGAGGCAATAGGCTACATCTTCTGTGTAAAAGTAATGGAAGAGGGTACCAGAAAGAACAGTAATGGGTTAATTGCCGGAGTAGTAGCTGCAGTAGCTGTAATTACGGTCTTAATTGCATTATACGTTGGAAACTAGAATAATCATTCTTAATTTTTTTCATTTTTCTTGATTTTCTACCATATACGAGATCGATAATCTTGTAAAATTTTATATACTGACCCTATCATCTACCTGATAATGGTCTGGCTTAGACGATGTACACACTACTTATTCATAGTAGTAGTCGCAGTCAACTCAACTTTACTAACAATTAATGCAGGAGATTATATCTTCTACACAGATTGGGCTTGGACATCATTTGTAGTATTCTCTATATCGCAAACATTGATGCTTACGGTAGGAGCAGTTTACTACCTTACATTTACGGGTGTTCCAGGAACCGCAACATATTACGCATTAATTATGACAGTGTATACATGGGTAGCAAAGGGTGCATGGTTTGCACTAGGTTATCCATATGACTTCATTGTCACCCCAGTATGGATTCCATCAGCAATGTTGTTGGACTTGGCGTATTGGGCTACAAAGAAGAACAAGCACTCACTCATACTGTTTGGTGGAGTTATGGTCGGAATGTCGTTACCGCTATTCAACATGGTAAATTTGATCACGGTAGCAGATCCACTAGAGACTGCATTCAAGTATCCAAGACCCACGTTACCACCATATATGACACCGATAGAACCACAAGTAGGAAAGTTCTACAATAGTCCAGTTGCACTTGGTGCAGGTGCTGGTGCTGTGTTATCGGTTACGTTTGCCGCGTTAGGTTGTAAACTTAACACGTGGACGTATAGATGGATGGCAGCTTGGTCAAAATGGGACTAAATCCCACAACCTTTTCCTTTTCATTTTAGTTCACTAACTGAACTTTATAGAAAATTTTATGCCTGATTTATTTTTATCAAGAAACTAGATTAAAAAATATTGCACATCTTGTAATTTTTTCCAACTTTATTTTCTCAATAAAGCACTTGCAGATCATCGCAAGTGAAACAATACTATAGTCAAGTTCTACTTTCGACACCAAAACCATTTGTAAAATGGGCAGGAGGAAAAAGGCAACTAATACCAGAGCTAACAAAACATCTGCCAAAGAAATTTGATACATATTTTGAACCATTTCTAGGTGGTGGTGCCCTACTCTTTCATCTACTTTACAAAAAACCTGATTTAAAATGTCTAGTCTCAGATTTGAATTCTGATTTAATTTTATCGTATGTAACTATACGCGATAAAATTAATGAGCTCATTAAATCTCTACAAAGTCATTCAGAAAAATATTTCAAAGATTCAAAATCATACTATTATTCTATAAGAGAATCAAGTCCAAAAAGCCAAGTAGAAAAGGTCTCAAGACTTCTTTTTCTTAACAAGACATGTTTTAATGGATTGTATAGAGTAAACAGCAAGGGAAAATTCAACGTACCGCTAGGCAGATACACAAATCCTAACATTGTAAACAAAGACAATCTCTTTGCTGTAAATCAGGTTTTAAGATCTGAAAATATTTCTATCAAATGCAGGGACTTTTTTTCTATTATCAATGATGTCAAAAAAGGAGATTTTATTTATTTTGATCCTCCATACCAACCTGTTAGCAAAACTGCAAATTTTACTAGCTACACAAACAAAGATTTTACTTACCAGGATTTAAAACGCCTTGCAAAACTGTCCGAAAAATTGAATTCTAAAGGATGTATGGTAATGTTATCAAATTCAAACTCAGAAAAAGTACAAGAACTTTTTCCGTCCTCTAAATGGGACGTTGAAGAAATTGAAGTAAACAGAGCAATAAACTCTGACTCTAACAAGAGAACAGGACACTCTGAACTTTTGATTAAAAATTATTGAAAGCTCCGAGCGGGAATTGAACCCGCGACCTTTACCTTACCAAGGTAACGCTCTACCAGGCTGAGCTATCGAAGCATGCACTTCTGACTCTAGTGACTCTTTATAATTTTGATTATCCTCTAAGAAAACACTAAACTGTTAAATTTCGAATAAATTTTAGCTATTGTGTGGAGGGGTAGTCAAGCCTGGCCAACGAAAGCTTATGCTTTTGGATACGCGAGACTTAAGATCGAAAAATGGGTGATCTCGTCTCTTAGGGGTTCGTGGGTTCGAATCCCACCCCCTCCATATTATTTGGGATGTTTGATTCCCTTAGAATTCAAAACTTCGTAAACATCAGGAAGTGAAAATACAAATCCTACATGGAAGCAATTTTTTTCTTCACAGAGTTGGCAATAAAGCTCGCCCCTCTGTATAGTGACTTCAGCTATTCTGTTTTTGATATTATCTTTAATAATTACTCTATCATCATCTACGGAAATCTTTTCAAGTTTGGGGGCATATCTTGCAAACGTCTTGTCCTTTAGCATCATATCTTCTAGTGTATATGTGATATAACCAGCAAAACTATTGACGCCTTTCATGATAAGTTCTGGTTTATTCTTCTGATAAACATCGAAGAACTTGTCATAAACTTCTTCCGAAATGGTTATTGATTTGAATCCAGCTTTTGGCATTTTACCTAATCTTACCGTACATTAAAGTACTCAAGTATTTAATGTTTGTTCTTTTAGGTTCTGTTACCTTGATGGGACACAAAAAAAGTGTTACCCTTCGGGGCATGACTCAATTTTTAGGCGGTAATTTGGGTTTGGGTTTTTTTCCTTCTTGTGCATCTTCATCTATTGCCAGTTCTTCAATTACATCATCATTCCTAAATTGTACTACTTGTGCACCAACCTCAATTATAGAACCTAGCCTAAATTTCCAAGCCCTTCTTAATCCATCTGGTCTGATAATCCATAATTCACTTGCATCTTCATTACAAACTTTATACATTCTCCAAATCTGCAATGAAAGATCAGTATGTTTTTTGATCTTTTCCCAACCTTCACCTTTTACCATACATTCTATGTACGAAATGGTAAGAATACCTTCGACTGGTGATGAACTTGCCATATTAGTTTCTGTCAAATTGATGGACATAATCTTTCTGTCAAGGTCGGGACACGAGGATCTGGCTTATAGAATAGTATGGGATCAGGGAAAATATGAGAGAATCAATTCAACAATTTTTGGACAAGATAAAGGCAATCTCATACGAATACGAAGTTACTCGATTGGTTTTGGTGTTTCTAGGGGCATCATTAATCATTGTTGCAACACAATTTCTAGGAGGAGAAATTTCCAACTTAGCGAATCAACTAACTCAAGAAAACTATCAAATTACACAATTAGAATCACAGATAAAAAATGCCATGATCAACGAAGAAAAGACTATACTGTTAGAAAATCAATTATCATCTACTCGTCAAACACAAATAGTGACATTTATTTCCACTGCTCTCTTAGCGATTGCTTTGTTTTTTACACCAGTTGTTCTCTCACTAATATTTACAAAAATTTCACTCAAAAAACGAATCATTCCACCTTCGTTCATGCAGATAGTTGTTTTTTCATATTTTTTGATATTTTTTGCGTATTCTCAAGATATACCAGAAACACAGCGTTCATCCACCATGATGATTCTGACAATTTATACAATAGTTGCAGGTATAACTCAGACCACTTTTGTAATGTGGTTAATCGGAATTAAAGCAAGCGATACAGATATGATAAAAAATTCATTAAAGTTATACACGACATTGACTGATTTAGAAAATTTTCTTACATCAGAACCAAGAAGAAGTGGTCTTTATCTCAAAAGAGAGATAGAAGAAACACGAAATGGTATTTTATTAAAAAGTATAGATGGGCGAAGATACGAGACTTGGATTGATATATCTGAAAGTTCAAAACCAAATGAGGTTTTTCTTAATATGGTAAACTTTGAGAAGGGGATGTATGAGTTAAAAAAATCATTAGGTTTAGAAATATATGCTGAAAAACAATTTTTATTTCTAAAACAAAAATTATCTGAACCATACCCACCGATTAGATTTGAAGTAGTTTCTTCATCAAATGCTGATAGATTATCCGAAGAAATATTGGAAGAAAACAAGGGCGTTTATTCACAGATAGGAGGAATTTCCAAAATGGTGGCTTTCAAAATATTCCTATTTATGGTATCTGCTGGATTGTTAGGTTATCTGTATTATGTTGGAGATAGCACTAACGCCGTATTAGGAGCAATTACCATGTTCTTATATTTGGTATTTGAATTATCACGATTTACAAAGCATAAGTTGTCTCCTATGAGGAGACCATTTGCTTCTTAGATACTCATTCAAAACTATCCAATTAATTTTTGTCTGCCTGAACTTCAATTTTTTTTCCTTTGAGAATAAACTTGATAAAATCAGGGTCGCCTAATTCGTCCATTATTGGAGTTGGTATGTAACATTGATAGCCTCTTGTCTTATGCCAAGTAACGCTTACGGGAAATTCAGTTTCGTCTTTCTTCCACTTGGGCATAGTGTGGTTAGGATTATGCCATTATTTATGGTTTCCACGTGGATAAACATAATGTATATATATCCACGTGTATATTATATCCACGTGGATACAACAACAAACCCCAGAGAAGAACGAGCAAGAAAACTCCTAGAGAATCCTAACACCCACATTCTAAGAATCAATGACGATCACTATCAAATGAAGTCACTAGCCACTAACAGAATTTACGATATTATCTTAACAGAATCAGGCTGGTCTTGTAACTGCCCAGATCATGTTTATCGAAAAGTTACTTGCAAACACGCCTTAGCAATTCAATTCAGTATTGAATTAAGAAACGAGGTAAGAGAACGAAACAAAATAGTAATTGAGGAAATTGGTTTAGATAAATGTCCTCAATGCCTTTCAGTTCAAATCGTAAAGCATGGAATAAGACACAACAAGAATTATGATCTTCAAAGATATTCCTGTATGGATTGTAAAAAGCGATTTAGTTTCAATCTAGGATTTGAAAGAATGAAGGTTAGCCCTCAGATAATTACCTCATCAATTCAACTCTACTTTACTGGCGAGTCATTAAGAAACGTTCAGAAATTCATCAAATTACAAGGTGTAAATGTTTCTCATAAAACCGTCTATGTTTGGATTAAGAAATACACAAAACTCATGGAATCATATGTTGAGAAAATAGTCCCTCAAGTTGGGGACACATGGAGAGCAGATGAGGTCTATACCAAAGTAAAAGGCGACATGAAATATCTATTCGCTCTCATGGATGATGAAACTCGATTCTGGATTGCTCAAGAAGTGGCAGATTCCAAATTCAAACATGACGCAAGAAATCTTTTGAGAATGGGAAAAGAAGTAACCCAGAAAAAGCCACGAGTTTTCATTACAGATGGCTTACCAGCATACCATGACGCATTTCAAAAAGAATATGGCGGAGTAAAGAAAGGTTCTGCAATTCATATCCGACATATTGCATTACATGGAGATAGAAACAACAACAAGATGGAAAGACTCAATGGGGAATTCCGAGATAGAGAGAAGGTGGTTAGGGGATTAAAGAAAACTGATTCCCCGCTAATCTCAGGTTATCAATTATACCACAACTACGTTAGACCTCATATGGCGCTAAATGGGCGCACACCCGCTCAGGCATGCGGGATTGATATCAAAGGTGAAAATAAGTGGAAAACCCTGATTCAAAATGCGTCTAAATAGACGCTGGGATATAGACTATCTACCTCTAAAATTGATATTTAACCTATCATATACTCGGTAAAAACAAGGGATCTGTTCAGCAAAAAAATCTGACACAATTTATATTAAATACTTACTTTTTTAATAAAACAGATGGCAACACCAAAAGCAAATGAAAGTGATAAGGGACACTGGAACTCCGCATACGATAAGTATTTCGAAGTACATGAAGAGCGAAAAGCAAAAGGCGAAAAATTAATAGAATACGTTGACCAATAGAGTTAAAACAAGAAAATAAAATAAACCCACATGGTATGGAAGTTATACACACTGGGTTTAAGATTTCATTTTTTAGTTGAAACACAATTATCGATAAACCGCATTCGTATACGAGAAACAATAGATGAGTTTTCTAAACAAGATGATCTTACAAAATATGGTCGTCTTGTTGCATGTAATAATGATGCACGATGTGTAATACAAGTAAAAGACACGGATTTACTAATTGGCATTATACGTCATGATAATAATGACACAGAACCAGAATTAAGACATTCGATTGAATTAGTAGATATAATTAATCCGAAATTATTATGATTTAACATATCAACCGAAATTTTACATCAACAAAATCAATCTAAGACCTGATAATACCTGATCGCTAATTTAGAATTAGTTGATTTGGTGTTAACTATGATGGCTACCTGTTGAATTAGTTACCTTGATTACAATCTGATAACATAATAACCTAATAACCTAATGACCAATGATAAACAAACTATCATAACAAATATCAAAAATCATATTTCGTCTAGAGGTGGTGGTTATTCTGATTGGTATGTAGGGATAGCAGAAGATCCAGAAAAACGACTAAGTGAACATAATGTTAACCTAAAAAGTGGTGATATATGGATTTATGATCATGCTACATCATCAGATGTTGCAAGAGAAGTTGAAAAATATTTTATTGAAATATTAAAGACTGACGGTGGAGGTGGCGGAGGTTCAGATTCAAGTGATTATGTTTATGCATATAAAAAAAATCAACATACTAAACCTTGAATTATCTCATATAGGGTATGAAAAATGATGAACGAAAGCGAGTATATGGAAATTATAAACTACATCAATAGTAAATATCATGAACAAGTACCTAGCCCAATTAGGGTTTTAGTAAAGGGAAAACTCAAAAAGATTGAAACACTTCCAATGACTGAATTACCACTTTCCTTAAGAAAACGCACAGTAGAAGAATTGTTATTAATAATTCAAGATGGATTACGAAAAGGAATTGTGAAACTATAGAGTGGTATGTCCCGACGGGTAACACGAATAACTATGTCCCATGAAAGTAACAGAGCCTTCTTTTAGGCTCTGTTACTTTTATGGGACATTTTACTCATGTAAAGCGTAGGGGCATAAAATTAAGGATAAAGCGTTGTGTTTGAGGTTATTATTGCAACTATGATTACTAATCCAATTGCTGTTAGAGTACCCCCAACAATTTGAAAAATAGGCATATTCCAATATGCAATTTGGTTCGTTATAAGTTAATTATTTCAAAGATCGTTAAGTCTAGGTGAATTTAAAATCAAGTAATGCAGTGTACCTCCCTCTAAACTCATGTGAAGTCTAATGTAGTTATGATAAATCTGATATCCATAAGAGTAAATGAGAATTAGACTTTATACTATACTAAAAATCTAAAGCTGTATGGCAAAAGGATACGAAACACACGATCTCAAACAAAAACTTGTTGAGGTTCTATCAAATTCTAAAACTGGACTTTCAGGAGTTGAGATTTCAGAAAAACTAGGAATAAATCGAGTTACAATGACAAAGTATCTTAACATCTTTGCAACTGAAGGTATGCTCCGCCAAAAAAATATTGGTAATGTTAATTTATGGTTTATAGAAGAAGGTACAGAACAATTTGAATTTCCTGACGATTATTTTCATGCTAAAACAAAATACCTAGAATTGCTAACTTCAATAAATGAACAAAAAGTATACCACTTAATTCGAAACTGTATTCAGTCTAATGCAAATACTACAAAATTAATGACTGAAGTAATCCTTCCAGCTATTGAATCTGTTCAAGAACTTTTTGAGCAGGGAAAAATTAGTAAATCAGAAGAAAAACTACTAAGCCACATAATATCTAGCTCAATTCAAATTCTTAATTTAATAACTACAGAAATTAATCCAAGAAAAAATGTTATCATAATTTCTGCTGATTCAAAGAGTGCTTTAATTGCAGAATCAGCCTCTGCATCATTTCATTCTGAGGGATGGAATGTTTCGTCACTTGGTGATATGTCTGACGCTATCGATGTAATTTTTGATTTGGATTTGCAGCAATTCCTCGGAAAGGTTTGGACGAAAAAAAATGGAGTAATGATAATTGTCATATTCTCTGAGACCAATGAAGGTCTAAAGTTTTTCTCTCAAGCTGTAAATTCTGTGAAAGAAAAATTTGGAAAAAATCTTAATCTGGTACTTTGCAGCAAGATCAAAAAAAACACTTTTGCAAAGGCAGATTTGATTGCAGATAATTTAGAAACTGTATTACAATGGTCAGAAACAACATTTGAGCATTCTATACTCTAAAAAATCAAACGTGGGCCGAGTGAGATTCGAACTCACGACCTTTCGATGTCTGAATAAGTTTATCAGTCGAACGCTCCAGCCAAGCTGAGCTACCGGCCCTGAAAATTTTTCAAGAGCCAGCTCATTTAAGTTTGCTGTTCTTTCCACTTTATTGAGCAACCAATGGAGGGGTCAAAATCTTTTTTGATTTTTTCTCCAGAAAGAAATTTCGCAATATTGTTTATCATAGTCTTTTCAGTAGCAGTATCTTCTGGCTTCATTGCGTTATCAATTCTGCCATGAAAGATAAGCCTCTTTTCTTTATCAAAGAGAAATGGGTCAGGTGTACATATTGCTCCATATTTTTGAGCAATTTCTTGAGTTTCATCCACTAGATAATCAAACTTTATGTCCTTTTCTTTTGCTATTATTTTCATATTCTCAAAACTATCATCAGGATAGTTAATTGGGTCATTACTGTTAATTCCAACCACTGCAATTTTGTCTTTGAACTTTTCATGAACTTCTTTCATTGCTTTAATTTTTGCCTTTACATATGGACAATGGTTACACATGAAAATAACAAGTAAACCCTCGTAGTCGTTGTAATCATTTAAGGAATGTTTTTTGCCATCTATTCCTAATAATTCAAAATCAGGAGCACGGTCTCTAGCTTTTAGTTTTATTTGCGATTCTAAGAGTACCATAAAAAAATCTGCTTTATTGGAAATAAAATCTTTGCCAAATGAAGAAGAGAACAATTAAAATCCACACACCAATCATCCAACCCATGGGCTGATAGTTCAGACTGGTAGAATACTCGCCTTGCACGCGAGGGGTCAGGGGTTCAAATCCCCTTCAGTCCATTTTTCATTTTCAATATTTTTTCCCAAATAACTCTAGTGAGAATTGGTTTTACATCTAAGCGATCATTTTTGAGGTTAAAACTCTAAGATGGATTTAAATATGATAGGATAGAAGCAATTTCTCATGGCAACACCAGCAGACGGATGGCCAGTATGGATTCCGCTTATAGTTGGATTAGCTCCAGGTTTAGTTTACTGGCTAGCTATTACTGCTATGAAAAAACGAAGATAAAATTATCTAATCTTTAACATCTTTTTCTTATTTTCCTAAAGAGTAGTAATAGGTAAAACCTTCCTATCCACCTTGTTGACATTATGATATATTCTACAAGATTAATTGCCTCTGTCAATCGTTTCTATATGAAAAAGGCACTGCTTGTATTATTTCTGATATTTACCTTATTTCCAATTAGCACAAGTTTTTCTCAAAAGACTGATACCCCACAAACCTTGGGAATTGTTCTTACCAGCAATGCCCCTTTTAACTACAAAGATGCAGATGGAACAACTGTAGTTTTAGGCGAAGTCTCAAACACCAAAAGCTATCCAGTTAGCGGAGTAAAAGTTTGGGTTGGATTTTATGACGATAATAGTGACAAGCCATTGGAAACTACTATTGGTACTACAATTCTAGAGGTAATTCCACCATTTGGAAAATCACCCTATATGATAAAATCGCCCAGTCCAAATTCTGCAATTACTAATGTATCAGTCAACTTGCTTGGTTTTAGCTCTTCGCCAGACAAAAAATCACTTTTGAGTTTTGCTCTTGATAACCTGAATATTGGTGAAAACCTATCATTATCTGGTAAAATAACAAATAACGGTAACCTAAATAGCACTAACACAAAAATTTATTTGATCTCTTATGATCCATTTACACCTCCAAGAGTTTTAGGAATTGCCATAACAGAAATAGATGATGCAATAAAAGTTGGAGCCTCACATGATTTTAATTTTAATGTACCACGAGATGCACGTGCCACTATCTTCAAAATTGTTGCAGAATCAAAAGACTATTCAAGCGGTCTTGTGGATGTGACAAAAACTACAGTAGATTTTATTTCCAGTCTAGTTACCATAAACGATATCTCTGTTACAGATTCTGAGGGAAATCGATTGCCTGATTTAGCGGTAAATGCTCCAGTTAACATACAAAGCGAATTAACAATACAATATTCACCAAATCAAAAACCTGAAGTTCAACCATATGTTTACTATATACAAATCAAACAATCAGGAGAACAAGCCTTTGTTGAATATATTGGAAAGGTAGAAGGTTCGTTTAATTCTAACGGACAACAACTGGCAACAGTACCATGGACCCCTCAGCAAGGTGGATTGTATTTTATTGAAACATTTGTTTGGGATCCAAATGCACTTCCTCTGGCTTCTAAAGGTCCAATTTCACTTGTACTTGTAAAGTAGTAACTTTATCTTCAGAGATAGTAAAATCAAATCATGTCACATTATGAGACAGTTGCACTTGGCGGAACTTTTGATATTATTCACAAAGGACACATGGCACTTTTAACCAAGGCTTTTTCAATTTCTTCTCATGTTATAATTGGCCTTGCAGGAGATGAGCTTGTTACAAAAAAGGGCAAGAAGATTATCAATAATTATTCTAAAAGACTAGAATCCCTTACATCTACCATTCAACAGTATTTTCCAAATTCATCATATACTATAAGCAAACTTGAAAATGATTTTGGACCTGCCGCAATTGAAGGAAACGTGAATGCTTTGGTGGTAAGCGAGGAAACAAGTAGCAAGGGAGATATTTTAAACAAATTGAGACAGAAAAAAAATCTTCCCTTAGTTGATGTTGTAATAGTTCCAATGGTGTTAGCTGAGGATGGCAGTCGAATCTCATCTACTAGAATCAAAAAATCAGAGATAGACCCAGAGGGAAACTTGTCTTGAATTGACAAATAACTTGCCTAACTTTGAGTAAGCGAGATAAAACAAAAAATCTCAACTACCAAACCTTGACCATAATAAATCACATGCTAAAAAAAATAGGAAATGATGTTACTACTCTAAAGGAAGGTCTTGATCCTGAAAATCTTGCTTACTGGTATCAGAAAATAATTCATGAAACAAGAGAGATGGCACCGCCATGGCTTACAGATAAAATAAATGTAAAACAGGATCCAATTCTTCACATGAAATTTAACATCGATATTTCAAAGAGAGCCGTACGATATCTCATAATTATAATTGATAATAATTTAGATAGTATGCCTTATTCTACCAGACTTTATTTTCTCAAAGTTCAAGAAATAATGAGTTCTGAGATGGACAAGTCATTGGTTTAATCCTTATTCTTTTATTATTTCTATTTCGTTTTCAGAAATTAAAGTATTGACAATCTTGTGTTCTTTTTCAAGTACGGATTGAATAAAATCTGCAAAAGCTTCTACTTGAGAATTATCCTTGAATACAATACTATGAGCTGATTTATCTTTAATTTTTACAACAATCTCATTGTCAACAATATTCAAAATTTCAGTGATAAACGTCTCTTTGGCTTCTTTGATAAAGATTAAACTAGCAAGTTTTTCTGCTTCATACTTGTCAAGACATATAATTTTCCTTTTCATGAATTTTCTAAAAGAAATTTACTTAATTGATTCCTGGCTTTTTCACGTTTTTCTTGATGAATCTTTAGAAATCCATTGATTTTTTCAATAAGGATTGCTTTTAGTTCCCCTGTTAACATTTTACCAGATTTGTATTCATCATAGATTTGTTTTAATTTATTATCATCTGGTTCAAAGAAAATTCTAAGATATTGATAAGACACATCAATGTCTGGATTTCCTCCTTTTTTCCTATGTTCTTCAATGTCAGGCTGTCCTCCAGAAAATGCGTATTTGTTAATCTTCTTTTTTACAACTTCTGGAGGATCTGTAGTGTAAACAGTTCCATTATCATCTGAGGCTGACATCTTTCCTCCAGGTCCTTGCAGAGCTGGAATCATTATGTTGTGGATTAATGCAGGTTTTTGTTTGCCAATTTTTGGTGCAACATCTCTTGTCAACCTGAAATGAGGATCTTGGTCTACTCCAAGTGGAATAAGCACTGGCCTATCTTCAATAAAACATGGTGCAGATTGAAGTGCTGTATAGAAAATCATTCCAATATTGGTATCATTTGAAAAACCAAATACTGCTTTTGTATTTGAAAAGTTAATTTTTTTTGCTACTTGAGCTGCAATAGGGTATAGTGTTTTGATATTTTCCGTATCGATAATTATCTTAGTATTTTCTGGCTTGAAACCAAGTGCAATAAAGTCCAAAGCATTTTCAAAAGCAAACTGTTTGGTTTCTTCTAAGGATAGGTTTTGTTTTGAAAAGAATTTTTCATCATCTGTTAGCTGAAAATACATATTTGTTCCAAATTTGTCTTGGAGCCATTTTGCAAAAACCCATGGAACTAGGTGCCCAATATGAGTATGACCAGAAGGACCTCTTCCAGTGTATAGGAAAAACTTGTTGCCTTTTTCATATTCATTAAAAACGGCATTCAAATCTCGATGAGAGAAAAAAATACCTCTTCTCAACATAAAATGAAGATCGCCAGTTAATTTTTCAATTCTGGTTAGTAATTGCTTTGAAATTTTTTCCGTTCCAAATCGTTTTATCAACTTGTCATAATCAATTTCACCTTCTACATGCCAAGGTGTGACAATAAACTCATCGGTAGGCATTCATGTTTGAGTTAGGTTAAGGTTTAAAAAGTCTTTTTGGAACTTTGTCATATTGTCGCAAGTTCTCCATCCAATTGAAAAACAAATAATAAAATCATTAAAAGAAAGCAAAAGTTCAACTCCAGAAAAACTAGTAGAATCTACCAAACTTTCAATTGATCAGGTGAGGCGAGGTATGGAATGGCTGAAGCTAAAAGGTTTAGCCGATATACAAGAAACTGAAAAAACTTTCCTTAGACTAAGCAAGAATGGATTAGATGCAAAAAATAATGGATTACCAGAAAGAAAACTTGTAAACGAAATTCAAGAAGGCCCAAAATCATTTGAAGAAATAAGAAATGTTCTAAAATCTGATTTTAATGCTGCAATAGCAAATGCAAAAAAAAATGACTGGATTCAAATAGAGCAAGGAGAGGCTTCAAGCAAAATTTCACTCAAAGGTAAAGCCTTACCATCCCCTGAAGAAAAACTGATTGATTTTCTTGGCGCTGACGAAAAACTACTAAACGATATTGAAGATATTGATGCATTAACTTTACTAAAAAAAAGACCCGATTTTATCACAGAAAATTTTACCAAATTTAAAACGATATCTCTATCTGAGAAAGCAAAAGACATTGATGTTGATTCTTCCACAGGAGCAATTGACGTTGAGGCAAAAGTACCTGCAACATATGTTGCTAGAATCCATCCATTAAAAGAGACTATAAATGAAATTAGAGAAATCTTTGTCAGTCTTGGTTTTTCTGAAGTTTTAGGAAACTTAGCACAACCAAGTTTCTGGAATTTTGATGCACTATTCACCCCACAAGATCATCCCGCAAGGGAGATGCAAGATACTTTTTACCTCAAAGATATGAAGGCAAGCAAATTTGCAACCTCGACTCAGATTAACCAAGTTTCTCGTTCACATAAGAAAGGTTGGAGGTATGATTGGAATATGTCTGAGGCCCAAAGAATGACTCTTCGCACACATACAACATGTGTAACAATAAAATATCTTGCCGATAACAAACCAGATGAATCTAGAATATTTTCATTAGGAAGAGTTTTTCGTAACGAAAAAGTCAGCTACAAACATCTTGCCGAATTCAATCAAGTAGAAGGCGTTGTAATTGGTAAGAACGTTACACTACGAGACTTGATGGGATTACAAGAAGAATTTTATCGAAGGATTGGTCTGACAAAAATCAAATTCTGGCCAACTTTTTTCCCATATACCGAACCCTCATTACAATCAATGGTTTACAATGATAGGCTAGGAAAATGGATAGAACTTTTTGGTATGGGTATTTTTAGACCTGAGGTAACAAAACCGCTTGGAATTACAAAACCTGTTCTAGCTTGGGGTGGGGGAATAGAAAGAATTGCAATGCTAAAATACGGATTAGATGATGTACGAGAATTTTACAATAACAATCTTAATTGGTTAAGGAGTGCCACAAAATGCCAGTAGTTCAATTATATCTTAACAGATTACAAAAGCTGGTAGGAAAAAAATCTAACAATAACAAAATCCTTTCAAAAATTCCATTCTTAGGATTAGATATAGAAGAAGAAACAAAAGAATACCTTAGAGTAGAATATAGTCCAAATCGACCTGATTATGCTACTGACTTTGGTATCGCTTTGGGGCTTCAAGGATTACTTGGAATTAAACAAGGAATGCCTAAACTATCCATAAAAAAAGGAAATTATTCCCTTAAAGTCGATTCTTCTGTACAAAAAATACGTCCTTATGTAACTGCAATAGTTGCTAAGAATGGAATTCTTGATGATGAAACTATACAGCAGCTAATTTCTCTTCAAGAAGATCTACATTTTGGAATTGGTAGACGACGTAAAAAAACATCTATTGGTATCCATGATTTGGAACAAATAGTTTTTCCAATAAAATACACTACCGTTACTAAAAATCACAGATTTGTTCCACTTGATTCTTCAAATGATAGCAGTATAGCTGAAATATTAGAAAAAACAGAGGTAGGCCAGCAATATGGTTCAATTTTGAATAATTCTTCTAAAGTTCCAATAATTTTAGATGCGGCAGGTAACACAATCTCATTTCCACCCATAATTAACTCCGCTCTCACTAAAGTATCAACCAAAACACAAAATCTACTGATCGAAGTTACTGCTACAGAAAAAAATGCAGCAGAAGATACACTTGCTGTTTTAGCTACAACTTTACAGGCAGCTGGATTTCAGCTTTTTTCAGTAACAATTTCTGGGGCAAACAATAGTACTCCTTTACTTAAACCAAGAAAAATAATTTTATCTACTGAACTAGTAAACAACATCTTAGGCTTGAATCTATCTTCATCAATGATTGCAAATTCCTTGAGAAAATGTAGAATTGATGCAGTTGCTAAGACAAACAAGATATCTTGTATTATCCCAAGATTTAGATTTGACATTTTTGGTCCTATGGATTTAGTAGAAGAAGTAGTGCTAGGATATGGAATAGAAAATCTAAAACCTTCTCTTCCAACTTCAATTTCTGTTGGACAAAAAAATGGCATTACAAAAGTTTTAGATTCTCTTAGTTTGATAATGATTGGTTTAGGATATACTGAAGCACTAAATTCTAGCTTCGTTAGTAATAAAATACAAAATGAATTAACTAATAGAAGCAATTCTGAAGTTATCCAGGTTGTAGAATCTAAAAGCCTCGAGCATACAATTCTTCGTGACGCAATCATGCCAGGTCTTTTAGAAAGTTTGTCAAAAAACATTCACGAGCAATACCCGCAAAAACTTTTTGAAATTGGAACAATTTTTTTAAAAGCTAATCCAATCAGAGAAGATACTCATTTAGCTGGAATTAGTGCACATAAAGATACAAACTTTTCTGAAATTAAATCAATACTCCAATCTTCACTGAAGATTGGATTTAATATTGAGTGTGAAACAAAAACATCATCACATCCTCTTTTTTCAGAAGGCAGGATGGCAAATATTTTAGTCAATAACAAAATTGTAGGAGTATTAGGCGAAATTGACTCTAAAGTGATTGATAATTTTAAGATACGAGTTCCTGTGACTGCTTTTGAAATCCAATTATCTGGATTAATATTTGACTAATCCTTTATACAAAATGCCCAAAAGAGCATGCATACAGACGGATTAGGATGACGTTGATCGTGATAATGATTACAATGATTTCTAATTCACCCAGGTATGCAACATCGGGCAGCCCCGGTTTTAGAGCCAAATGAGGATAATGGCTAAGACCGATGAGTTTGTGTGAGTCAGAACCGGGGAACATTATTTCATTTTTTATTAAAATACTTGGGAAAAATCAATATCATCTGTGTACAAGGGAAAAGATTTATTGATATAACCGTAATTTTATACACAAGTATGGCAACAGCCTATGTTTTAATAAACTGCGAACTAGGTTCGGAGGAAGCTATTATACACCAGCTCAAAAGCCTTGAAGGAGTTAAGGAAGTTCATGGAACTTTTGGTGCATACGATATCTTGGCAAAAATTGAATCGCCAACTGTTGAAACACTCCGCGAGACAATCACGTGGAAAATTCGTAAAATAGAAAAAATCCGTTCAACTCTGACCTTGATGGGCATCGAAGGCCAAACTTAATCACTTCTTTTTCTTCTTATGTTACTGCATTTTATTTTCGTAATTAAAGAAAATGAACTTGGTAAGAGAAACAAAGAATTTGAATACGTGACACAAATGTCACAGTTTTACAAGGAATGGATAAAGAAGAATTTTTCAAAAGACGTTGAGATACAATCTGATGAGATGATTACAAAACCAACTGGTTTGCTCCAAAAATTGGATACCTATCAATTACTCAAAGATCACAGAGAACGAGGAAAAGATATCTATCATTTTTATCTCACCCATTTTCGCCCTTGGTGGACAGATTGTACTTGTGAGGGTTATCACGCTGAGAATTTTGGAATGTCATTATGGAATACTCCGAAAAATGAAGGTGACACTTTGTTTTTCGCAGAAAAAAATTGTACTACTGTTTCACATGAAATTGCTCACGAATTGTTACGACAAACAGGTAATAAAAAATACATTGAACTTGTCCATGATGTTTGGACAAGACATATTTTTGATAATTTACCTTTTGAACAATATGATAAAGATTTTAAAAAAACTACTAGCAAACCCTATTTTTTAACAATTGATACCTCAAGCTTTCGATTATAATGCAAACCATTTTCTTTTAATTACAAATGATTGTATTTAGATATGTTTTTTTGTAAATGTCCTTACAAAACAACATTTTGTTCCTTAATTAGTAATAGTCTTTTACGATATAAAAATAATCAAAACAGTTGGTGTTTATGATGTTTACTTTACTATCGTAGGATCAAATTGTCCATGTTGTAATACCATATTACATGTAAGACCAAGACACTCTAAAGCTAAACAAAAGTATTACAAAAATAATGGAATAAAATGGATTTAATCTAACACTTGGTCACAGAATAAATTCTATTTTCAAAGTTCGCAGTTTTAAAATCTAGTTTATTTTCTGGATCTTTCTTTCTTGATTTACTTAATTTTTCAAGCTCTACTAGAGAATCTCCTTTGAATCCAACCGATGAACCATAAACAGCATCAGTTAACATAGTGCCATGATCCCCTTTCTTAACATCATCCGCAATAGCATAGAACTTTTCAGCCTCTCTTTTCTGAACTGGAGTACCAGTTGCTTTATTAAATGCAATTGCAATGTACATTCCATTACTTTTAACAGCAACAGGAATCTTGTGATTTTTGCCAGATCCCCCAGGAATGGTTTCGTTGATTAGAATTTCACATTTGTGGTACATACTAGAAATATATGCAAAAAATCTATACTGTGCAAATTTGCCTTTATCATCTTCTTCACAGTTAACAAAGACTTTGTGTAAAACCTCCAACGCCTTATCATTCATACTTTGTAATCTATCATCAATTCTTCCCCGCTCAAGCAAATCTGATTCACAATCTTTTGCAACTAGAGCAAGGATAAAGTCAGGTAAATTGTAATTTTTTAATGTAGCTACAAATGAGCCAGCCTGCGACATACCAAAACTTGGAAAACCTTTATTGACCATTTTTTATTAAAACACCACTTTTTTCAACAAAATTTGAACGTCTAATATTATCTTGCTTGACAACCACTATGTAAAGGGGTTTTTCGTTTATAATTGTTAGGCATATTTTACATTGTAAATCGTAAATTAGTATATAGTTTCCATTTAAATTTGAAATATTAAATTCCCCAATCAAGCCTGAATAGACATGGAAATAGAAACTACATCTGCACTTGTATCAAAGGTCTATCAAAAAACTCAGAAAAACCTTTCAAATTTTCGAAAAATAGTAAGCAGGCCTCTTACACTCACTGAAAAAATTCTTGCTGGACATCTAGTAGAAATTGAAGAAAAAAACCTTGATGAAGGTTCAAACTATGTTTATCTTAATCCTGATAGAGTTGCACTACAAGACGTTACAGGTCAAATGGTTTTATTACAGTTTATGCAGGCCAATTTAAAACAGACAGTAATTCCAACAACTGTTCATTGCGATCATCTTATACGAGCTAAAGTTGGAGGAGAAGCAGATACTAAAACTGCTCTTGATGAAAATAGTGAAATATACAAATTCTTAGAATCTGCTTCCCGCAAATATGGTATAGGTTTTTGGAAACCAGGTGCTGGCATAATACATCAAGTTGTGTTGGAAAACTATGCATTTCCAGGGGGTCTTATGATAGGAACTGATTCTCACACTCCTAATGCTGGTGGTCTTGGAATGATTGCAGTTGGTGTTGGTGGAGTTGATGCTGCTGAAACTATGGCAGGACTTCCTTGGGAAATTCTATATCCAAAACGAATTGGAGTGTATCTTACTGGTGAAATTAATGGTTGGACAGCACCAAAAGATGTTATTTTACATGTAGCAAGTGAACTAACTGTTTCAGGTGGAACAAATGCTGTAATAGAATACTTTGGACCTGGAACAAAATCCATAAGCTGCACTGGTAAGGCCACTATTACAAACATGGGTGCAGAAATTGGTGCAACCTGTTCTATCTTCCCTTATGATAAAAGAATGGAAACATATCTTAGAGCTACTGAACGTGAAAAGATTGCAGACCTTGCAAATATGAACAAAGAATTACTCACTGCAGATCCAGAAGTAGAACAAAATCCAGAAAAATTCTTTGATAAAGTGATTAGAATTGATCTTTCAAAATTAGAACCACATATTGTTGGTCCACATACTCCTGATCTCGCTAGACCAATCTCAAAACTTGCCGGCGATGTTAAAAAAAATCAATACATTAACAACATTTCAGTAGCTCTAATTGGAAGTTGTACAAATTCTTCTTATGAAGATATGTCAAGAGCTGCGAATCTTGCTGAGCAAGCAAGAGGAAAAGGCATCAAGGCAAAAATTCCACTTCTTGTGACTCCAGGCTCGGAGCAAATACGTGCAACAATTGAACGAGATGGCCAAATGGAATCTCTGAGGTCTATTGGTGCAACAGTTCTTGCAAATGCCTGTGGCCCGTGTATTGGGCAATGGAGCAGACCTGAGCTAAAGAAAGGTGAGCCAAACACCATAGTCACATCTTACAACAGAAACTTTCCAGGAAGAAATGATGGAAAACGAGAGACTATGAACTTTATTGGTAGTCCTGAATTAGTAATAGCTCTTGCATTAGGTGGCAATCTTTCCTTTAATCCAATAACCGATTCAATTACAACTCCAGATGGTTCAAAGTTTCAATTCAAGCCACCAAGTTTAGCTCCGGAGGTTCCAATTAATGGTTTTAAAAACACTGAAGGAGTTTACATTCCACCAGCGGATAATCCAGAAGATATAGAAGTAATTATTAACAAAAACAGTAAAAGATTACAAAAACTTGAGCCTTTTTCGGCATGGAATGGCAATGACTTTCACGAATTACCAATATTAGTCAAGGCAAAAGGAAAATGCACAACTGATCACATATCTCCTGCAGGAGCTTGGCTTTCTTACAGAGGACATCTGGATAACTTGAGTGATAACATGCTACTTGGTGCAGTCAATGCGTTCAACAATCAGATCGGGAATGGGAAAAATATCCTCAACAATAAGATAGAATCATTTCCACAGATAGCAAGACAGTATAAAAAAAGAGGAATACAGTGGGTGATTATAGGAGATAGTAACTATGGTGAAGGTAGTAGCAGAGAACATGCTGCAATGACTCCAAGATATTTGGGTTGCGTTGTTGTGATTACCAAAAGCTTTGCCCGTATTCATGAAACTAACTTAAAAAAACAGGGAATACTTGCACTCACATTTGAAAACCCAAATGATTATGACAAAATAATAGAAAGTGATAAAATAAGTGTAATTGGACTGAATAATTTTCAAGCTGGTAAAACTCTAAAATGTGAAATAGTCCATGAAAATGGAACAAAGGACGAGATTAATCTCAAACACTCTTACAATAATATGCAGATACAATGGTTCTGTTCTGGCTCTGCCCTTAACGTTCTACATTCAAGATAAACAACATAAATCAAATGTTTCAAAAATGACGTGGGGCCGACCGGAGTTGAACCGGCGACCTACGGGTCACTACAGCTCCAAACTCACATCATCTTTTCATCAGTAGCTTAGTTTAACCTCTGGAGCCCTTAGCGGTGATCTTTGTAGACACTGTCGCCCTACCAGGCTAGGCTACGACCCCACAATTAATGGGAAAAATAGACTGGAATTTTAACTTATTTTACTAAGATTTATTTGCACAATTAAGAGTCTGAAATCATTCAGGTAAATCATGGTTAGAACCTCATTGATTATTGTTGGTGCAATACCCGTAGTTTTTGCAATCTTATTTGCTGTTTCACTAATTACTCATCAAGAAATTCCAACTACGGCTGTAGTGCAAGACGACAAAATTACTATAGAATATACTAAACATCAACTAAAACTTGTTTCATTTGGCGTATCAGAAAGTACAGGTTCACAATACACTGAGATTTTGACAATAAAGAATGATGGAGAAATAAAATACAGTGTAGTGGAAGAAGGATATCAGAAACCAGACAAAAAATCTACAATAAATAAAGATAAATTAAAAAAACTAACTGCGTTGATAAAAGAAACAGGTTTTATGGAAATTCCAACTGAATCTTTTCCTGTACGTAATGGCGTTGACGATTATCAAAAATCTACTATCAAAGTAACTTTAAACGGAAAAATACAACAGATCCACTGGGTTGAACAAAATGCAACTGACAAATTCATCCCTCCAATCATATCTATGATCGAATTAGAATTAGACCAAATTATTAATCAATTAATAGAATAAATAGTGAAGAGATTAGTTATTAGTATGATACCGCTTTCTGGTGACTTAGCTAAGGCAAAAGGAATTGTAAATGAGAAAATTGAATCCAATGTAATTACTAGGGGCACATCTACTCTAAAACGTGGATTAGCTCACATGCTAAAAAATGGAGTTGTAATGGATGTTACAACCGTAGAACAAGCTCAAATTGCTGAGGATGCAGGCGCAGTATCCGTTATGGTCTTAGACAAACTTCCCTCCGATGTCAGAAAAGCGGGAGGAGTTGCTAGAACAGCAAGTGTTAGAGTTATCCAAGAGATAATGGATGCTGTAACTATTCCAGTGATGGCAAAATGCCGTATTGGACATGTTTACGAAGCACGTGTTCTAGAAGAAACAGATGTTGATATGATAGATGAATCAGAAGTGTTAACTCCCGCAGACGAAAATCATCATATTTGGAAATGGGATTTTACAACACCATTTGTAAATGGCTCACGTTCATTAGCTGAAGCCCTTCGTAGAATTGAGGAAGGAGCAGCAATGATTAGAACTAAAGGAGAACCAGGTACAGGTAATGTTGCAGAGGCTGTACTTCATATAAAAAAACTCAATGATGAGTTACGAATTATTAAATCAATTTATGATTCAGGTGATAATCAAGATCTAGTCAAAATGGCAAGAGAATTTAGAGTTTCATATGATTTAGTAAATGAAACAGCTAGAGTTGGTAGATTACCTGTTGTTAATTTTGCAGCAGGAGGAATTTCAACGCCTGCTGACGCAGCCTATTTGATGTTGCTTGGATGCGATGGCATATTTGTTGGTTCTGGCATTTTCAAAGCTGAAGATGCAAAAGAACGTGCACGTGCTATAGTTTTAGCTACTACATTCTGGGAAGATCCAGATAAAGTCAAAGAGGCACAAAAAATGATTGATGAACGTCAATCAATGCTTGGTCTAGATGTAAAGGAATTAGAATTAAGAATGCAAGACCGTGGTAGTACTGCATGAGTGAAATAAACATTGGAGTTTTATCAATACAAGGAGATGTTACAGAAAATGTAGCTTCTACTGAATCTGCACTAAAGGAACTTGGCATAAATGGAAAAGTCACTCAAGTTAAGACTCCTGAACAAATTTCTAAATTAGACGGCTTGATTATTCCTGGTGGTGAAAGTACGGTGATTGGGCACCTTTCACTAGTTAATGGCTCATTAAAGAAAATAAAGGAAAAAATTGAATCTGGCATGCCAGTTTTTGGAATTTGTGCAGGACTAATTTTACTTTCTAAAAAAGCAAAAGACAGAATTGTTGGAGAGACTGACCAACCTCTATTGGACTTGTTAGATGTTAAAGTGGAACGAAACTCTTTTGGTAGACAACGTGATTCTTTTGAGGCAAAAGTTTCTCTGGAACCGATAAATATACCAAAATTCAATGGAGTTTTCATTCGTGCCCCATCAATTACCGAGGTTGGAAATGATGTTGAGGTAATATCTAAATTCAATGAAAAAATTGTTGCAGTCAAACAGGGAAATATTCTAGCAACTGCCTTTCATCCAGAACTAACCTCTGATATCTCACTACACAAATATTTTGTAAAAATATTACAACAATCATTGAAAGACCAATAACCAATTTTTACTACTATCTGTGGAAACAATTCTACGTAATGCTTTTTAATAAATAATCGAGTGAATGAATAATTGAAAGAAGATAAGGTTCTTGCCATATTTGCAATATCTGCTTTATTTGTAAGCGTTCCAGGTTCTAATTTTGGATTTATTGCATATGCTGATGATTCATCTGAAAATGATGACAGAGAAGAAAAACAATCTGAAAAGGAACTAAAAGAACAACGTAAAGAAAAAATTGATGAACAAAAACAATCTGAAAAGGAACTAAAAGAACAACGTAAAGAAAAAATTGATGAACAAAAACAACTTAAAAATGAACTAAGAGACGAATATAAAATCAAATTAGAAGAAAAGAAAAAACAATTTGTTAACTTTGAAAAAGAACTAAAAGAAAAATATAATACATTAAAAAATGAATTTAAAGAAAAATACCAACAACTTAGAATCTCTAAAATTTCAGACCTTAAGGAAGATACTTCAGATGATGTAAAGTTATCACTATCAGATGATGAGAAAATTGAATTAGAAATAAAACGCAAAGAACTTCGATTGTTAGAACATGAATTCAGAGAAAATATCAAAAATTTAAAATTAGAAGCTAAAGAACAATTTAATGAACTTAAGCATGAATTAAAAATTCAAGAAGACGATAGAAAAAATAAGATTCGTGATAGAATTAATGAATTAAAAGAAAAATACAAAGACAAAATTAGAGAACATGATCATCCTGATTTAGCTGACTTGGAAAGTTATACTTCAGATTATGAAGGTAAAAAGATAAACGTCTGTCATATCCCACCAGGAAATTCTGATAATGCTCATACCATAAACATTTCAGTTAATGCGTGGAAAGCTCACATGGCTCATGGAGATTCTTGGGGTGAATGTAAACCTGACCAAACCGATGATACAGATGAATCCACAGATGGAGAAGGCCGAAATATTAAGATTGAACTTAAAGAAGAAATTGGAATTCACAGCAATGAAAATTAGATGAATATGATGGGACATCCAAATTCTAGTTTGGGCATAAAGATTGGCACTTTAGGAACACTCTTTTTACTATTTTCAATATCCTTAGGATCCCCACTTGCAGAAGCTGCTTCGTTTGTATTGGAAAACCAAGACGTTGATTATGAAATAGAAGGAGGAATCGTCACTGATATGGTTCTTGATTCTGATTTTCTTGAATTAATTGTATACATAGATTCTACAAATGATGGAATTCTACAAATTTCATTCCCACGAGGACTCTTAGATGCTAAATTCAATGATGTTGATGACATCTTCTTTGTTATTGTAGATGGCTTTCAAACAGAATATGTTGAAATTACTAGCGATGTGTATAGTCGCACGCTCATAATCCCTTTCTTTGCAGGTGACACCCAAATTGAAATTATTGGAACAACTGTTTTAGAAGAAAGTCTGCAAGAATTTATTTTAGAACCTGAAATTGAAATTCCTGCATGGATTAAGAACAATGCAGGTTGGTGGGCAGATAATTTAATTGGAGATTCTGACTTTGTTTCAGGAATTCAATATTTAATTACTGAAAAAATAATGACAATTCCAACCACTCAATCAGGTACTGCTTCTTCTGAAGAAATTCCTGCATGGATTAAGAATAATGCAGGTTGGTGGGCAGATAATTTAATTGGAGATTCTGACTTTGTTTCAGGAATTCAATATTTAATTACTGAAGGAATAATGAGCGTATAATCTCACTTGAGATTATGCATTGCTCTAAGATCTTTTTTGAAAATTTCAAGACTAGATGGGATAGAAATTGTTATTGAATCCTTTAGTGAAAGACCTTTGCTCTTCTTTTCATTCCACACTTTAGAATTAAATTCAATAATTTCCTTAGTATAACTACGCATATCTTTAGGTGATTCTCTTTTTACTTGCTCTTCTTTGTGAATACTTTTTTGAGAGTAAAGTTTCTGCCAAAGGTGTTCAGTAATTAAGGGGGTAATTGGTGCCAATAATTTTAGAATTGTTGATAGTGTTTTATGTAGTGTAAATATTGCTGCGTTTTTTTCATCTTCAGAAAAACCTATTCCATAGGCACGCGCCTTTACCATTTCGATATACTGTGCTGCAAAAAGATTCCAGGTAAATTCTCTGAGCGCTACTGCAGGAATAAAGAAATTATACTCTTCATAACCTATTTCACATTCTGCAATAAGGTTATCAAGCTCAGATAATATCCAATCATCTGCTGGGGTAGTATTACCTGATTCTAAAATAGGAAAACTGGATAAAAATCTAGAAACATTCCACAATTTACTTAGAAACTTTCTTGTTGATTCGATTTTTTGTTCAGAGCATCTAAAATCATGACCATGATTTATCTCACTTGCACTCCAAAACCTAAACGTATCTGCTCCAAATTTTTGAATTATTGGAAGAGGATCTAAAGCATTTCCTATACTTTTACTCATCTTCATCCCTTTTTCATCTAGTCCATATCCCATAATCCAAGCTTCTGACCAAGGTTTTTTTCCTGTAAGCTGTTCACAGCGTAATAGGGTATAGTAAAGCCATGTGCGTACGATGTCTTTTGCCTGCGGTCTTATGGCAGTTGGATAAGTTTTTTTGAAAAACTCTTCATCTTTTCCAAATTTTGTAACAAAAAGTGGTGAAACACTAGAGTCCATCCAAGTATCAAAGGTTCTTTCTTCACCTACAAATTCAGAAGCGCCACATTTTGTGCATTTGTTTATAGGACATTTGTCCTTCCAGGGCTTGTAATACTTGCCGGGTTCAGGTATGTGTGGTTCTAAACAATCTTTGCAATACCATATGGGAATTTCAGTTCCATAGAATCTTCTTCTAGAAATCGGCCAATCAATCGCTATGGATTCAAGCCAGTTCATTAGGATTTGTTTATGCATCTCAGGATAGAATCTAATTTGAGCTCCAAGCTTTTTCATCTTCTCGACAGAATCTAATTGTTTTAGATAATACTCTTCCATTGGTATAATCTCAATGGGGTTTTTGCTTCTCTCTGATACTGGGGTTCTATGGGTTATTTCCTCTATTTTTTCAACAAATCCCTTTTTTTCCAAATCCTCGGTAATCTTTTGTCTAGCTTGTTTTGGTTTGAGACCAACATATTCTCCTGAAACTTCCGTTAGCCTTCCATCTAATCCAATAGCTACTACTTCATCTAAATTTAATTCTCTAAATAATACAACATCATTTTGATCACCATAACTACATACCATAACTGCACCAGAACCAAACTCCTTTTGGGCAGAATGATGTGTTTTAATCTCAACTTCCTGATTGAATATTGGAACTGTTGCTTTCTTGCCGATTAAATCAGTATACCTCTCATCTTCTTGATTTACAATAATTGTCTTACACGCACAGAGCAATTCAGGCCTAGTACTAGCAATAATGATAGTTTTTTGTGATTCTTTGATTTCAAATTTCATATAGACAAGTTTTGTTGGCAAATCCAGATAGGTGATTTCAGCATCAGCTATGGTAGTGCCAGATACCCAATCGTAATTGTTTGGTCTATTTGCACGATAAACTAGACCACGTTTCCATAATTCAATAAAAGTTGCCTGTGTAAGAGTTCTATATTCTTCAGAATCAGTCCTATAATAATTGGAAAAATCGCCGCTAATTCCTAAACTCTTCATTATTTGAATCATTTCTGCTTCTAAATCATCAAGTGCCTCTCTACAAAGTTCCAAAAACCTCCCTCGTTCTGTTTCTCTCATTCTTATTCCATTTTTTTTCTCTGTGTACAGCTCAACTGGTAATCCATTTCTGTCAATTCCAATTGGGAAATAGACATTTTTTCCAGTCATTCTTGCAGTACGCGCTATCATATCGATTTGTGAATAATGAGATGCCGCACCAATATGCCAGGGCCGACCAGATGGATAAGGAGGCGGTGTATCGATTGTAAAATTTTTTTCCTGTGGATTAAACTGATAAAGGTGAGAATCTTCCCATTGCTTTATTATTTCTAATTCTAATTCAGGATTCCAAGCCTTCTCTTGTATTTTTGGTTCCATTTCCTATGATTTTGCTAACTGTGAAATAATATGAGCTCCTTTGTTGTATCCTTCGTAAATGTATACTCCAATTGCCTCTACGTTCTTGGGCAATTTGGGAACAAGGATTTTGATTATTTCTGTAGAAAGATTCTCAACTGTCGCTTCCCCTTCTAACAAATAGGTTGTATCTTTTGGAACCTGTAATTCAAACATGCCCTTTGGCCCTTTAAATGAAATATTGTAGTGAGCATCGTCTTCTTTTTTTAGATATTCTCTGTTTATGAAAAATTTATGATCAAGAAAGGATATTGCTTCCTTGATAATTTTTTTTGCGTCGCCAAAATCTACTAGTAAATTATTCTTCATCTGACCTACTAACTCAACCATTACTGCAGAGGTGTGACCATGAAGTATTGAACATTTTTCAACAAGTGGTAAAATATGTGCATAGTCAAAGGCAAATGATGGATCTTCCATGAAAATTGAACCTGTTTGCGGTTCTTTGTCATAAAATACAATTTCTTTTAATTCCTTTATTTGGGCAGCATACTTTGGATGACCTACTGCCATAATTTTTGTTTCAGGTGATATCTTTTTGATTTGTTTATATTTTTCAAGGTCTTCATCATTATCTATTACCTCAATTAATCCATTTTTTGTTTTGAAATCAACTAAAACAGTTTTTCCTTCAAGAGTAAATTTATGATCATATTCGTATTCTTGACCCAAAAACGAAAGCATTTGTGCTATGGAAAGCTCCGTTCTTGATTTCATCAAGATTCCGTTTTTGTCAATGTATCTAAAATCTGAATCTAGTATTGTTGGGGAGGTAGTCATTTGCAAAAATTGACTTTATTCTGTATATAAAACGTGGTCTTCTTTAAACTAATGAATTAAGAGTTTTTGCAAGTTTAATGTCATTTTCTGTAATCCCACCAGCATCATGAGTCGTAAGATCCACGACTAATTTATTGTAAACATTAAACCATTCTGGATGATGATTCATCTTTTCAATATGCATTGCTGCCCTTGTCATAAAGCCAAAGGCTTGATTGAAATCATCAAATTGGAATTCTTTGTGCAGTTTGCCCTCAACTACTGTCCAGCCCGGCATGTTTTTTAGCTCATTTTTAATTTGTTCTTGCGAAAGCTTTGTCAATCCCATGAAACATACTACATCTATGTTAAATTAATAGATACTCAATGCAAATTATATGTTAAATAAATTAGAAGTAGAACTACAAAAGGCAATACAGGAAACTGTTTTAGAAAAGCAAATTGGTATTGCCTTCTCCGGAGGTGTAGACAGTACATTATTGGCAAAAATGTGCAGTGATCTTGGTTATCAAGTTACTCTTCTTACTATAGGATTTCCGGACTCTCATGATATTTTGATCTCAAAAAAAGTAAACGAAAAAATGAAATTACCTCATAAAATTCTAGAAATTGAGACCGAAACATTTTACAAAGTTTCATTAAAAATTAAAGATAAAATAAAAACTGATAATTTATCGTGGATTGAGAATTGTATTGCATTCTATTATGTTTCAAAGTTAGCAAAAAATCTTAACATAAACACTGTATTAACCGCCAATGGAATCGACGAATTATTTTGTGGATACAATGCATATCGAGATGCTTTCAAACAAGGCGAAAAAACAGTCCTAGCATTAATGGATTCAAAAATTGATAACGAATTGAAGATGATGAAGGCCATTAATGCAACATGTACTGAATTTGGAATAAAAATTCTTCAACCATTTTTATCTCCTAATTTCATTAAATTCGCAAAAAAAATTCCTCTAAATTACAAAATTAACGATTCTGAGGATTTGTTACGAAAACACATTATTCGAAAGATAGCGACAGACATCGGTGTGCCTGAAATCTCAGCTAATCAAAGAAAAAAAGCACTGCAATATGGTTCTTTAATCCATAAAGAATTAATCAAATCTAGATAAATTTTTTACATGTATTTTGAACTGATTTTGAAACATTATTAATTATAGACGAAGACGAACCTAGATGATTTTCTGGAGTGAATATGGTTTTGATCTCTTTTTCAGATATTTGTGAAGATATTGATTTATCTTTTCTTACTGCATCAATGTATTCAATTCCCTTACCATGAGCTTCAAATGCAATTCTTTGAACATCTCTATACGCCTTGAATCGTGGAATGCCCTTTTTGATTAGAGCCTTTAAAAGAAATTCAGAAAAGATTTGCCCTTTTGTCACGTAAAGATTCTTGTTGATACTGTTTGCGTTGATATGTAGATTTTGGATTACGTTGATCATTGTTTCTATCATCTCATCTAACAAAATTGAACACATGGGAAGAATGAATCTCTCATTTGCTGAATTAGACAAGTCGCGTTCGTGCCAGTGCGGGATATTTTCAAATGCGACTTGTACTTGACTGCGTAATAATTTTGATAACGATGTAATCCGTTCGCTTTTAGTTGGGTTTCTTTTTACAGGCACTGCACTGCTTCCCATCTGACCTTTTTTGAAATGTTCTGCAACTTCTCCAATTTCAGTCCTTTGTAGATTACGTATTTCAACTGCTATTTTTTCAAGGGTTGAACCTAAAAGTGCCAACTGAAAAACATATTCTGCATATCTTTCTCTTGGAATTATTTGTGTAGCCACTTCGGCTGGAAACAAACCAAGTTTTTTTGATACTCTTTTTTGAACCTCAAGTGCTTGTGAACCCATTAATGATCCAGTTCCAACTACTCCAAGAGTTTTGCAGATCAAAACCCTCTTTTTTATTTCTTCAATTCTTTCAATGTGCTTTGACATTTCAAAAGCCCAATTTGCAAATTTCAAACCAAAAGAAATAATGCTTGCATGTTGTCCATGAGTGCGACCAACTGCAGGAAGATCTTTGTATTTTACAGCCATCTTAGCTAAAAGTAAAGCAAGTTTGCCGACTTTTGGTTGAATGATTGCTAGGGCATCTTTCATTTGCATGGAATTACTTGTATCTACAAGATCATTACTAGTTAGTCCATAATGAACCCAAGGCCTTGCTTCTAGTTTACACTTTTCACTTAGTGCTTCTACCAGAGCTGCAGTATCGTGATCACTTTTTGCTTCAAGCTGTTTGATTCGCTTTACAGTAATTTTTCCTGATCTTGACGCTCGTTGGATCTCTTTGCCTACTGCTTTTGGAATCATCCCAATTTCACTTTGTGAAACTGCAGTAGCGCCCTCAATTTCTAACTGATAATTGATTTTTTTTTGTTCTTTGAATAGAGCAACCATCTCAATTGTTCCATAACGACCACTATCTATCGGTAATATTGACAACATTGTTTCTTGTTTTGTATCGAAAATAAATCTACTTATGATTTAAATTATCTTAGCATGCCCATTTACCGATCTTAATGTCCAGTTTAATTCCAAAAAAAATTGGAAATATGACATATAAAATTGAAAAAGACGAAACACTAGGAATGAGAGTTCCTGTTGTTATTTACGCTGATGAGCAACTTCTTGAAAAAATGATGACTGATAGAACGATTAAACAGGCAGTCAATGTTTCTACTATCCCAGGTATACTGCAAAACGTAGTAGTATTACCTGATGGTCATGAAGGTTATGGCTTTCCAGTAGGTGGTGTAGCTGCCATGGATGCAGAAGAAGGGATGATTAGTCCTGGGGGTGTTGGCTATGACATCAATTGTGGAGTGAGACTATTACGGACAAACCTAAAAGAACAAGATGTAAGACCCAAATTAAAAGAACTTGTAAATGATCTTTTCAATTCTATACCTTCTGGTGTAGGCTCAAAAGGTGCCATTAGACTAAGTACTTCTCAACTTGATGAGGTTTTGGTAAAAGGGGTTCCCTGGGCAATAGATAATGGATATGGAACAAAAGAAGATGCAGAGGTTTGCGAAGAAAATGGCCATATGGATAACGCAGATCCAAACAAAGTTTCAGATAGAGCTCGCAAACGTGGAGCACCACAACTTGGAAGTTTAGGTTCTGGTAATCATTTTCTTGAAATACAAAAAGTTGCAGAAATTCATGACGAGGAAGCTGCAAAGAGAATGGGAATAGAACAAGGACAGGTTACTATTCTAACACATTGCGGTTCACGTGGCTTTGGTCATCAAATCTGTAGTGATTATCTAAGGATTTCTGAACAAGCACTCAAAAAATACAACATTTCCTTACCTGATAGAGAGCTTGCATGTGTTCCAAATTCCTCAGAAGAAGGAGAATCATACAGAAAAGCAATGTTTGCAGCTCTAAACTTTGCATGGAGCAATAGACAAATGATTACCCATTGGACAAGAAAATCCTTTGAACGGGTTCTCAAACAATCTGCAGCAGATCTTGAAATGAATTTAGTTTATGATGTGTCCCATAATATTGCAAAAGTGGAAAAGCACACCATTGATGGTAAACAAAAATCGGTTGTTGTTCATAGAAAAGGCGCAACAAGGGCTTTTCCTGCAAATAAAGAAGAAGTTCCAAAAAAATACCGAGATTTGGGTCAACCTGTTTTTATTCCAGGTTCTATGGGAACTGGAAGCTGGATTTTACTTGGACAACCAAATTCTATGAATCTTACCTTTGGTTCAACCGCTCATGGTGCAGGAAGAACTATGTCTAGGACAAAAGCTAGACAAAACTATACTGAATCCCAAGTTAAAAAATTTCTTTCTGATAAAGGAATAGAGGTTAAGGCATTAACCCGAGATGGCATTGTAGAGGAAACCCCTCAAGCATACAAAGATGTTGATTCAATCGTTAACGTCTCACACGAGCTTGGAATTGCTACCAAAGTGGCAAAATTAGTACCAATAGGAGTGATAAAGGGATGAGCGAAGATGACAAGGAACTTGAGCAATTAAAAAAAAAGCGTCTCGCAGAAATGGAAAAAAATATTGCCCTAAAACAAAGACTAGAAGAAGTTCCTATTCCAAAAAAAGCACAACCTTCTGCCAGAGATACGCTGGTAAAAAATTTAGGTTATAGAGGCCTAGAAGTTTTACAAAATGCAGAGTCCCAGTTTCCTTCTGAAACTAAAATAGTAGTTGAAAAATTAGGAGAATTACTCCATTCTGGTGAAGTCAGTGAAGAAATCGATGGTGGAAAACTTCTAGCTTTGTTTAGATCTGTTGGAATTAATGTACGTATGCAAACAAAAATCAACGTAGAACAAGACGGGGAATTTGTTTCACTTTCAGACAAACTTACTAGCAAATCATCAAATAATGAAACTTCAATTGAAGATGATTTAGATTCTCAATGAAAACTATTTTTGAAGTTAGTACAACTCAGTACGATGAAGATAAAATCCAAATTATTAAAGCATTAAGCCATCTTCAAACTCTATGTGAAGTATCTGATGCTTATCATTTAGGTAAACCTATCTCAAGATTTGGTTGGACTTTTTTTCCTTTATTGTTAAAACCTACTCTACTAACTAGACTGGAAGAAAAATTTTCTGATATGATTAAAAAGGCTAAAGGTAGAAAAACTGATGAGAAACTTACTAATTTTATGATTGATTTTTTTGAATCACGTGGTTGTAAAATAAAATTAAAACTCGTAGAATCCGATTAAACTCTTCTTCCTCTCTTTCCACCTTTCTTTCTAGTGGTATCGTGAGGTATTGGTGTTACATCATCAATTCGTCCTATCCTAAAGCCACCTCTTGCAAGCGCTCTAATGGCTGCCTGTGCGCCAGGACCTGGAACTCTTGAACCAACGCCACCTACTGCTCTTACTCTTATGTGCAATCCTGTAAAGCCCTTTGTTTTTGCTATCTCGACTACTGCGTTAGATGCCTTCATAGCTGCAAAAGGTGATGATTCGTATCTGTCAGCATTTACATGTACACCACCTGAACTAAGTGCAACTGTTTCAGCCCCAGTAAGATCTGTTATGTGGACAATAGTATTGTTGTAACTGCTGAAAATATGTGCTATTCCCCATTTTTCTTTAGCTTTTTCTGCTGTTTCTTCTTTAGGCTGTTTTTTTTGCTCAGTTTTTATTTTTTCTTTTCCCTCGCCTTTTTTTCCTGCTTGCATTTCAGCCTTGATTTTCTCAGCTTCAGCTTTGATCCCTTCGATTTTCTCAGCTTTTATTGCTTCAGCTTCAAGTTCTAATTCAGACAATGTCTACCCACAACATAAAGGGTTTAAAAATCATTAACTCCCAAAATGTAGCCAGCCTTTATCTTTAATTGGGATTGTTTTTGTGCCCATTTTATACATAACACCGACTCCATTTGTCACATAACCAATTTCAAATAATGGGATTTTTTGTACTTTAGCATTCCTCTTAACTCTAAAAATACTTGCAGGATTAACTGTAGCCACTATCTCGTATTCTTCACCCCCATTGAAAATCAAACCTAATGGATCTATCCTATTGGTCTTTGCGAATTCGAAAATGTCTTGATTTGTGGGAAGTTTTGTTAAAATGAATTTTTTTTTACTTTGCTTTGCCATTTCATGAAGAGTTGTAGATAAACCATCGCTAGAATCCATTGAAGATGAAAAAAATTTATGATTTGTTATGCCAAATTTCAACCTAGATGCTGGTCTGAAAACTGCTCTTTTTGCTTTTTTTGAAAATTCTCGAGTAGCTCTTTTTTTGTTTAATAATATTTTTAGACCTGCTGATGAATATCCAAAGGGACCCGTGGTAACTATAACGTCATTTGTTTTTGCGCCTTTTCTTGCAACAATTTTTTTAGCAGAACCAAAAAGAGAAATCTGAATTACTAATTCTTTTCCCTCATTAGTATCACCTCCAATAAATCTAAGATCAAATTCTTTAGCCGCTTTTCCTAATCCAATAGCTAAATCCGTGATCTTTAATTTAGAAAATTTTTTTGGTATTGTAATAGATATCATGCCATAGATGGGCTTTACTCCCTTTGATGCAAAGTCACTAACACACGCGACCACACTTTTTCTTGCAGCATCCTTTAATTTCATTCCTGGTGGAATGTCTGTACTTTCCACTAGAGTATCCACTTTTGTTACGCAGTTTGTTTTTCCTATACTGAAAATCTCAACATCTTCTGAAACAAATCTATGATTTTCTAGCTTTTTCTGAAAAATTGAAATAATTTCTTTTTCATTTAACTTGGTCATAACTTTGTTTCACTAGGTCTCTTACTTGCTGTGCAATAGTTCTTGCTTTTTCAATATTGTCTGATTCGGCTGAGATTCTAATGATATCTTCTGTATTTGATTTACGTACTAATACCCAACTATTCTCATCAATTATTGCCTTAATTCCATCCATTGTAATTATTTCTCCAAACTTTTTTGACATTTTTTCTTGTAATTTCTCTAACGTTTTATCATGCAGATTTGACTCAATTTTTATCTTATCTCTTACTTGATGATATCTTTCCATAAATTTGAGTACATCCTCAAAGATGTTTGTTTCAAGCATTGAAGCAATTAAACCACTTGTTAGAATACCATCACGACAAAAATTGAATTCAGGAAGAATGAATCCTCCACTACTTCCTTCTCCGCCAGCTTGAGATTTTGTTTTTAGCATAAGATCAATGACATTTGCCTCGCCAACTTTGGAACGTTGAACCTTGCCTCCTTTTTTTATAATAAATTTCTCAACTGAAACACTAGAATCTATGCTTAGAACAAATTTCTTATAACCAAGCTCAAGAGCTTTTGCTACTCCTAACCCTAATGTGATATCTGGAGATAGTTTTTTTCCATCTTTAACAACAACTAGACGATCTCCATCTAAATCAAAGGCAAAACCGATAGCTCCTTTACTGTTAGATATCAGATCTTTCAAATCATCTGAAGTTGGATCAGGGCCACGAGAACATTGTTCCAAATTTTCATTGATGGTTTTAACTTGGCATCCAATTTTTTTTAATAAAGCTGGTGCAACATATTTGGCAGCACCACCACCTACATCTACAACAACTTTAGGCGAACCTGTAACTTTTCCGATTAAATTAGCAGCTTCATCAATGTAATTGGATTCAATTTTAGTTTCTAACCCAATAATTGATTTTGAAGTGTCCTGATCATTAGTAAGAAAATTCAATTCTTCTTCGTTAATACCTCTTCCATTTACAATGAATTTTAGACCATTCCATTCAAGAGGATTATGAGAGGACGTAACAATGATTCCTGCACTATATTTTCTAGATTCTCTAAATATTACAGGAGTGGGAACCATCCCTAGATTGTAAACATCAATCCCACATTGCAACAATGCAGCACTTGCCGTTTCTATTATCATAGAGCCTGAGGGTCTTGTATCCTGAGCAATTACACATTTTTTTGATTTAATCAGAGACGAGAAATTGTTACAAAATCTTAAAACATCCTTCAATGTTAAATCATTTCCAAAAATGCCCCTTATTCCGGAGACAGATATTTTCACTGAATCCAAACCAAAAAGGCTTTTTATAAACTCTGACAGGAGACGTTGTGTGCCTCGATAGCTCAGCCTGGTAGAGCGAACGCCTCGTAAGCGTTAGGCCGTGGGGTCGAATCCCACTCGAGGCTTTCAATTTTAATTTACAATAGTTAACAGGAATTTTAGAATTTGTTTAATTATTCTTCAAGGGATTCAATATCATCTTCTAGTTCCCTTCCCAGTCCTTTCCACCATTTTGTTACCTCGCTTGTCATACTCCTCTCGATATTACCCGAATAATCATCTTTATAGATCTGTCGATTGTTTAATTTTTGATCATCAATGTCAACAATTTTCATAAAATTGTTCAGTATACATACTAGTTCAAGAATTACTAGATTCCAATTTTTTTTTCATCCATTTTCTGTAAATAATTATAGCTAAAGCCCCTGAAGCACAGCTCCAAAAAACCGGCCATCTCAAATCATTTCCAATCATTCCAAGATATGAATAAATAGTTCCGCCTATCAGTGCAAAACCTATTATCTCTAGTATTTTTGTCATTACGTCTAACTATTATGTAGTTTATTCAAAAAGATATATTATTTTGTGATTCAGGTGAGGGGTGGACAAATATCTTCTCATTATTTTGATGTTCATGATTGCCGGAATGATCATTGCTGTTACTAGAGCCCCTCCTGTTCTTGGACTCTTTTATGCCATGCTTGGTGGTGCTATAATTATAATCATCTACGGAGCTATGAAAAACAGAAGAGAGCACAATGAGAAGAGACGTGAAAATCGAAGATCTAAAAAATAAACTTAAAGATCTAATCCAAAAGAACCTGCAATATCTGAAAACGTTTTGTATGATTCGAGATACTGTCTTCCTTTTGGTGTAATGACAAAGGCATGCTTTCCATCATATTCTATTTTGTTGATTAATTCTGCACCGGTTAAATTTTCAAGGAATTTGGAAAGTCTAGAATGTGATAGATTTGCTTTCGTAAGAAGTGAGGTGGTCTTAATTCCTTCTTGGCCAGATTGATCAGTTGCAATTAGTAAATCTGCTACGATCTGCATACTAGTCCTATATCCTACCATATGTTAGGCATCATTAATCGGTGATATAAGAGTATTACCCATAATTTTGCACATATTAAATAGAATTTGTCTTTCCTTAGTGATATGTCAAAAGAAGCATCGATCCCATGGATTAGTGATTTTTTGGGAGTGGCATATCGATATTACGATTTAAGAATGAATGTGGTTCCACTATTTTCAGAACGAAAACAAGCAGTAAATCTATGGCATGACACAATACATTGGTGGAATGATCATTCAATTAAGATTCGTTTTGTTGAAACTGATGACCAGTATTGGTTTGTTATGGGTGGAGATTCAACCAAGCCTCAAACCAATAAATCCTTTTTTAAAGTTTTAGATAAATCCACAAATTATGAACGTTTCAAAAAAGGACATGATGGAGAAGCTTATCTAAGATTAGGAATATATACAAAAAAATTCAAAAACGATGCAAAAGATGATGCCGTTTGTAACTGTAGTCACATTAAAGAAGATCATGAATTAGAACGTGATCAAGATGCTTGTCTAGTCAAAGAGTGTCAATGTAAAAAATTTGAAACTTTTCAGGTAAATCTATTAAAAAAGAAAAAAACAATTACAGACATTAAATTTCTACAAGAAGATGAAGTGAAAGATGATCCACTCACATGGAATTGTCTTTATATCAACAAATATAAAAAAATGAATTGATTCTATAAAATAAAATTGTCTAGCTATTCATCTGATAAATTTACCCTTACATGTTCTCCGGGGTAGAATTCAGAAATTTTTTTAGAATAACATTTACCACATAATGTTCCATTAATTTTCCATTCCTCCATGGGAATATACTTAATTTCCAATGAATTATTGCATAAAATGCATTTTTCTTCTTTTTTCAAACCATCCTAGTTTTTTTGTTCTATATAAAAATCATTTTAGATGTTTTACTAATAATTTCAATTAGAGAAATCATGTTAAATATTACTATCTTGTAGAAAATATACGGTAGAATGTCTGGCCAATGTAAACCTCCTGCAAATTTTTACTTGGTTAGACCTCTACCGTTTAAGCAAAAATAATTGATTATGCTAGATTGTTTATCAATTTTTTAATACTCGCAATTTCATCTTCTTCCTGTATTATTTTTTTATCTACTACTCGAAGCATTGCATCATTCCAGACGTGGTGTGAGAAGAAATTATGCTTGGTATTTGCTATTTCCATTTCATCATCTACTACCGTATCTTCAAGGAATTTTGTGACTACTGTATCAGCCAGTTTTAAAATTCTACTATTTAGCTTAAAGATTCTAAAAATTGGTTCTAATTTTGTAATGTCACTTTTAAAATCACCCTTTGTTTCTAAGATATTTTTATGTAAGATCCGAAAATACACTGCTACAAAAAATAAGGTGGCATATCGTTTTGTTTTATGCCCTCCTCTCTTGCCATACTTTAAGGTATTTTTGGCAAACTCTTTTACAAGATATGGGTATAGCAATAGTCTGTACTCATCTTCAAGTTTTTCATTGAAAACATCATCATACTTACTTCCACGAGGTAAAAATTGTGCTGGTGAGCTATAAGATTCTGTAGGTCTTTGTTCTATTCCAGCCACTAAAGCTTGAATGGCATCTTTTGCAACAATTACCTTTTTGTGATTATCTGGTAAATATTTATTATAAATTACATCTCCTATTAATTCAGATTGTTGTGATTTAGTTTTTGAATCAAAAGATCCCGCCTGAATTTCATAAAAGTAACCAGAATTTTGTAATTGGGATTTTATTGATTTATGGAAATCCATTAATGATACAAGGTCTTTGCCCCTAACAGAATTCTGCGAATTTCTGTATTTTGTAATATTATTTTGGTCTTCTTCATCATCAGCTCGAATGATTGTGACTGTTATACTGCCATCCAAATTATGCGTGCGTTTAGCACGATCAACAATTGAATTTGATGTTTGAGCCCCATTTACTATTTGTGGGGCATGTAATAATATGGAATTATTCCCAATTTCTTCAAAGTTACTTACTACAATTGTAATTCCATTATTATAATAGAAGAACTTGTCAGGTGCATTCTGCAGGGTTTCTCTAATGCCTTTGTTTACAGTAGTTTTAAACTGCATCCACTGTCTAATGTTAGACTCAAAGACATAGTCCCTATTTTTAGAGATAAACTCAGTTAATTCCCTTAGTTTCAATATGCCTAAAATAGTATTTTCATGTCCTAGCATTTTTTCCAATTTTATAGCAGATTTTTTGCCAGCTGCTGGTTTTTTTATTCTACTCCACAATCTTTGGATGATTTCTTCTATATCGATAATCTCAAAATATTTTTCATTTTCATATTCTACTTCCTGATCCGTTACATAGCAACATTCCACCTTCAAATTTTTATCACGTATCTTGGTAACTAAATGTGCTAATTCAGGACGCATCTTAGTAACATCACTTTTGAGTAGTCGTTTAACATCTTCTTTGAATTTTGCAATAGCCTCCATAGAGTGTGATGTTCCATATTTTGACTGGAATAGTCTTATCTTGTTATCAGAAAAATCAACTGGAAGGTATGCATCAATGCCTAGATCATTAGCCCCATCAACTATAGCATCAGCAGCATCGTCTTCTGTTGCTTCATAAACTCTTGTTAGAACCCAATGAAGAAAATTATGACCTTTTTCAACTTCATTTTTAGCACACTCTGCATTTTCTTTTATACTATCTCGAATATTTTTTGAAAATCCCTCCAATGGTTGGTTACCATTTTCTTGAACTAGAATAGAACTTGAACCAGGAATGTATCTTAGTAACCCCCTACTGTTTATTTGTGTCAACTTATTTCTTCTAAAATACTCTCTATTTAGAAAAGCGGGTAATTACATAATAACTCAAATCTTTGGAGGTGAGGAAGGGATTCGAACCCCTATCGATAGGCTTTGCAGGCCCACGCATAACCACTCTGCCACCTCACCGTATTCACAGAAACGAGTTATTCACAATTAAACTCTTTAGATCAGAATTTGGTAAAAGGTTTGGCTGCAAGTTTAATATCCTCGCCTCTAACAGTTTTTCTTCCAGCATGTGATGACATATCGACTGCGCTTTTAGCAATAGCAATAGCTACCTCTTCTATTATTCTCCTCAATTCGTCCGCTGATTCATCACTTACTCTATGCGCTCCTGATTTTTTTAAAATTCTATACATGGCAGATAATCCTAGCTCAGATGATTTCATTACATGCATTTTTCATGTAATCGATTAAAGACTTTGTGTGAAAAAATCCTACTAAGGAATCGATTTATACAGACTATTTTAGGTAGCTTTCATTTGGTGTAATTATGAACTGGTTATTTGATTCACACATACATCTATCTGATCCTGAATATGATTCTGATATTCCATATATCATAAAATGTATGAAAAAAATGCATATCAGGGCATGTTGTGTTTCCGAAGATCTACTATCCTCCAAAAAAACAATAGATCTTTCAAAGAAAACTGACCTAATTTTTCCTTTTGTAGGAATCCATCCAGGTAAAGCTGATGAAAAACTAGAACCTATGCTGGAATTAATTAATCAGAATATTAGTGGTATTGCAGGTATTGGTGAAATAGGACTAGATTCTACCTATGTTTCGTCAGAATTAGAATTTCAAAGACAAGAACAGCTCTTTAGAGGTCAACTAGCAATTGCTGAAAAGATACAAAAACCAATTTCTATTCATTCTAGAAAAACTCTTGATAAAATTTATGAAATTATTCCCTCATACTCTATTAGAGGAATGGTTTTACATTGGTTTGATGGAAGCAAGCAGCAACTCACAAAAGCCATGGACTTGGGATTTTTTGTCTCATTTGGACCCCTATTGGTTTATGCAAAAGATAAACAAGTTTTGTTATCAAAAACAGAAATTAATAGAATCCTCGTAGAGACCGATGGGCCAGTAAAATTTTCAAGATGTTTTGCATTAAAGCCTGCACAAGTGAGTTTTATCCCAAGCATAATATTTTGTGCCTCAAAAGTATTGAGAAAGTCATATGATGAACTCTCTGCCATCTTAGAAAAAAATTCAAACGACTTTCTAGGTATATAGGTATAAAAAACCCCCATTGATAACCGGATGAGTGAATAGAATAAAAAAAATTACAATGGATATACTAGAAGATAACAAAGAAAAATTTGGTATTGATTTTCTTGAAAACAAAAAAATTTTAAATGAAATTTCCATAGTTCGCTCAAAAGGATTAAAAAATGAATTAGCAGGATATATTACCAAATTCATAAAGCGTGAAATTCGAGAAAAAGAAGAGCAATTATTAAAAGAAAATCAAATGGAAAAGGAAGAAACAACTACTTATGATCAACCTATCACCACTAATGATGAGAAAACACTTCCAAAGTTAGAAATAACATCACAGAATGAACCTGAAGAATTTTCTTAGCCTATAGTGTAAGATTAATTTTATCCAAATAATGGAATTTACAAGATGATCACAGTAAAATTTTTGGGCGGAGCAAAAAAATCATTTTCCACTGACCATATTGACATTGAAAAAAATGATCTTACCTTAAAGCAGCTCCTTGATTTTTTAATCGAGAATAAACCTAAAAACAACAACAAACTCGATGTAAATAATCTATTAATTGCCATAAACGGAATTGATTCTTCAGCAATAGATGGACCATTAACTAATTTAAAAAATGGGGATGTTATTAGCATAATTCCCATAATACATGGGGGCTCTTCTAAAAGAATTCAATTCAAAATTTCTAATTCATACATTGAATTATTTGATATCAAAGCAAATCAAAAACTAAACATCAATTTTTTAGACGACCTTAGACTAAAATTTCCAAATATAATAATTCAAGCGATATCATCAAACTACATACTTGGTAAATCACACGCACAAAAAATTATTGCAATATCACTAATGGCCAAACAAAATGATACCCTCCTTTCAAAAAAGATTGAGACAGATATTTTATTGCGATTTGCTGGTACTACTCAAATTAATGATGCGATAAAACGAGTGGGAATAAAAAATGGAGGTGATTTTATAATTATTGCAATTGGTAAAAAAATACAACTTGATAGATTATTCAGAGATATAGAATCCTTACTGAATACAACCCCTCTATCCAAAAATAACCAAAATTTTTTGAAAAAAAAATTTAACATCACAGAAAAACAGATGGATGCAATAATTTCTAAATCCCAATTAGAAGACTTGCTTGCAGAAAAAGCAGCAATTTTAATCTGATAAAGAACGTTTTGTTTTTTCTACGCTTAGGATATTGTTATTTCGTATAACTGAAACTCCTGCCTCATCTCCGATTATCTCAATCAAAATAACCCAATCTGGGCTATCTAGGGAAACCTTATTTGAAATATTTTTTGCTATTTTTGATATAATTTCGTCAGAGGAAACTTTTGAATTTCTTTTTTCTATAGTGATTCTATAGCTATCTTCTGACTTGATAACTCCTATTTTCTTTAGAATCTCATCTTCTATTTCTTTGATATTAGTTTTACAAACTCCTTGAATTGGAATTATTCTTAGACAGTATCTAATAGACCAAGGTTCATCAAGAATTTTTTCTCTAATCTTTTCTATAGATTCAATTGGATTTAGACTAGTAATGCCAGTAAGAATTCCAGGCATGCTTGAAATGATAATTTTAGGTTCTTGGTCTCCTAACTCAATAAGAATTCTCTTTATTTCCTCACTAGCCTCTTCTTCAAAATGACGTGGGCATGTAATAATTAAATTCAAAACAGGTTCATAATCTCCTCTTTTGATATAATTCCAGGTCTTAAGACCTTCAAATCATTATTAATTTCTACTACTGTTGATTCTCCTTTACTTGAAATTATTCCTCCATCTACAAACAAGTCATATCCTGAGATGTTTCTAATACATTCTTCAGGGTCTCTAAATGATTGAGAACCAGAAATATTTGCACTAGTTCCAACAATTAACTTGCATTCTTTGAGAATTGACAAGGCACATGGATTATTAGGAACTCTTACAGCTATTTTATCATCAAGATTAAGAGATTGTTTTAATTTTTTATCTTTAAGTTTTAATACTAAGGTAATTTGTCCTGGCCAAAATTTTTCAGAAATCTTATCTGCCATTTCATCAAAAACGGCTATTTCAGAGAGTTCTCTTTTAGAGAAACCTAAAATGGGAAATAATTTTAAAGGGTCTCTGTTTTTTATTTGATAGAGTGATTTTATTGCATTTTTATTATATGGATCACAACCAATTCCGTAAACCGTATCTGTAGGAAAAACCACTATGCCTCCATTCTTCAAAGTTCTGATGGCGATATTAACCCCTTTAGAATCACAAGATACTCTCATTGTTTTCATTAATGTTAGAATGTTGGTAGGTTAGTAATATGTTAAGTACAAATTAGTAATATTATTATCAATTTTCTATGAGATTTAGAAACATACATGCATTCATTATCATCAACAAGCGGAAAACATTGGAGGTTGTATAAGATGACACTCAAATATCCTTATTAATAATTTGATTTTCAAAGCATCTAGAAACTATATGACAAGTAAATCATCTGAATTTGAAGATAATGCGTTTGAAGATGATTTTGATGACGATTTAGATAATTCTGAAGACGATGATTAAATTAGTAAACCAAAATTTTCTGCAAATCTACTAAAGGTTTGATATGCAACTAGAAACTCTCTTCCATTTGAACTAATTTTATATCTGAAAGCACCTTGAGAATCTACTTGTTCTAATAATCCTTGAGAAACTAAATTGTTAAGAATTTTTGAAATTCTTACATGAGAAACATTTGCCTTTCTAATAAGATAGGTAACAGTTGCTCCTTCCTCTGAATCCAAATCATCTCTAGCGGTGGATAAAATATCCCCAATAATTTTCATATGAGGTCTATACGCACTCACCAGTTTTGCCTCCATATTTGTATTAGTCATGGAATATGATAGTAATACGATATTGTTCAATATACTAAGAAGATAAAAGAAATTGACAATGTAATTTGTCCAATTTTTCCTTCTTCTGAACTAATATCATTCAGTGTATTTAGCCTTAGATTAAATCTCGGGATCAAATTTGATTTTTGTTAATGGAATCTTGCTTACTGGAATAAAGAGGGAAATTAATCCAGCAATTTTGATAGAAATAGAAACGTAGTACAATATAGATTCCGGAAAAACAAAAGAATACCATCCTAGAAATTCTCCTAACGCAAGACATGATAATCCCATTGCAACGAAAATAGTTCCTTTCTTTTTTCCTTCAAAATAAGAAAGAATAGTTTCAATTGCACCATAAACTAACAAAATAAATGATATCGATCGAAAAACATGTTCAATGTGAACAGTAGATACTAAGAACAGAGGAATAATCCCAATTGATCTTAAATATCTTGATTTGGGGAAAAACGATTTAATACTATGTGAGAATGCTATAAAAAAATATCCTACTGTTTGAATTCCAATTCCTAAAGTCTGTATCCAACGTTCAATCTGACCTTTTTGTAAAACAAAGTCCTCAGCCATGTATCCTGTCCATACAACAAAAAAACCAACACTGATGGACAAAAATGCAATTGATAATCTAAAGAGAGTAGCACTTCCAGTATTTTTGTAACCTATGTATGCAATAACACCAATTACAAGACCTACAACAAAACCAATTAAATTTAGAATATTTTCAAGTAAGAATTCCAATTACGCACATTATCCATTAAAATTAATTATTTTAACTTGATGAATCATTTAACTAGATGGTTAATCCCACTCATCTAGAGTTCCAGCAGATTCCCCCTCTGTACTACCTGAATAATCTCCTAAGATGTCCGAGTATTTTGCAACATTATGTGCAACAAATTTTACATATTCACCATAACTCATGTCTAAATTACAGTGTTCACATCTTACCACAGAAAAATCTGATGCAAGTTCAGCCCCCTTATCACATTTTGGGCACTTAATCTTCACATCTAACTTAGTATGAATTAATTATTATTGGTTTAGATTCAATAAAAGATAAAAGGAGTTTAGATATGCTGCTAGAATATGGGTAAGACCTGTACTAAATGCAAAAATCCAATCCCAGAAGACGAGGATTTAGACCCAAAAGCAGCAACATATCCATGCTGTAACCAGTGTTGGGCTGGATGGAAAGAATATCGGATAATGGTCATGAATGAGATGAGATTAGACATGTCCCTTCCTGATCATAGAAAGATTCTTAAAAAAAATGAGCAGATTTTTGTCGGAGTTAGAACGCCTGAAGGCGATGTTATAGATTTTTCTGATGAAAAAAACCGTAATCCAGAAGAGCCTTAGAACCCTAGGTGCTTTTTAGCATTTTCAGGAATTATCAAGAATATTTTCTTTTTTCTATTTTCATCTAAGTTAGAAATTATCCTATTAATAGAATTTGTAAGGATCTCTTTTTTTGAACTATCTAGTGATAAGAAGATCTCAAAAATTCCATCCAGATTGAAATTAATTAATTTTTGTGGAGCAGAACCTATTTCGTCAATATATTTAGAAAACATTAGGCTTCTTTGTTCTTCAGTAACTGTTGTTAAAACCTCAAGCCATGTTTTAAATAACTTGGAAAAATTTTGGAAAGGAATCGTTGGACCTGCTTCAAGGGCATTGTTAATTATTTCTCGTCTATCTGATTCTGTCATTGAGAAAAACTCTAACATCCTTTTTTTCAAGATCGGTGTTCGAAGAAAGTCTGGTAAATTTGCTAAAATCACTATTATGTTTCCTGCATAGTTTGGTTCAGACATTATTACAACTTGTAAAAACTGGATATTAAAATGCTAGAGTGATAATTTAGCTTAAATAACCATCTCCACGCTCTGACATGTATGCCTTCGACAGTTGTAGTTGGTGGTTTCTTTGGAGACGAAGGAAAGGGAAAAATAATTTCCTACCTTGCTTTGAAAGACAACCCTTCTATTGTTGTACGAGGAGGTGCAGGACCTAATGCAGGTCATACTGTCAAAGATGGCAATAGAACATACAAAATTCGAATGTTGCCAAGTGGATTTTTAAATAAAAAATCTAAAGTAATGATCGGACCAGGAGTAGTAATTGATCCAGATGTTTTACTAAAAGAAATAAAAGATTTTGATGTTTCAAATAGAGCCTTTATTGACAAAAACTGTGGAATTATAGAACAAAACCACCTCGATGAGGATTCTAAAGGAAGACTAAAGGAAACAATCGGTAGTACAGGTTCAGGAACAGGACCTGCTAATGCCGAAAGAGCTATGCGAACTTTAAAGTTAGCAAAAGACATTAAATCACTTTCTGCTTACTTGGGAGATATTCCAACTGCAGTTAACACTGCTCTTGATTCTAATGAGAATGTTCTAGTGGAAGGTACCCAAGGAACTCATCTCTCTTTATGGCATGGCACTTACCCATATGTTACCTCAAAAGACGTTACGGCTTCAGCAATTTGTTCTGATATTGGATTGGGCCCAAAGAAGGTTGATGAGGTTATAGTAATCTTCAAGTCGTACGTGACAAGGGTAGGCACGGGACCAATGGATAATGAACTCACGCCTGAAGAGATATCAAAAAAAGGTTGGGCTGAAGTAGGCACTGTGACTGGTAGGCAGAGGCGTGCTGCAGAGTTTGACTTTGATTTGGCTAGGCGAGCCATAATGCTTAACAGCGCAAGCCAGGTTGCCATAACTAAATTAGATGTTTTATTTCCTGACTGTGCGAATAAAACTTCATTTGATGCACTTGACAATGACGCAAAATCATTCATAAAAAAAATAGAAGAGAGCCTAAACGTTCCTGTTACACTCATAGGTACAGGCCCTGATGTAAATGATGTAATTGACATTCGAAAATAAATTAGCCTCAATTTTTTTGGTTAAGTTTAATTTAGTTAAACTTTACAAAGAGTTGTGGACAAACTACCTACATACATTCAAGTTGATTCACCATTAGAATTTTCACGACTAGTTTGTGCACTAGAACGAGTTCCACGCGTATCATTCCTTCATGAACACGAAGGTAAAGAAGTTCTTTCTGTTCAAATGGATTTACTCAAAGAAAAACCAATAATCTACTATACGCCTGTAGATAACAAAGGTCACTATCTTTGCTATGAATTCAAATCAGGAAAGGAACTTTCCTCAGTCGTAAATTCAACATCAGACGCTGCTCGATTATACTCTCCCATAGTGAAAATAAAGACTCTTCCTAATAATCTAAAAGGAGGGAATGGTTCTGAGGAGAAATACCACCCAATTGAACTCGAAGATCTTGCCAGTCTTGCAAAACTGAGTTATGGTTTTGAAGATTCTCCATTTCCACTATTTACATTCCCATGTAATGGAAAATGGTTAATGGGGGTTTTCATGAATTTTAATGAAGAGGGGGCATCTTATTTTTGCCACGTAGTTTTGAATAAGAATCCAGAAAAACCATTCCTAAAATACTCTACAAATAATGGAACAGAGCCATCATTTGTTGAAAGTCCACAAGAACACGGGTATTCGTACATCAAAATAATAAAATTAAAAGAGACCCATCCTTTGGTCAACTATGGCGACCTTCAGAACTAGGATAAATAAAATAGCAAATAATAAAGGCAAAGTTATTCTTGCAAACGATTATTCAAATTCTACAAGAAATTTAGAGGCAAAAACAACCAAAAACATTAAAACATTAAACAAATTCCTCTGTGGAATAAAATTCAATTTTCATCTATTGTTACCGCTAGGATTTGACCAGATAAGTAAGATTAACAAACTTGCACACAAGTATGATCTTCAAACAATTGCAGACATTAAATTAAATGACATTGGCAATACAAATAAAATAACTCTTGAAAATCTTTGGAAGGCAGGTTTTGATGCTGTTATAGTTAATCCAATTATGGGATCCAACGCTTTAAAAAAACTTGTATCTTTAGCACATGAAAAAAATAAAGGAATTATTACGCTTTGTCATATGAGTGCACCAGAAGCAAAACTATCCTATGATATGAAAGTAAAATTAGGCAATTCCAAAACACCAATTCCACTTTATCAATTATTTTTAAAATCATCACTTTCAAACAAAGTTGATGGAATTATTGTTGGAGCAACATACCCAAAAATTATCAAATATTGTTTTAAAAAATCCAAAGGCGGTTTGAATATTTACTCACCTGGAATTGGAGCTCAGGGTGGAAAAATTAGAGAAGTTCTTCATGCTGGAACTAATTTTCTAATAGTTGGCAGAACCATTCTTAATGCTAAAAATCCTGCTAGTATAGCAGAAGAGTTTCAAAAATTAAGTATTTCTAAATAATTTATTTGCTTTTGAGAGAATATTTTTGGCATTCTGATAAGTTACCTTTTCTAATGCATTCTCATAGTCTAGCCAAGTATAATCTAAATGCTCGTGAGAAACATTTACTGTATGTGTTTTTGTTTTGGCTAAAAAAAATACAACCTCCTTTTGAATCAATTCTCCCTCAAATTGGAAATTATAATTAATTTTTTCTTCAAAACCTTCAACAAATTCTAAATCAGAAATTCCTGTTTCTTCTTTTGCTTCTCTTACAGCTGTTTGATGGAGAGTTTCTCCTTGTTCTATTTTTCCTTTCACAAAATCCCAATGACCTGTAGGGTAATTCAATAGCAGGAAACGATTGCCATCAGGCTTTTCCATACACACTACTACCCCTGCAGATCTTTCTTTTTTCAAAGTCAGATTCCTATGATTTGATGTTATTATTGTTATTTTCCCATTCTTCGTTTTCTTTTTTGAAATGTTCTTATAGCTCGCATCAAGTCAATCTTTCGAAATTCTGGCCAATAAATATCCATAAAAACCAATTCGCTGTAAGCACTCTGCCACATAAGAAAACCACTTAATCGCTTTTCCCCAGAAGTACGTAAAATCATGTCAGGTGAGGATTGTGGTAAATGTGACGTGTAAAGATTTGATTCAATTTCTTTTTTATCTATTTCATCAACATTAAGGGAACCATTCTTTATTTTCTCACCTATCTTTTTGACAGCATCCACCAGCTCATTTTGTCCACCGTATGCGATTGCAATATTTAAAAAGTGATTTTTATAATTTTTTGTTGTATCATCTAATCTACGTAATACATCTTTGATTGGTTCTGGGAGAATCTCAATTTTTCCAATAGCTTTTACTCTCATTTCATTTCGATGAATTCTAGGATCATTGTAAAGTTTTTCGAGTCGATTTTTTATCAAACCATATAGAAACTCTAATTCCTGGTCTCCTCTATCCAGATTCTCTACTGATAGAACATAAAGCGTTATAATTTTAATATCAAATTCTTCACACCAGTCCAAAAGATTTTCTACAGCATCAGCTCCTTGCCAGTGACCATTTTTAGAAACCATCAAATTTTTTTTAGCCCATCTTCTATTCCCATCAAGTATAATTGCTACATGATTAGGGATGTCCCCATCTCGGATTTCTTTTTCTAATTTTTTAGAGTAGATACTGTATAATCCGGATAAATGCATGACTAGTTTTTTTATTCCGTTAATATCTCTCCACCTTTATGTTTCCTATATCTTCGAAACAATAAGGTGGCAGATATCAGTGTTATTACTAATCCCACCAATAACATAGGTATTAGAGTAAATGGACTTTCATCGTGGATTAGAATATTTGTAAATTGTGCTACTGTTGGATAGATTGCACCAAGAACAATTAACCTAAGCACATCGCTAATCTTTTTCAAACTTCCTCCTAACCAATTACTAAGTAAAATTCCTCCAAAAATAGCACCAAGTCCTATCCACAAAATTGGTAGCACTCCTGAAATAAATTGTCCAACAATGATCTTATTTGTGATTACATCAAACCATTGCATATTTGTATTAATAATTTGTTCTTCAACAAGTGCTATTCCAGCAGGAATAGATGCAAGCATCAAAATTATTCCTGTAACCATTGTAAAAACTCTAATGAATCCTGCAGGCGTTGGTTTTGACCATTTTTTCAAAGTCTTATCAACGTCAAACGCTCTGATGAGAAATGCTCCTCCAAGAATGCTAATCAAAACAGCAAAAATCTCTTCAGTATAACCAAAAATAGTAGCAATTCCGCCAATCAAAAGTAAAATTCCTGGAAGACCAAGAAAGAATTTTGAATACTTTGAATCATAAGCAATCATCTTCAAATATTTTCCAAACACTGCGTAGGAATATTCTACACTTCTACTAACTTTCATCACTACTCTTTGCACTGAGATAATTGGTAGTACATTTTGTATGATTGGGATTACACTTTCATCATCTTCACCATCTGAAACAATTACAGCTCCATTTGCTGAAAATTTTTCTAAAACCTGTTTTACCTCCCTTACAATTTTTTCATCAGCCTGAACTCCTCGATCCTCAACTCCTGCCACTGTAATAATTTCAGTTTGATAGCCTTTACTTACCAAATCTTCGTAGGTTTTAACGGCATAAAAAATCGAATTGGAATCTGCATCTTCTGGATCCTCAAGTGCTAGTCTTTGGGCTGCTTCAATACAAGCGTCTCTTCCAACTACAGGAGTAACAATTCCTGTTTTTTCACCTACATCATTATCTCTATCAACACATATGACTAGGAGTCTATTCGCGGTAGAAGCATGAATGTCCTTTTCGAGTTTATCAGGTTTTTGAGACAACATTATACTATTACAAAGTAACTTTTTAACGATTCCCTACTTTTCTAATTATTAGAGTTCGGTTTCTAGGTTAGGAGGTAAATTCTAAGGTCTTGTATCATCTGAAGCAATAGCTAGTGATTCTGAATCTTTTCTTAACGAATCAATTTTTTCAAAAATATCTTGAATTTCCCCCGATTCATTATTTTCATTCATTATTGTCGCTACTACAACAGTCTCTCTAATTTGTGAATTAAATTTTTTAAGAGACTCAATATAATTCAGATAACTTTCATGCCATTCTTCTGGTGCTTTACTTTCAACAAGTTGTATTATTTGAGAATTTACTTGAGAGGATGAAATCTCGGCAATTTCTATATATTCTGTTGAATTAATTTTTCCATTTAGCATATTTTGGAATTCTTGTTCAACTTCTGTTTGAAGAGTAAAATGAATTTCTTTTATATTATCTAAATGAGATTCAAAATCTGAAACTATAATTTTATTTTCAATATTTTGTGGAATTAACCACACAAGAAAACTTGCTGCAGTTATAGCTGCTAATATCACTACAGTAACTGCAATCCCTTTTTTTGTTGCCAATTAATTATCGTAAATTCAAAGATGCTTATAACTGACTGTAATTATTCTAACTTTTACCATTTTTTCATAAACGTATTAAAATCATAAATCTAAATTAAATCTGTCATAAATTTAGTACAATTTTTTCACTTTCTATGAAATTTATTCGAAAATATGTTTGGAAAGCAATCATTAAATTTACACTCGTCTAGTGTATAGTTAAAATTTCTTTACAGACTCTTCCTAAATAGAACCTATCATGTGATTGGTTATTATGGTACAAGCATACTGCGTTAAATGCAGAAAAAAAGTTGAAATGAAAGATCCAAAAGAAGTAAAATTGAAAAATGGACGACCAGCTGCAAAGGGAACTTGCCCAACTTGCGGAACTAACGTTTTCCGAATAGGCAAAATTTAAACCCAGTTTTCTTTTTTACACTAAACCCATATAGGGTGACGTGTCGATATTATTTTCGATGACAAAAGTGGAATATGAAGCATTGCTTAAACGTATTCAAGATAAGCTTACTGAAACTAAAAAAGGAGCAGACAAGAGATTTGAATTGCCACCTGTAGATATCATGTGGGAAGGCCAAAAGACATTTTTTAGGAATTTTTTAGATTTTTCTAAAACGCTACGTCGTGATCCAGAAAAAATTCTTCAATATCTTTCTAAGGAATTTGCCGTTCCTGCAGAAAGAATGGGTGAAAAAGCCATATTTATTGGAAAAAGGGATCCTGAAGACTTTACACGCTTATTTCAGATCTATCTCAAAGATTATGTAGAATGTCCTACATGTAAAAGTCCAGACACTAAGATAGAAAAAGAAAAACGAATTTCATTTTTGATATGTGAAGCCTGCGGTGCAAAATCTCCACTTAAAGGTAAATATGCTTAATGCTATTTTCTGTTCGCATTACAAATTATCAAAATAATTTAATGTTAAACATATGCGATGCTCCTTTACTAGGAAAAAAATTAGTTGAGAATAAACTCAAAATGCATATTAGTGAAAGTTATTACGGTGAACGTCTTGTAGAAAAAGACGAAGCAGAAAATCTTTTAAAAAAATCTTCGTCAATTAACATGGTTGGAAAAGAAACAATTTCCTTATCGGTTAGTTTAGGAATTGGTTCACATCAAGGAGTAAAAGAAATCAGTGGTGTTCCTTTTCTAATTGTTTTCAAAATGTAAAGCACCACAATTATATATAAAATAAAATCATTTTTTTTGTGGGAAAACGTCAAGTCAAAAGTGAAAGCGAATTAAAAACAATTCGTTTACCTGAACAAGGTGAACTTTTTGGCAGAGTACTAAAAATGCTTGGAGGTGAAAACCTCATTGTAAAATGTTCTGATGGCATTACTCGAAGAGGTAGAATTAGAGGAAAACTAAAACGCAAAATTTGGATTCGTGATAATGATATTGTAATAATTGCTCCATGGGATTTCAAAGAAAATGAAAGAGGAGATATTTTATGGAGATTTACTTTGCCACAAGTCGATTGGCTAAAACAAAATAATCACATTCCAAAGGATTTCTAAACATATGGGAAATCAATTTTACTTAGTACAAGAATTGAATCATGTTGTCTGATGAATTAGATAATAAATTAGAATCTAGAATTGAAAATAAACTAGCTCAAAAATCAAAACGAAAGAGAACTTTTGATGGTTTTAAGAAAAATAAGGTAGTCAACGAAGTTTTAGATAAACCAACAGTTATGGAATTATATGATTTGATTAAATCCAAAATAATATCATATATCAACGGAGTTGTTAAAGCAGGAAAAGAGTCTGTTGTATTCTGGGCAGTAGATGAAAATAAAAAGGATATAGCACTAAAGGTGTATCTTGTAAGTACCGCAAATTTCAAAAAACGTGCCCCCTATCTAGTTGGCGACCCACGTTTTTCCCGAATAAAAAAAGGCACAAAAAACCTAGTATATCTTTGGGCACAAAAAGAATTCAGAAATCTATCACTTTGCTATGAAAAAGGTCTTCCTGTTGTTAGGCCAATCCATGTAACTAAAAATATTCTAGTTATGGATTTCATTGGAAAAAATGGTGCTCCTACAAAAACTCTTTTGGAATCACAGGTAGATCAACAAGACTATGAATCTGCTATATCATTAATTAGAAGGCTCTACAAAGAGGCCAAACTAGTACATGGGGATTTTTCTGAATATAATATCTTCAAAACGGAAAATGGCTTGCTACTTTTTGATCTTGGATCTGCTGTAGATCTACGACACCCTAATGCAAACGAGTTTCTTAAAAGAGACATTAATAATATCACAAAATTCTTTGTAAAACGAGGCCTGACTGTTGCAAATCCAGTTGATGTCTTGATAAAGGTAATAAAATGAGCTTTGAAAAATTAATTAGAATTCCAGAAGATAGGATAGGTGTACTTATTGGTAAATCTGGTCAGACAAAGTTAAAAATCGAACAAACTTGCTACGTAAAATTAGAAATTAATAGTGATACAGGCGAAATTCTGATCAGCGGACTAGGAAAAATTGATGATATACAACCATTTAAGGCAATGGAAATTGTCATGGCAATTGGTAGAGGTTTTTCACCAGAGACTGCGATGAGATTACTAAAAGGTGAAAATGCATTACATGTAATAGATTTGAGGGAGTTTGCAGGAAAATCATCTGCACAAGTTGAAAGGATAAAAGGGAGAATTATTGGAGAAGGGGGTAAGGCGAGGACAAATATGGAACACCTAAGTGGTACTAAAATTTCAGTCTATGGCAGAACTGTTGCAATTATTGGTTCACCAACGCAACTTAAACTTGCAGTTAACGCAGTTTCTTCTCTTTCTGATGGAAGTATGCATGGTTCAGTTTATAATAAACTTGAAACTGCTAGGAGAAAAGATAAGCTAGAGAAATTAAGATTATGGGAGAATCAAGATGTCTTCTAAAGGAACATTTGATCAAATTTCTCCAAGTGAATTTTTTTATAGAAATCGTGATTTAGCAGGATTTAGCAATCCCACAAGATCACTTTATACTGCTGTACGAGAGTTTGTTGAAAATGCTCTTGATGCATGTGACCAACAGGGAACACTTCCTGATGTACACCTATCAATAAAGGCAGTAGATCCAGAAAAACCTGACCCAAAACCATACATCCTATCTGTAAAAGATAATGGTCCAGGAATAGAATCTAAGCACATTCCTTTAGCTTTTGGAACCGTTCTCTATGGTTCAAAGTTTGGATTAAAACAAGCAAGAGGAATGTTTGGACTAGGAGCAACAATGGCAATCCTTTATGGTCAAATTACCACAAATAAACCAGTTTTTGTAAAAAGCTCAACTGATGGAAAAATTCAAGATGAATTTGAATTGATTTTAGACATACAAAAAAACAAACCTATAATATTAAAACACGAAACCCGAGATACTTCAAAACCTGGTCTATCAATTAGTATTTGTTTAGAAGGCGATTATGCAAAAGCTGGCGCAAAAATTCGTGATTATGTATATCAAACCTCGCTTATCACTCCTTACGCCACTATCACATTTGATGATCCTAAAGGAGAAAAATTCCGTTACACAAAAATTGTAAAGTCGATGCCTCCAGCTCCTACAATTATTAGTCCACATCCTTACGGCGTGGATGTTGAAACAATTAAACGCATGATAGGTGATTCAAAGTTTTCTATTCCAACTGTTGACAATAATACAATTGAAAAGGTTAAAACAGAATTAGGACTAAGAAAAAAAGAACTAAACTATACAGAAATTATGGATCGAGCTAAAAGGCGTTGGTCATCTTTATCACGCAACGTTCGAGTTGTAATTGCTGTTATGTCATTCCTTAAAATGGATTTTGGCAAATTAAGCAAAATTCGTATCGATGACATTGATGTTTCACGTAAAAAACTAACCTACTGGGATTTTGGAGAATCAAAATCTTTTACAATTGATATGGATCCTGAGACTGATTACTACAAACAGCTTACCAATACTGTACAAGGAGAAACATTAGTATCTTTCTTGACAAAACGATTTCAAAGAGTTGGTAGAACAACTGCAGAAAAATTTGCAGATTTTGCAGGCTTTAAACCAGAGAAACGAATTGGAACTATGACAAATGAAGAACTAGTAAAACTAAGTGATTCTTTGCAAAAATTTCCCACTTTCTTATCCCCTGATCCAAGTTGTCTTGCTCCGCTTGGGGCTGAACCATTAGAAAAAGGAATGAAGGCATTTTTTAATCCTGATTTTATTTCTGTAATACAACGTGGAGCATCAGCATATTCTGGCTTTCCATTTGTAGTTGAAATGGGAATTGCATATGGAGGTGATATCCCACCAGGAGGGACAAAGGTATATCGATTTGCTAATAGAATTCCATTACTTTATGATGAAGGAAGCGATGTAGTGTTAAAAGTTGTAGAAGAAATAGATTGGAGTAGATACAAAGTCAAGGGAGACCCCCCTCTAGTGATAGTATCTCACATTTGTTCCACTAGAATTCCATATAAAACAGTAGGAAAAGAAAACGTTGCAGACAGACCTGAAATTGAACGAGAATTAAGACTAGCACTACAGTTTTTGTCACGAAAATTAGCTTCGTATATGTCAAAAAGAGGACTAGCTGAGATGGAAAAAAAGAAAGCAAATCTTTATTTAAAATATCTTCCACTTGTTGCCCAGTTCTGTACTGAGCTTGCAGGTAAACAAAAGGAACCAGATTATAAAAAAATGTTAAAGGAGGCAGTATCAATTGAAGCCGAAACCTAAAACACCACCAAAAAAATCTACGGAAGAAAGAAGAAAATCTCTTGTTCAACTTTTAAAAAATAAAGGAACTGAAATCTATGAGGATCTAGAAAAAGGAAAATTTCCTTCTTTTTCTGTTCCAAACAGATCAGTAAGTAACATAGTATATGATACAAAATTACGACAATACGTGCTTGGCTCTAGTGCAAGTTTGAGAAGCTCTAGAAATATGTCACAACTTCGCTCATTTACGCAGTTGATGTGGTTAGCATTTTTTGCAAACCGATTAGTTAGTGAAAAAAAATCATCTACACTTCGAGATATTTATTATTCATCACAAGCGTTTGCAGTTGACTTTGAAGATCAGCCTGAATCAGATAACATTATTGTAGATTTAGAGGCTGTTTTGACTAGACCACGAGAAGATCTACATATTTTTCCTGAAGAGAGAAGCAGTGTTTTTGGTGATCTTACAATTGAGTATACTGTTCCAGGTTATGAAGGAAAAAGATCAAACCTCTCAGATCATCCTGATGGGTACTTAATTGGGCCAAGTCTGAGCAGTTGTGAACTTGTTGATACCAGTGCTGAACTAGTTATTGCAATAGAAAAAGGTGGATTATTTACACGATTTGTAGAAGAAAAGGTAGACAAAAAATTCAAAGCAATAATTGTTGACACTGCAGGACAAGCTCCAAGATCCACAAGATATTTACTAAAAAGATTACATGATGAAATGGGTTTACCTGTAGTAATTTTAACTGACGGAGATGTTTATGGAGAACATATTGCCATGGTAATAAAATCAGGATCTGCAAATGCTGCACATCTAAGAGAACTGACAGTACCTGATGCTAAATGGCTTGGTGTATGGGCATCTGATATAGAAAAATACAAACTACCTACTATCCCAATGACTGAATCCGACATCAAAAGAATTACTGATTTACAAAAAGATCCTAGATATCAAGAAGGTAATTGGAAAAAACAGCTTGAAATTTTCCTCAAAATAAAACGAAAAGCAGAACTTGAAGCATTTTCAAAATATGGACTAACAAATATTACTGATAAATATCTTCCAGAAAAACTAGAGTTAGCAAAGAGTCTATAGTTTTTTTATCCGTAGTGTAAGGACGCCATTTCTATACTTGAAGTCATGGATCTTCATTTCATTTGAACCTTCAATGGGAACTTCTTTTGAAAAATTACTCGAGCCACGAATGTACAGGATTCCATCAATTAGTCTAACCATTACTTTATCTTCAGGGCCAGGAACTTCGGAAACAAAGATAATTTCTTCATCTCCTTTGATAAGATCATACACCCAACTTTTAGTTTCTTGTTCCCGTGCAGCATACTTTGGTTTTTGATCTTTTGTCATTTTTTTGAGTACCCTTACCCAATAAATCATAGTAACAGCTGCAGCTCCTATTAAGATAAAACTAACAAAACCCAGACCTGAACGTTGGGACATTATGTAAACTATTCCTAGAAAAAGCATTACCATGATGGGAATAACATAGTTGAGTGATTGTTCATTTGAATAAGTTCCTTTATAACTTGCCAATTATGAAAACTTCTTTTTACCAAATATAAAGTATTTTTGATATTTATTACCAAAATTACTTAGGACAGTAATTGAAACAGAGTAAAAACACATCAAATGATATTTTTGTGAAAGGAACAATTATTGCAATTTTAATAACAATTCCATCATTATCGTCTTTTTTTATAGTATGGTATGTCTTAAATGATATAATTTTAGCAGCTATAATGGCTACTATAATTCACTTTATTGCTATGGGCTTCTCATTTAAGATCTCAAAAAAAATTTTCATTAAAAGATCATAATTAAGAAATTGAACTTTTATTACATCAAATAAATTTTAATCATTATGGATATTTCCAAAATAGAGAGAGATCTGATTTCAATAATCAAACTCAGTAGTATCCAAGCTAAGGTTTTTCTTTTGGTAGTAATGGAAGGTAAAATGATCGCAGAAAAAATCGGTAAAAAACTTGGCATTCCTACTAATGAAGCGTTATCTATTGCAAAACAACTAATCGAACTTGGAAGTTTAATAGAAATTTCTGAAAATGAATTTGAAGCTATGCATCCTAGATTCACTGCAGTGAATATGTATAGGAAAATGTGTGAAAGAGAAAAAATTGAATTCAAACGGAACGTAACAGTTGACAATATTGGAGTTGCATTGGAGAGACCTTACGAAGATGCAAGGGCTAAATATAACAAAAATTGAGGAGAAAATTGTGGAAATAAATTCTGAAACTTGTAAACACCAACCTGTGTATTTTGGGGCAGTCAACATTAACCTAAATGAGAGAACAATTGGTTCAGTAGATGTTTGGAGATGTGGAGTTTGCAAAAAAAAATTTTGTGAAGAAAAACAGCTTGGCATTGAATCAATTACTGATATTGTTGGAATGCCTAAAATTGCACCTGATGAAAAATGGTGTGTTATTGTTAGTAAATTTCAAACAGGAAAAGACAAGTGGAAATTAGCCAAAATAAAAGAAAGTGGCTCTATCAATTTTGAAACAGTTGATGAGAAAATCATTGAATTAAAAATCAAAAATTTTAAAATCGAAGATGATCACCATTGGAGTTTTCTAATTGATGATCACATAGGCAGAGCTGTTGAAATTTAGGTTTAAGAATGGACATTAAGGTGAACATCAGTAACATTCATGGAAGCCAAATGGCAGCTAAAATTATTGGCAGGTTTGAGATAGAAAATAACTTGTTTAAATTTACAGCAATTGCATTTGGAAGAATTGGAGGTCAAAACGTAGGAGTTAAAATTTCAAAAACCACTGAAAAATCCCTTGAAAAGTTAGGATATGATGTAGAAGAAGTCATAATGACTCTTCAAAAAAATTTGTTACAAGGAAATTTATCACTCCCAGAGGGATTAAAAAGAGACACTTTTGTTGATGATTAAAACTCTGCTTCAGATAGAGCCTTCTCACAATAGCATCCTCTTGTTTTTGGAATCTTATCTATAATTGAAGTAAGCAAATTCTTTGTTAATACAACATTTTTTGATAAGGTTTCCAATACTTCTTTTGCTGTTACAGGTTTTTCAGCCCATACATCATAGTCAGTTATGCTAGATATTGAAACATAACAGATTTGTGCTTCTCTGGCTAATTGGCACTCTGGAACAAGGGTCATTCCTATTATATCGGCATCTGTTGTTCTGAAGAATTTTGATTCAGCTTTAGTTGAAAACCTTGGTCCTTCAATGCAGACATAAGTACAATCCTTATGCATTGTTATTTTTTGATTTTGTGCAACTTTTAGAATTAAATCTTGAAGTTCGGGACAAAAGGGATCAGCTACTGAGATGTGAATCACTCTGCCATTTTCTGAAAAAGATCCGTCACGTGATTTCGTAAAATCAAGAAACTGTGAAGGTAATGCAAAATGTCCTGGTGCAAATTCTTCTTTTAGACTTCCAACAGCAGATGGAGCAATAATTCGTTTAACGCCAAGTTCTTTGAATGCCCAAATATTTGCCTTATAATTTATCATATGAGGAGGTATGGTGTGTTTTTTCCCATGTCTGGGCATGAAAGCAATTTTTCTATCTTTGAAATCTCCAATTGTAATTGTGTCAGAAGGTTTGCCATATGGTGTGTCAATTGAAATTTCATTTGTATCTTGGAGTAGACCGGAATCATATATCCCAGTTCCACCAAAAATCCCAATTTCTGCTTGGTATTTCATTAGTATTTCACCAAGGACTTGCAGTTGTATTTGTTAATTCCTTTCATGCCTCCAAGATCTACTAGTTCTATAATGAATGCAAAACCAGCAACTTTTCCGCCCATTTTTTCAATCAGCTTTGCAGATGCTTTTGCAGTTCCTCCTGTGGCCAAAAGATCATCGCAAATCACAACCCGTTGCCCTTTTTTCAAAGAGTGTTTCTGAATCTCAATTGTATCGCTCCCATATTCTATCTTATAGGAGATTTTTTCTGTTTTACCAGGCAATTTGCCTTTTTTTCGAATCAATATCATCCCTTTTTTGTAATGTAACGCCATAGCACAAGCAAAAAGAAATCCTCTAGATTCAATGCCTGCAAAAACATCAAAATCTTTTGTATGAAAATATTTTGAAAATTCATCAACAACATAAGAGATTGCTGATGGATCTCTTAGTATTGGACTGAAATCTCTAAACAAAACGCCTTTTTTAGGAAAATCTGGATACTCGTCAATTTTTTCTTTTAGATTCATCGGTATGGAATCTAATTATGTGGAATAAAAATCGTATCTACTATAAGAAAACTATTGTAAAAGTACCGTAGTTTCTGCTTCACTAAGAGAATCCACAGCTTTGATAGTATATGTTCCTGGAGGAATTTTATTATCTACTACCCAAATTGTTGAAAAATCACCCACGCCTGTTGACACAATAGTTAATTCTATAATCTCTTCATCAGTTTCTGAAAATATTGTAATAACGACCAGTTGGGAAACAGCAGCACCAAATCCTTTAAGTGTAACAATTTTTCCTCCAGTTGAAGGCACAACACTGTCCACATAGATATTCATTCCTTCTTCTACACTACCTTGAACAGTTATTTTTACATCATCAAAGTTAGGACCACTTTTTACATGAATTGTCCATGTTCCAACCTTAGATTCTATCGGAATTCTAAACGAACTCTCAGAGAAAATTCCATCTTTGTTAGTAAAGGCATCTTTGGTTTTGAAAACATTTCCATCTGGATCTATTAGTTCTATAGTTAAGAGCATATTTTTAGCTGAATTCCCAAGTATCAAAATTGACTCTCCTGGTTGATACGTATCTTTTGTTGTACGTGCCTTTATCTCACCAGACCCAGTCTGAAGTCCAACAGAGAAAACTTCAGATGTCTGTGCGTTTCCTCTAGTAAGTACTACGGTATACACCCCTGAACTATACCCATTCAAATCTAATTCATATTGTGATTGACCATCTGGTCCCAAAATTATAGTATCAGTAAACTTGTTCTTATCAGAAGGATCTACTATCAATAATGAAACTGTTGCAGATACCGGACCTTTTATTTCTAATAATGCATTCTCTGATGTTGAATAGTTGAGTTTATCGGATTTTACTATAATTTTCTCCTCTGGAAGTTCTCCCAAACCAACTATGACAATATCAATATCATCACCTTGGGACGCAAATAGCACATATGTTCCCTCAATTGATGATAGTAAAGTCGGGAGTTCTATATTCACTACCCCTGAGGAATCTATGTTCAAAAACCGTGAGTAAAATTCAGTTCCTTGAGGGTCTTCTACAACAATTTCTAATTCTTGATTTGGTTTTGCAGTACCATTAAAAATGATTGTTTCCCCAGGTTCAAATTTTATCTTGGTTGGAAGGATCTCTATTTTTTTTGATGATTCTACAGTCCAAGTTCGTAAAATGGTTTCAACCCCATCGGTAATCTCAGCAGTTTGTTTTCCTAAAGGTGCATTTACTGCAACTATTCCCGCATACTCCCATTTACCATTAAGATCTACATTAACTGCAATTGTTGTTACAATCTTATCGCTCTCATCTTTTATTGTAGCGGTAACAGTTTTTCCAGGTGGACCAGTTCCAGTAATTTTTACAGTTTCACCTCTATACACAGTAGGAGGTATTGCACTTATAGTAAGAGGTATATTTTCTGTTGTTGCGATTCCAGTTTCTCCTCCTAGTCTAAGACTGATTGCTTTTTCGTTTCCCATGGCATCCACTATTTTGAAATCTACTCTATCAGCTACTTGATCTTTAGGGACAGAGCTTGTAAACATAAAGCGGCCATCTCCATCTGTTTCAAATGAATCAATCTTTTTGTTACCTATGTAGAAATCAAGCTTATGATTTGCTGCAAAATTCTCACCAGTTACTCTCATACTTGCACCAACGCTAGGCTTTTCTGGGATTAATCGAAAAGAAGAACTCTCAAAGACACCAGTACCACTTTCAGAGGCTTCTATTTTAAATTCAGTACTTGGCAAATCTGAAGCAAGTGTTTTTCCAATTGCTATTTGTTGGTCAGTATCAGTAAGTGCCTTCCAGTTTATTCCAGGTTTTGGTTTATCAGTTTTTACACCAAATTTTACTACTTCGCCAGGTTGTACAGGACTTGAAGTTGTAAATACTATTACTCCTTCTGGTGTTTTTTGTCCTGTCCACCCTCTTTCAGTCTTAAACGATTTAAAGTTAGAGTCGCTGCCCAACCATATTCTAAAGGTATCAATCTCTGATGTGTTATCGTTACTGTTTTCAAATTCTATTATTGTGGTTTCCTCAAAACCTATACTTTTTGCTGTAACTAATTCTTCCTGAGAATAAAGTTCTGGTATAGTTGCCACTGCAAATATAGATACAATGAGAACTAGGAAAAGAAAACTTCTCCTCGAGGACAAATACATATTATTTAACAAATCACTTCCTCCAAATTAACCTTAACTACTTTTTGGATTTTTCATTTTTCTTAATTTGGAAGAAATTGCTAGTAAAGTAAATTAATAACTCATTGATCAAACTTTCGCTTGATATGTAATTTATCTAGATTCCCGCTTGAAATTAGATTTTGATGTTGGCGAATTCTTTCTGCAATTAACCTATACAGCGTTCTTAACTGATCCTTTGATTTATCAGTTAAAAAGTCACTTTCATTTAAAGCAATTTTTTCACAAATATACCTTGTAATTTCTTCATTGTTGAATTTGCCCCATCCTTCATCTTTATGTTCCATCCAGATTGCATTAAGATTCTCAAGAATTCCCTTCTTTCCCCTTGCTAAAACATCCTCTTTAGATAAATTGCTAAATCCTTCTCTTCTTAGCGTAATCTCGTATGTCTGGTTTACGGCATAAAGGTAATCTTCCATATGTAAATAATCCTCTATTGATTGTATTTGTTTTCCACCAGACTCAAAAAATATAGTTTGTACTTGAGAAAAATCATTTGCAGTCAACTGAGTAGAGATATGTTTTGATTCTTCACTGTTGTCAAGTAAGATGAACGTTTTATATCCATGATCTCGATAAAATATTGCAAGCGGTAATACTGAATTTTTACTATATGCAGCGACAACGTTTAGCGGATTCATTGATATGTTGGGATCTTCTAGAAATTTATCAAACGCATTTAGATACATCGCATCAGACATTGTTTCAACAATTATTACTGGTCTTGAATTAGAACCAATTTCTCTATCTACGATAGATTCCACTAGTCCTCTTGATAATCCATACAAAATCGGTGTGAGAGTTTCATCACTAGCATTCCAATAATCATAGTATATCTTGCTTAGGTGCTTTCTCTTATCAAGCTCAACTACTAGTAAATTTCCTGGAGTATAGTCAAATATCATGAAAGGAGAGTGGGTTGCATAAAGGACTTGGTTTGAGCCAGCTAAGTTCTTTAACAGATCAGAGATTCCTCGTTGTTGGGTGGGATGTAAGTTTCGTGCAGGTTCATCAAGCAGTAATATAGCCTCCTTAAGTTCTGCTCTTTGAGTCTCTGCAGCAAAATTAACTATAAAAGAAAATGTCCATTTGAAACCCTCAGCTCTTCTATTTAACAATCCTGTATTAGTCACTGTACCATCTTTATGAACATCAGAAATTACTACACTCAAGATATTTCCAGGATTGTATCTTAAATCAACATGTATTGGATCCCCTTTCCAGGCAGGATTAAGCCTTGTAGTTAATCTATTGCTTGCAGTATTGAGATACTTTATCAATTTTGATGGACTGTCATGAAACTCTTCTAATCCTTCAATATCTAATTCAGCTAAATAAAATAAGTTTCTAACAGTTTCTGCTTTATCAAATTCTTCAATAAACTCTATTCCTTCCGTTCTCTGCCCTTTTGATTCTTTGACGTATTCATTTAGATTGATATTTCCATAGATTTTCTTATAATCAGAAAAATAAACAAAACGTGGGTGTAGATATTCTTCAATAAAGTTTTCTAAAGCAGTAAGTTCTGTGGTTCCCACCAACATCTTATCAAAAGCAGCATCAACATTTTGGGAAACTTTTTCCCACTCTGAAATTATTTGTGGTTCTTCAGATGCTAAAACATGAATAGTGTTTCCAAATTCTCTCATTTGAGAATCAAAAATTTCTCGACTCTCTGGTAAAGATCCTTCAAAAAATGTTGTATCTAATCTTATTCTAATGTGATTAGGAATAGCTTCTATAAAATTTAGTATATTTTCTGCAAAATTTTCCCAAGAGTTTAATGCTTTATTTTCTTCGTTGCTTATTTTTATTGGACCAAAGTCGTATTGGGTTTTTTGTTTTTTATTGGTACGAAAAATTCTTAATTTTTTAATTTCAGGGATATTTGGAAATTTATCCTTAATCATTTGTGTTTCATTTATTGTTAGATCAAAATCTCCATCAGCAATATTTATCTCATTTTTTAACTCTTCAGACATCTCATCACATAGATCAAGACTAGAAACGTTCTCGTCTTTGTTCAATAATATAAGACCCTGCAAGATTGTTGTTTTTCCACTTTCATTTCTTCCAACAAATGCTGCCAAGTCTCCTACTTTGATTTCCCCAGAATCATGAATGCAACGGAATGCACGAACTCTAAATTTTCTTAGTCTCATCCTAGTCGTTATTACGATTCTATGTTTTAACCTATACTACATAATTATCCTGAACACTTTTGTCATTACTAAATAGATATAAAGGAATTAGCGCTGTTAAATTCGAATTGGCCATTCGAAACATTGCTTTTGTAGTCTTTTTGTTTCCAGTAGTTATTTCAATATTTTTTGGCAGTTTAGTTCTAGGCGAAGTTCTAAAATCCCCTGAACGAGAACTTGATTTGTGGCCCTTTGAATTTTCGGGTCAAATTATAGTGTCTTCTGGTGCAATTACGATTAATGGATTAGATGACGAATTATCAGAGTCAGAACCAATCAAAATTACAGTTTCAGTTAGTGATCCAATTTTTGATTGCGGAGATCTATACATAACAATTTATGATATCTCAAAAACTCCAAAAGAAGTTGTGACTCAAAGTGCATTTTTTGGTCAATGTTATGAAAAAAATAACCTTGTGATGCCAATAGATGATGAATTTTCTGAAATAATAGATAGTGGCCAATACGAGATTGTTGCTGAAATCAATGACAAAGAATTCAAAAAAACCCTAACTGCAAGTGAGACGTTTATTGTTAAATAAAAAAAGCGAGGTATATATTGAATTAAATTTTTAATTCGATCAAATATACATTATTGAGAAAAATTATGGAACCAAAAAAAGAAAAATCATCCACAGAATCAGATACACCAGCTACAACAAATGCAATTGCAAAAAAAGCTCAACAGCTGGAACAAAAAATTAAGAAATTAAGGATGGAATTAGAACAAAAAACTTCAAGTAAAGACAAGAAAACACCAGCTCCATCTAAGAAAGAAGAAAAGAAAACACCAGCTCCATCTAAGAAAGAAGAAAAGAAAACAAAAGCTCCATCTAAGAAAGAAGAAAAGAAAACAAAAGCTCCATCTAAGAAAGAAGAAAAGAAAACAAAAGCTCCATCTAAGAAAGAAGAAAAGAAAACAAAAGCTCCATCTAAGAAAGAAGAAAAGAAA